>Ga0302136_1000800_pt1 | contig 14924 bp, 18 predicted proteins | sample CBN3_20m_MG_FD_203116 | JGI IMG/M metagenome (GOLD analysis project Ga0302136, IMG submission 203116) | Marine microbial communities from Western Arctic Ocean, Canada - CBN3_20m | ecosystem: Environmental > Aquatic > Marine > Oceanic | place: Canada: Western Arctic Ocean | collected 2017-09-15
AACGCGTCTCGGCGTTACTCGAAGAGATGAAAAAGTTGAGATACGAACTTCAAATAACGACAGCGACGTCACCTCTGTCAATGTGGGAAAATGATATTAAAAATATATAGACAATAGATAAGTATGGGATTACAAGGTCCAGATCAAGCTGCAGTATTATCCCTAAATGCCATAGGTCAACAGGATACATACCTTTTGAGAAATGATCCTGAACACTCCTTCTTTAAATATGATACAAATCGGCATTCAAATTTCACAAAATTTCATAAGAACGTTACCATCTCTAAACCAGCAACATCCTCTACTACATGGCCCTTTGGGGAAACTGTAAGGGTTACACTAAACCCCCAAAATATGGGCGATTTGTTATCGAACATGTATATACATATGACATTTCCAGCTGTCGACGCCAATTCCAATGTAGCCGATCAGATTGGTCGTCATGTTATTGAAAGTGTCGCCATGCGTGTAGATGAGACAGAAGTAGACAAATACCACGACGATTGGGGTATCATATACGACGAATTATACTTAGACGCATCCGAGAAACGTACGAAACGGTATACATTAAATAGAAATCAGACGGATAATACATCTCATCTCAATGACGAAGCGCTCAGTAGGTATAAGTCGGAGCTGATGATACCCATCCCTTTATTCTTTTCTCGTAAATACGAAGGTGACGAATACGATTCAAATTCTCCGAATAGACCATATTTCCCTACGTGCGCAATTCACAAGCAGAAGATAGAATTTGAAATCAAATTTAGACCGATGTCATTTTTTACAAATAACGCTGGAGACTTGACACTTGACACGTTCAATCTCATCACCGAAGAAATCACAGTAAGCCCACAGGAACGTGTTTATTTAATGACAAAAAAGCAATTATTTATCACTGATATAGCTAAGAAACACCCTACGGAACAAACTATCATAGGTGAAAATTCAATCAAACTACAACTCGTTCCGAACATACCCGTCAAGTCATTATTTTGGTTTCTACGAAAAGAAATATACGAAGATGAAACTGCACACGGGAGCCCGGCAACACCTGACGCGAATATAACAACACGGGGAATGTCGAATAGGTTTAATTTCTCGACATCTAGTTCCTATTCAATTGCAAACTCATTTTTGTCGGCAGTCATGGACTCAGCTAAAATATATATAAATGGCCAGGATTTACCTAATATTCCGGTGGCCGATCATAACTATTTCAAGTACGTGGTACCACATAGTTGTAGGCTCTCGCGACCTAATAGAAATATTTACACGTATGCATTCTCGATGAATCCGATTAATGTGGAGCCATCGGGAAGTTTGGATTTTAGTAAAATGAATTCAGATCGCACCTTATTGGACATACAGTTGAAACCTGCTGCAATAACAGATGTTTACACCTTACACTTATATTATGTTGGGTATCAAACATTTGAGTTTAGCAATGGGTTCATGTCACTTGCTTATTGAAAAGTGTGTCATGATGTACCCGAATATAATCGACAATCTTATTCCTAATACACCATCGGATGAAATTCAGCTGTGCTACAGTCGTATGAATTTCATCTGGTGTCTCCGGTACCTTGTACACAATTTTATCCGCGCGACAAAATGGGTCAAACAACTTTTTACTATATCCATCTAGACTTGATTTATAAGCACAATGTACACTGAAAATTCTCCCATCATTCGTTTCATATGAGAGGTTATGTTTTTTCGAGTAATTGGTAATAAACCATTCTAAATTGCGTAAGGATATACCCCCACTTTTGTTTAAAAGTTCGATTAGCGTAGCTCTATTTTCTGGGATGGTATAAAAATTGTTAATAGATGTTAATAGAATATCAGACTTATTCATATTAAATAATAGAAGGCAAATCTCTAAATTCATTTGCAACTATTTTTTTTTCACATGCCGGGCACCCACTGACAAGTCCAGATGGAAACGGGTGTGTATGTCGTAAAGGTCCTCGTGGCATGAGTATGGGTGTACCCGGTCGTGGATCATCTACATGGACACAACAATATCCATCACGTATTGCCTTATTCGTACACAGTTTACCATTTTTCCGAACACCTAGACAGTGTTTGTCATTTTCAGGCGCAAGATCGCGTCGCACATTTTTAATAGGAATTGAATACATTGATGATACCCTCTCCACAACTTTACATACATAGTCGTGATTTTCCTGTTCCAATTTCGTGATAGTGGATTTATGATCACGTTTTATATTATTTATTTGTTCTCTATACTTATCCATTGTCTCTCGGGTGAAACGGGTATGTTGTTCCTTGTGATCATGAACAGCTTCCTTTAATTTTTCGTTGAACTGTTCTTTTTGTTCACGTGTATGTTCTTTCGTCTGATCTTTAATTTCTTTCTCACGTTCACTAATCTGACGCCGAGCTTCTTTCTGGATCAGACTTTCAATCTGCTCTGCGACACTCCCCAACATATATTATCATGGGGTCTTTTTTTTAAATATATCACTCAACAACATTTGATTGCTATCAGGCTTATCAAGTTTCTTTCCCTTTTTTTTCGGTGGCTTAGCTCTTAATAGCAATTCACCAAAAATATCATCCTTTACATTCTCAAATAATGGTTCAAGTAAATCGCATACCGGGTTTAAAAATTTATTCAAAAAATAATAGGGGTAATCGATGGCGAGGTTATGCTCTTTTGCATATACCGGGTCTTCCGATTTTTCGAACGCGCGTGCTTTCGAATCGTCCGTCTTGATTAATATATACGGTACCCTATCACCCGACTGTGGCTCCGAGCCTGGTTGTCTTTCGCGCATTTTTCGGACTACTTGCACATGTGCCTGATTTATATCGACGATATATTCACTTAACACGGATACACTCTCACCTTTTACCTTATAGGAATCTGAAAGACCCTGACTTAAAATTAATTTTTCATTCGGAACATCACCCTCGAGTAATTCAACTGCACGCTTTCGAGCGAGTGCTTGAGGAGCTGTCGTATCACTACTATCTAACACCACATCGAGGAGTTCTTTACACACTTCTCTCATGTATGGTGTATTATCACGTCTCACGAGTTGCAAACCCTTAACATCTATATAATCCATGTTCATGTTTCCATCTTTACCCTTTGTCCAAAGTTTAGCGGCGTACCGTTTCTTTGAATAGAGAAAATAAGGACAATACACCTTTTCGAGCTCGAGATTGTTCGGAGCTTTAAATAATTTCGTACACTCACCGGCAGCCTTTTCACCCAGTTCCCAACTGTACTCAATAGCATCTTTGCCGGTACGCGATCCAACATCAAATTCAATCATAACACTGTCAGTGTCACCATATCTAACCTTAGACCCGGGATAATGCTTTTCAACGTACGTCTTGGTCTCGTCTATCATGTCACGACCTTTCATGGTAGTCGTAGATGCGATAGCGACACACGGTAGAATACCCTTTGAGGCACCGGTGAACCCGTATACGGAATTCATGGAAATTTTATACGCAAGCTGTTTACCATTGTACATCTGTTTTGTCGCACCGGTTGATTGTGCCATATCTTTCTTAGCCTGTTTACGAAACTGTTTCAATTCTGATAGAATACTGGGTAAAATACTAGGCACATTCTGAGCAAATGTATGCTCGCCAAATCGTTCATATTCGATACCAGGTATATTATCATATTTCTTATCTTTCACAAGACTCGAGTAACAAAGATTATGAGCCATCATGATAGATGGATACAGACCCTCAAAATCAAGGGCTGTAATTGGTGTGTAATACGCACCCGACTGCGCTTCGAGGACAGTTGCTCCGATATACCCGGTATTGTCGACATGACCGTATTCATACGCCGGTACCTTGAACCCCATTTCACGTGCCTTTTTAGTCAATTGACTAAACACTTTGATTTGCTGTCCCCGTTCAACTAAGTAGCTCAAGGGAACCCACGTTGCCTTTGCCATTTCCAATAGGTTCATCAGTGTCGACAGTTTAGCTATCAGTTTATGAGGAAGTAGTGTATCCTTGATACAATATTCTGCAACCTCACGTAACTCGACCGGATCTTCTCGAACAAATCGCGCAAACATTTCTTTCGGAGCCATGTCAATCTTTTGATCTCCCAGGTAAATCTGGGAAACGCTGTTAAGTTTATACGAATCTAATTTATATTCACGTTTAACCTCGTGGAAAAGATCGAAAATAAATCGACCAGGCATCGGTACAAGTTTTAGTTCATTATCCCCTAGTGCACTCGAGGATAACTTTTTACGTGTGAGTGTACACGTGTAATCCCTGAGTTTACTCATTCGATAAAATGAGAGTGGGCAATTATTTATCATACCACGCTCCATGATATATTCTAAATCAAACCCGAAAATATTCCATCCCGTTATAATATCTATGTCATGATTGTTGAGATATTCACTAAACCCCATCAGGAGATCACGCTCGCTTCTATAACTCACGATAGTACTCCCTTCAATATTCTTATCAGTCTCCTTATAACATAAACATGTCTTGTCATACGGTTCATCCTCTCCGAAGCGTACAAGTGAAATAGCTATTTGAAAACATGCATCACCATATACAGACGGACTAGGAAACTTCCCGGTAGAACTATAACACTCGATATCAAGTGAGGCGATCACAAACGGTGCAATATCCGTTGTTTCCAATGGTTTCAATCGTGTCCAATCGTTACATTGTAAATCAATCTGAACTTTTGTATGGTACGCGCGATCACATGTATCAGTCGTATCCACCCACCCAGTAGACTGGATACCGGTGCGATGCATTAGGCGCAGTACAGGATCGACATTCGCCTCGAATAACTTTAATTTATGGGACATTCCAGTCACGTGTTTACGTAAACGATTACTAATATGACGCCTTGAGGTAAGATTGTTACAATGAATTTGTAGAAAGAAACTCTTTTCCCCATTCTGAAACCCTTCCATATCTTTCGCTTCCACTACATCCATGTTAACGATATCCGGACACGTTCGTTTAACGTACTGAATGACAGAGTTCGGTGTCATGGTACCAGGCACTTTCACGAAGAAATACGGTACAAATTTCGTCGTTACACAGACGGATTCACCTTTAATTGTCTTACCGAAAATACGGATAATGTGATCTTCAGCTTCGTCGCGAGCGTCCCAGGTGAGAACCTGAAATTGGACCATCCTACTTACTAAGTTATAGAGCTAAAATTTTAATATCGTTTATTAATAAATGTCTGCTGCGTTGATCGATCTCGTATCGAAGGGTGCTCAGGATGTATTCATCACCGGCGACCCCCAAGTATCTTTCTTTCACCAGAATTACAAACGTCATACTAATTTTTCTATCAAACCCGAACGTCTTGATTACGTGGGTACATTCGGATCGGGTAACGAAGTTGTTATCCCCCTACGCACGAAAGGTGATCTTCTCAGTTACATCTGGATCGAAGCCACAAACATCGGGATGACCCGTAGCACCGGTAACACCGGTTTCTTTAAAGCGGACGATCCAACCACGACCGAATTTTCTCTTTGGATCGGTGGACAGGAAGTAACCAAACTCGATTCTCTTTTCATTCAGGGTGTGCACAATGTTTTGTACAAACAGGACCAGGCTAAGGCTTCTTGTGCGGTGACACTCGACGAAGTTCCTGAAAATGCGATAGGTGCTTCTACACACGCCGACCATTACATGATCCCTTTCTTCTTCAGTGAGGATTGGACAAAAGCACTCCCACTTACAGCGCTTCAATTCCACCAGGTGGAGTTACGCATTAAATGTCGGGGCAGTACATCGTTCCCATTCTCCCCCGGGAGCACACCCAAGGTATACGGCACGTACATATACCTGGATACGGAAGAAAGGGATATGGTGGTGAACCACGAACATGAACTTCTCATCACGCAGACCCAATACCAGCCAATGACTGCCACTGATGTTGATGTCGATCTCACGTATTTCAACCACCCTGTAAAGGCTATTCACGTTGTTTCGTCCATAGCTGACAATACTACATGGTCAACTAACTGGTCGTTCGACGATTCGACCCTGTATATCAACGGGACACCCCTATTCGAAAATACATCTGCGACGTATCACCATAACGTGGTCCCTGAAATGCACTGCTCGGTACTTGCCCCTAATGTATTAAGCACCACATCTGCATTTACATGGCCATTCTGTCTTACAATGAACAAGTCGCAGCCTACAGGCTCGCTAAACTTCTCACGCATTGATAATGCTAAGTTGGTTCTTAATGGCACGACAAACAGGGGCGGTGCGTTGGTTAGAACATACGCTGTCAACTATAACATCCTGAGAATTAAGGATGGTATGGGTGGTGTAGCGTTTGCGAATTAAATTTATCCAGAAGAACCAAAACCGCGTGTACCACGTTCGGTATCTTCAATAGTCGTGACCTCTTCAATAGGAGGGGTTTCACATTTTTCTAAAATAAGTTGGGCAATTCGATCCCCTTGTTTAATCTCGAACTTTTCCCCTCCTTGATTAAATAAGATAACCTTCAATTCACCGGTATAATCGGGGTCAATAACACCGGCCCCCGTTTGGATTCCATGTTTCACGGCGAGGCCAGAACGAGGTGCGATACGACCGTACACACCAATTGGGATGGTAGCAGCGATACCCGTGTTCACGATACCACGTTCCATCGGTGGGATATACATGTCAATGGTACTGTACAGGTCATATCCAACCGAACCGGGTGAGGCTCGCGTGGGAATAATGGCATTGTTAGAGAGGCGTTTGATGAGAAGCTTCATATATACTTGTTACGATATAACTCTTTATATCGGTTAAAACGGTGTGACGTTCTATACATCATCAATTGACGACTTGCTCATAGCAAAATGTCCAACAAGTAAGCCGTTAATGAACATTGAAAGTCCCAATGCAACTTTCACAAAAAAATGCTGTCGCATATCTGAACGATACACCTCCAATTCAAGCTCGTAATCTTCGGTAGTCTCTTTGACATCTTCGCGAAGGTTGCGCAGGTCCGCGATAACTTTTTCGAATTCGGTATCCATTTTATAAACTACACACACGAAACACTTAAGTAACTGTTTCATCAAATATAATTAAGATGATTTGGTATCACTGCCGATCGTGTTTAGTTACATATGATGGGTTTGCGCAGTGTTGTCCCGATCTTGATCACGTGCAATTTGAAGTTGCAAGCGATGAAGAAGTATCCGACGTGGACTTAGACACTGCGAGTGATCCCCCGGGACTTATTCTGAACGATGACGATCAAAGTGAAAATCGCGACGACTAGATAGAAATACATCCTTTTTTTAATATTGACCAATAATAAAAAATGGTCTTAAAAACGAATAAGGCCCCTTTCCAAGTGTGCCCCAGACGAACCGCGTATCTGACGAACGATAGTAACTACATCGTAGACTTCGAAATATTCATGATAGAGGGGTGTTTCTGTACGAGTGTGGGTGTCGACCTTTCGAACATAGGTGGCCTGAAAGGCACGTTCCAGCCCGGCGACCGAGCCCCCATGCAACGCGGGGTGATCGATCCCGAATCGGACACGTGTGAGGTGCAGCTCAGAGGTGGACCGAATTTTCATATCCGGTGGAAATACCGAGACCTTCACATGAACTGGTCGTTCGAGGAGCGTAACTTCGACGCGAGGAGACACATCACGTTCACGGATCCTAGCCCGAGTGAAGTCGAACGAATCACCGAAATGGTGGTCTACGACTCCGACCTTAAGTGCGACACAGCCTCTAAATTGTCGTGGTGCAGGGGAAGTGGATCCGCCACGTGTCGCAAATGTGGCTTTTCGTTTTGCAAATATCACTACCCGATCAACAACACACCGAAGCTCGGTGGTCATTGTTGTCCGTAATTATTATTACATCAACGGCCCGGGAACGTTAAACGGCGGCTCGTAGATACATATACTTGTAAAAATAACCTAACTTATTATATGACTTATACCCCAGCTCACATAAACCCAATTTGGAAATGGATGCGTAGTAATATCGTCAATCTATCGTTTACCGCCAATAAAGCTGTTGTTATACGTGATTGGAGATTGGCCGCATTACACAGTTTTTTCAGTATCGGTATTGTAATTTGGGTTATCTATTCATTATTTGCCGGAAAGACATACATCGTCACCGAAGTTCCCACAGGGGTTGCGAGTGCTTGGGGTTTGGCCTCGACCGATTATACATCTACTCAAGTTGCCATATACCAAGGTGGTGCATCTTTCTGCGACACTCTATCAAATTACCAGTTTAAATACTCTGATGATTGGTACTATAGCGCACCATTATGTGCATTCTACACTGGGGCTGAGTTAATCTCAAAGCTGCCTTCCGGTAATGTAATGTTTTTTACGACACATATATCCGAAACAATAAAACAAAGATACAATAAACCCTCGACTGGATGTATATCTGACTCAAATGGTCTTGGAGACGCGGTAGAGGTTATGGGACGGTGTGAACATTCAAAATCTACAAACTTTTTAGCACCCGGTATAGAAGAGAGTTATTTCGCATTCAATCATTATTTCGATTCTCGTATAGAATCCGGAGCAAAACCACTTACGTATGTTAGGAGAGAGGGGTTTGATGAAAATCTATACACGTTTGAAAGGGGTGATGCAATTCGTCTGAAAGTGTCTGAGTGGCTAAACATTACCGGAATTGAACTCGATAAACCATTCAATGAACAGAATGTAGGTGGTTTAGATATCACAGGTTTCAATGGTGCCGGAGAAGATATCGAAAAGTATCCGTACGTGAGAACAAGTGGGTTGCGGTTGAATATAGAGGTCAAGTATCACAACTTCCACCTTGACCGACAAATACATACAAATATGGGGGGTGACGATGTCTACGCTGTCGTGACAGTATCCCCCAAAATCGGTTGGTTCTCAAAAGGAGACGAAATATTGTATAGCCAAGAGGGTGGTGGTGCAGCATTTGACATAGACAACCCAATTAATCTGACAAGTGGACAACCAAATGGTATGTATTACGATTTTTACAGGTATGGTATATTATTTGATATACAACAAACTGGTTTAATCGGGGAAATAGATTCCCTTTTCATTCTCATGCAATTTACATCTGGTATTGTTCTATTGGGACTTGCAACTACACTCGTTGGCTTCATTGCTAAATTTGGTTTAGGTGAAAAGTCTGAATTATATAGGGGTGCAATGTTAGAGACGTTTGATGTCCAACGTGAAGCTGCGCGGTACGCTACACAGGCGTGTGTTGCTACCAAAAGTTTCAAAGACGCCGACACTGCTGGTTCGGGTGATTTAGATTTTGATGAGTTGAGATCTCTCATCAAAGAGTCTTTCTCTAAGAGTTATTTAGATGATGGCACCGATGACCACTTTAACGAAAAAGAAATTACTGCGATGGCATATTACCTCATGAGAGCAGCTGATGAAAACCTAGACGAAAGGATTCTAGAACAACGTGAGAAAACACCGGAAGAGTTGAAAAATTCAAAGCTATCATTACACGAATGGCAAGAATTGTCTACAACGGGTGTTTTCACTTTTAAAGATCTTAAAGCTACATCAAAAGAACAACTAGAGGCAGCTGGATGGAAGAAGAGTATTTTCAGACAGAGAAGTAATAAAAAACCGTGATCATTGATTCACTTGCATACGAGGTTGCGATTGTGAAGAAGAACTCCCAAGTGGGTTTACACCCAATACCTGTGAACCCAGATAGGCCGATCCAGCACCCTTGGTCGATTTTGTAAACATCCAAAGAGAACCCCATATCAATGTTATTATCATAGACACAATTACCAATCCAATGCCGATCCAAAAACCATTTACAACATTTACACCGTGATATTCGGGGTCGAGTGGGTTATACGACACCGAAATACTTTCACCGACGATAAATTTTTTACTACCCTTGTTATTCTTTTTACCGGTGAACAATTTCCCGTCAACTTTATATTCGTAATCGTAATCACATTCCCAACCTTCTTTATTCTTGTCATCTTTGTATTTTGAACAAAGTGCCTGGGTAACAGTGCCTGTAGTTTTTTTAGAAAATTCCGGTTTTCGGCGTATTAAATATACACCCGGTATGAGGAATAGTATCGCGACGATAAAAGCTTTTACGAAATTATAGAACGCTAGCCACTTACCTGCAGAGTTACCTACTGCAAGAACACCTTTAGCGAAGCTCATTTATATATAAAATTATTTTTATTTAAAACATCGTATATCCTTCCATCACTTCCTCTTGAGGGGGTGTAACTTCTTCTTCCTCCTCTTCCTCTTCTTCCTCTGTAGGTTCGGGTTTTGTACCTAATATGTCCCAGGTTTCCGTGGACATGACAGGGAATTTATATTTATCATCTTCTACAGATTTTGACAATCTTGCGAGCATAAACGCTACACAGATGGAAACGAGTGTAGAAATTAATACAATTCGGAGAATGGTTGGTTTGCGGAGATTCATATCTATAGTAGCTACACAGAATTAAATATTTCCTATTTATATATGAAGGTAGTTCTCAAGAAAAGTCCTAACCCGAAAAAAAAATATAGAGTTACATTCGAAAACAATCGTCACGTCGATTTCGGAGGTAAGGGATATTCAGACTATACAATTCACGGAGATCCGTCACGTATGAAACGGTACCTCGCGCGTCATGGTCGTATGGGAGAGACATGGACTAAAAGTGGAATTAAAACGGCTGGCTTTTGGTCTAGATGGCTTTTGTGGAGTAAACCGTCAATGAGTGAAGCTAAAAAATTAATTTCAAAACGGTACGGTGTTATATTTGTTTAAAAGAATTGATCGGTCCTGTAGAGTTTCGCTGCGTATGTAGCAGCTTTACCAAGGACGTTTACATCTTCGTTACCGTACAACTCCTTACACCCCAAGTCATCCATACAGTCACGACCATCGTGTGTAATAGGTATCGAGTAAATCTGCTGTCCGGGTGTAGAAGTGTAGTAATGGTATTGATCCCGTCGCCCGCGTACTTCCTTTCCATACAACGGAAGTGTCTCGTCGTTTTCGCCTACCAATACACCCATCTGCTGAACGTGCCCCGGTTTATAGTCCTTTATAGGTGGGTCTCTAAATTCGGGTTGGCGTCTACGTACTGGTTCTCGTTGACGCATAGGTTGGCGGAATGGGACTTGGACAGGAACTCTCACGACTTCACGGGGTCGTGTCACGAGATATGTAATCACACCCACGAGAGCGATAATAATAATTAATCCCGTCGCGTTCGCGTTCTTACGTTTCATTTATATATCCTAGGAAAATATTTTGGGACGCGGAATAATCCCAAGTTTGAACTGTACCAATAACCATAGTGAAAATAATATCGATTTCACCATCTGATCAGATGTTTCGTTATCGATAGTAAATATAGGTCTCATCAATCGCCCAAAAAACGTATCCTTTTGCTCTTTACCAGTCAGGCTCGATTCCAGGATTGTAAGGGCACATGTATCATCATTGATCGCCCAATGAAAAAATATAAATGGTATTATCACCGAATACATCTTCAACAAATCAACATTACGTGTAAAGGGAACCACGAGTGATGTAATAAATAATATTGTATGAATAAGAAATATAATATTCATATCTTAATATGGACAAAGAAAAGAAAGTACGTTCAAAACAGAAGTTCGCGTGGTCTCCCCAGCAGGAACAGATATTGAAAACATGGGGGGAAGCGTCTGCGTGTTATCGGTATATGCATAATCACGCATTTTTGATTTATAAAAAACAAAACATGCATTTTTCACTGCCTGTAATTATTCTTTCTACAGTGACCGGTACTGCAAACTTTGCACAAAGTTCGCTACCCGCGAGTATAAGAGGGGCAGCACCGGCAATGATTGGTGGTTTGAATTTAATTGCAGGTATAATCGCGACAGTCATGCAATTCCTCAAAATAAGTGAGATGATGGAAGGAAATAGAGTCGCGTCACTCCAGTACGGTAAACTTTCCAGAACAATTCGCCTAGAGTTAACACTCCCATTAGAAGAACGGTCGTGTGATGGTTCTACTATGATAGATACATGTCGTGCTGAGTACGATAAACTTATAGAGCAATCCCCACCAATTCCATACTTTGTCATTCAAGCGTTTGAAAAACAGTTCCCTGATGATAGTGGAATTTTCAAACCAGAAATTATGCATATCCAACCTATTGATATGTTTATAAGTGAAGACGAGATGGGTAACGAATTAAAAAAGGACTTGAATGCAATCCGCAATGAAAGTGGTGGGTCTGAATTAAGTGGCGTTGTTATAAAATCTTAGAAAGACGACGCGTGAGATATGCAACCATTATGAATAGCATCAGATTAAAGATACCAATACAAATTAAATAAGGAAGAACCCTCTTTTTAACGGGTTCAAGTATCCTTGTCTGAATTGTATCACTCTCCAAAAAAATATCTAAAGCTTGATCAGTAAGTTCATCGGTCATGGACTCCTTCATTAAAATAATACCACAAAAAAAGTTGCGGCCACAAACGCTTCACCAAAATGAAATTAATTTACTGGAAAAATATATCGAAGAAGGTCATAATGTTTTCATATGTGGTCAAATTGGGTGTGGTAAATCTTTTATCGCTGAAAGTGTTTTAGATTCGGGTAATACGATCGAATTACACTCCGAGCTCTTTCAGAAACGAAGTTCATTCATGGATTTGATAGGTAATACATCAGCTAATATATTTATCGATGGATATGATGCGTCCATCCATGGACATAAACAGATTATAGATCGCGTTTCAGAAAATAAGGACCGGGTAACACGTGGGTCTGTCATAGTTACCTCTACATCTATACACCTGATACCAAATTTCAAATTGATAATCGTACCCCGAAGAACACCTGATGCAATATGTTCACTCGCATGTGATAATCCAAATGCCCGTTACGCTGCATCTGAGTGTAATGGGAATATCAGGAATTTCTTTGACTATTTAGATTTTTCGCATGTAAAGGACGTTTTCAAAACGTCTAAAGATGTTATCATAGACATTTTATCTCATAAAGGGGACTTCGATACGTCACAAACAGTTCACGAACATGGACACGTATGTGACGTTATATTCACGAATTATCTAGATTCGAAAAACTGTAATACGACTAATATAATTGAAGGATTATCACAGACGGATATATACGATACGCAAATGTACAAGGGTGACTGGAATTGTATGCCTTATTACGTCGCAGCGGGAATGGCTACCCCCAAATTGAACATGGGTGAACCAATGCATGTAGATAATATACAACCAGGTAGTATATGGACCAAATATGGTAATTTCAAAATGCGACAAAATAAACTCCGCGCCATACAATCTAGACATGCAACGAAAATAGGTCTCGGTGAATTGAGTTTAATTCGTCAATATGCTATAGCAGGAGATTTGAAACCTTTAATAGAATACAAACTTGAACCATTAGATTTCGACGTGATGAATCATCTTGCAGTCGGTAATAAACTGAAACCCACCGATGTTACAAAAGTTAAAAAGAAGCTACGAGTATTATTAAATGAGTGACACTTCAGATGAAACCGAGATCGAGGAACACGAGGTCGTACGTGTGAATGGGTGTGACATCTATTACTACGGCGACGTCGAGACGGAAAGCACACTGGAATTCCTAGACCAATTTAAAAAGCTCGAAGTGGACTTACTCAAAAAGGCAATTGAACTACCCGGTTATAGTCCTACTATCCGCGTGCATATACACAGTGATGGCGGTGACGTTTTTTCCGGTTTGAGTATGATGGATACACTGAAATCGTCACGTGTGAATGTCGTCACGATCGCAGAGGGTACGTGTTGTAGTGCCGCGACTTTTATATTGTTGGGTGGGAATGAGAGACTGATGGGAAAGCATTCATTCGTTCTCATTCATCAATTGTCATCCGGGTTCTTCGGTAAATATACCGAGTTGAGAGATGAAATGAAAACATGTAAAAAAATCATGTCGGTGATCAAGGGTTTATACGCTAGGGAAACAACAATCCCAAAGGAAAAGATGTCAGAGTTCATGAAGCGTGACATATATCTCGGATACGAAGAGTGTATCAACTACGGGATCGTTCATGGGCATTCTTAACTGTAACGTATCGCCTGTATAAAACCAAAACACCTATTATAATACACCCAATACTAAATGTGTTGAGATTCATTGGAATGTTCGTTATCGGAGGAGGCTTAAGTCGCTCCATCCTCTCATAATTTACAACAGGTATCATTCTACTAATATGAACACAATTTTTACCACCGATAAAAACGGCAAGAAGCGTTACATCGACATCCGTGTCGAGGAGCGTGATGGATGCTGGTGTATTGTCAAGGCATCCGGACAGGTTGAGGGGAAGGAGTCTATTTCCGTGACTGAAGTTCCGCTTGGGTATGAAAGCGCTACGAAGCGTGCCAACACTGTATGGAAAAACCTGAACACGAGGGCGACTGCAATTCTCCCCATGCTCGCAAACAAATGGGAGGACCGGGAGAAATACATTTCCGAACCATTCTACGTACAACCCAAAATTGACGGTGTTCGTCTACTCGTATCAAACAAAGGGGGTATTTCGAGAACGGGTAAACTCGTTCCTGGAACTGAAAGCCTGGGCAAGGGATTGAAAGAAGGACAATACCTCGACGGGGAATGTTACGACCATACCCTGACATTCGAAGAAATCACGAGTCTTTTCAAAACAGATCCCATGAAACTGAAATTCTACGTGTTTGATTATTTTGATCTGAATAAACTGGACATGCCCTTTGAAGAACGTATGAAATTCGTGACAGTTGACACGAAACTCGTTCAAAAGAAGAGACAGATGCCACTTGCACACAAAAAGTACGTGCAACAGGGGTATGAAGGAACCATGATCCGCG
>Ga0302136_1000801_pt1 | contig 14923 bp, 10 predicted proteins | sample CBN3_20m_MG_FD_203116 | JGI IMG/M metagenome (GOLD analysis project Ga0302136, IMG submission 203116) | Marine microbial communities from Western Arctic Ocean, Canada - CBN3_20m | ecosystem: Environmental > Aquatic > Marine > Oceanic | place: Canada: Western Arctic Ocean | collected 2017-09-15
AACTCAACCCCCTTTGCGTCACTGCACGTGACCGTGGTTCATACGTTAGGCATAGGTCATGTCATGCCAAATTTTCCCGGCATAGCAGATGCCCACTTTGTGACCGATGGCGAGTCAGGCAAAGGCTTGCTCACCAAACGTGAAGTGCGGCTTAATATTCTAAGTTTACTGCAACCTGCTCCCCAAGACATCGCTTGGGATATCGGTGCGGGCTGTGGTGGAGTCGCGATTGAATGGGCCCTATGGAATCCCCAAGGCCAAGTATATGCTATCGAACATCACGACCAGCGCATCGCCTGCTTGGAAGCTAACAAAGAAGCTTTTGGAGTAAGCGCTAACTTAAGTGTTATCCAAGATAAAGCGCCAGATTGCCTCAAAGAACTACCATTTCCAGACAAGGTCTTTATAGGTGGCAGTGGCGGTGAACTGAGTCGCATAATGCAACTGGCTTGGCAGCGGCTCAAGCCGGGTGGTCGCCTTGCAACCAGTGCTGTGACTGAGCCAAGTAAGGCTGCACTGAGGCAATTTAGCCTACATGTAGAGCAGCAGCCCACTGATTATTTACAAGTGGCCATCAGTCGCCACGACACCATTGCTGGGCAAGATTTACTGCGCCCCGCGCTGCCCGTTACCTTAATGTGCTGGCATAAAGCCCTAGAGATTTCATCCTAATGCATATTTTTGAAGCCCAAGCTGGCGTATTTTATGGAGTGGGTGTTGGCCCAGGTGATGCTTTATTAATTACCTTAAAAGCCCATTACCTTATTCAATCTGCCGATGTAATTTGTTATTTAGCGAGCGCTAAAGGTGTGCCTAATAGTGCGACCAGTAGCGCCATTGCAGGCACTTCACAGGCTCGAGATATTGCTCACGCTAGTATCCTTAGTCGTGCCGAGTTGCCCAAAGAAATCGCTATTCCCATGCCCATGAGTACCGATAGAACTGAGGCTAATGCTGCCTACGATTTAGGTGCTAAGCAAATTATTGAACAACTAAATCTAAGCAAATCTGTCGTGTTTTTGTGCGAAGGCGATCCCCTATTTTTTGGCTCATTTAGTTACCTGCTAGAACGCTTAAGTGATGCCCACGAATGCCTTGTAGTGCCTGGTATTTCTTCTGTAAACAGTGCAGCGTCTGCCCTACAGCAACCCCTATCCTTGTTGCAAGAATCTTTTGTTGTCATGACAGGACGCCACACCGACGCCCAGCTAGAACTGGCCCTTAATACCCATGACAGTGTGGTTATTATGAAGGCAGGCCGAGCTAGGCCGCGTATCTTAGACATACTTGATAAAACAGGTCGTATGGCAGATGCCAACTATTTGGCCTACATCGGTCGTGATAACCAAGAAATTCTTACTGATGTAACTCAATTACCTAATCAAGCAGGTCCATACTTTTCATTGTTCGTAGTGCTAAGACAGGAGCGTCATTGGTGATCCGAATTTTTGCATTAACCGATGCTGGCGCGCGCCTTGGCGAACGTTTAAAGGCCATGCTATTGAACCATGACCCAGATTGCCTAGTTTCCTTTGAGCTAAAACCACAACCCTTTGCGGCCCAAGTTCAGGCTGCGTTTTCTCAAGCTGACCGCCTCATTTTGATCTGTGCCACGGGCATTGCTGTGCGTACGTTGGCGCCTGTACTAACAAATAAGTACCAAGACCCAGCTGTGCTGGTGCTTGATGAGCAAGGCCAATTTGTTATTCCATTGCTGTCTGGGCATGAGGGCGGTGCCAACGAATGGGGACGCCAAATTAGCTATATGCTAGAGGCGCAGTTAGCTGTCACTACGGCTCAGCCATACCTGCAACCTGTATATACCATAGGCATGGGCTGTGAGCGCCATTGTAGCCATGCCCATTTATTAGAATTTTTGAACCAATGTTTGACACAACAAGGGCTCACTATTGATGATATTGTGAGCATTAATAGCATTGATATTAAAGCCAATGAGCAAGGCCTTATTGAGCTAGCTCAAGGTTTAGGTAAGAGTTTTCAAACCTATTCTGCCCAAACTTTGGCAGCCGTCAATGATTTATTGATAAACCCTTCTCAATACGTTTATGACACTGTTGGTGTTTATGGCGTTGCAGAGTCTGCTGCACTCTGGTCGGCTCAACAAGCCACTGGTAATGCTGCAGAGCTAATACAAGCCAAGTTAAAAACACCTAAAGCCACCTGTGCCATCGCCAGAGCGTTTCCACCGGGCGCGGGTTCAGTGGGTGAAGACGATTAACCTTAAGTTTTATTTAATGAGCACGAGATCAGCATGAGCAAACTATTTATTGTTAGCACTGGCCCTGGTGATGCACAGCTAATGGCGCCGCGCGCCCACACTGCCATCGCAGACAGTTCAGACCTAGTGGCATATGGCCTTTACTTACAAATTTTGGGGGATGTTTGCAACGGCAAACAACACCATGACCTGCCCTTGGGTGAAGAAATTGGACGGGCCCGTTTAGCCCTAGATTTGGCAGCGAGTGGCAAGACTACATCACTTATTTCAAGTGGCGACATTGGCATTTATGCCATGGCGACCTTAGTCTTTGAATTACTCGATATGCAGCTCGAGGGGAAAGAGAATCACCCCGAATGGCTCGCTGTAGAATTGGAAGTTATTCCAGGAATTTCTGCCATGCAAGCCGGTGCGAGTCGCGTGGGTGCTATGTTAGGACATGACTTTTGCACTATTTCTTTGTCAGATTTACTCACACCTTGGGAAACCATTTTAAAGCGTATTGAAAAAGCTGGCGAAGGTGATTTTGTTGTGTCTTTCTATAACCCTGTGTCTAAAAAACGTGATTGGCAGCTTAACAAAGCCCGCGACATATTGTTACAGCACCGCCCGGCCTCTACACCCGTATTAATCGGTCGCCAGCTTACGCGCCCAGAAGAGCAAGTCACTATTATTCGTTTGGATGAATTAGAGGCCAAAGACGTGGACATGTTTACCCTTGTCTCCGTGGGCAACAGCGAGTCTAGACACATAGTCAATGGCACCAAAGAGTGGGTGTATACCCCTCGTGGATATAAAAAGAAGCTTTAATTCCCAACTTTGACATAACACAGGACAAAATTATGACGGTATATTTTATTGGCTCAGGCCCAGGTGATCCAGAGCTAATGACCATTAAAGGTCAGCGCTTATTAGATGCAGCACCCGTGGTGCTATTTGCAGGGTCATTGATTCCCGATGAAAATATGGCAACCGCACGTTCACGCGGTGCCTTAGTCATAGACACTGCAGCCTTAGCATTGGATGCTCAAGTAGAGCTAATGGCCGATGCTCATGCCAAAGGCCAGCATGTGGCCCGCGTGCACTCTGGTGACCCCTCGTTATATGGTGCCACGGGTGAGCAAATGCGCCGCCTAGAGGCATTAGAAATTGATTACGAAATTATCCCAGGAGTCACAGCCTATTCTGCATCAGCCGCATGGCTGGGCAAAGAGCTTACCTTGTCTGGCATTTCACAAACAGTCATTCTAACCCGCTACGAAGGCAAAACTCCCTTCCCAGAGCGCGAACGTCTACCCGCTTTAGCTGCCACTGGAGCCACCATGGCCATTCACCTTGGCATTACTCGCATTCACAAAGTTGTGGCAGACTTATTGCCTCACTATGGACCAGACTGCCCAGTAGCGGTGTGCTATCGCACTAGTTGGCCTGATCAAGATAAGGTGACAGGGACCTTAAGCGATATCGTTGCCAAAGTGCGTGAGAAAAAGTTTACTCGCACTGCGTTGATACTGGTAGGCCATGTGTTGGATGCAGAAAACTTTGACGATTCGTATCTATATGATGAAACCAAAGCCCACATCTATCGCAAGAAAGATCACAATAAAAAGGCAGGTTAGTGATTTTTATATTGCACCTGCTTGCATTTTAGAGGGCTCCATCTAGGGTGTATGGGCCACTGCAAATAAGCCCCTTTGTAAGGTGACTAATGCCTCAGAGTGACGACCTAGGGTGATCTGTGCTCATGGCTTTAGTATGAGTTAATTCATGGCTGTTGTTCCAGCTTCTATTAGAGGCTTGCAAAGAGTCGCATGGGGGATAGTTTGTGCCCAAGCAAGGCTGATTTTAGTGGCTTTTTGTGACAAAATAGCGGGCAAATTCAAACACCCTTTTAGCTTTTAATTACGTACAAGGTTATCCCATGCAACTGAAAAAAATTCCCGCTACTGTGGTCACCGGTTTTCTAGGTAGTGGCAAGACGACATTATTATCTAATGTGTTGCGCCAGATTTCTGGAGGTCAAGACCCCAAGCGTATTGCCGTCATTGTTAATGAATTTGGTGAACTGGACATCGATGCTGATTTATTGCGTAATTGCCCTTTGGATTGTGATGACGACACAGCGCCTACGAGCAGCCAGCAAGGTATTTATGAGTTAGCTAACGGCTGTATTTGCTGCACTGTAGAAGAGGAATTTTTGCCAGTAATGCTGGAATTAGTCAAACGTCGGGATGATATTGACCATATTCTAATTGAAACCAGTGGCTTAGCCTTACCAAAACCCCTTGTACAAGCCTTTAACTGGCCCGAGATTAAACAACACTTTACTGTTGATGCAGTCATTACTGTGATCGATGGCCCAGCCGTTGCTGGGGGTCGTTTTGCTCACGATGCTGAGCAAGTTCAAGCTCAGCGCTTGGCCGATGAAAGCCTTAATCATGACCCTGATCTCGCTGAACTACTTGATGACCAGCTTAGTGCAGCTGACTTAGTCATTGTCTCTAAGAGTGACCTTTTATCTAGTCAGCAACGCAGCCAAGTTGAGGCCATCATTGCGGCTAAAGTTCCAGCTGCCGTCAAGACCGCGTACATTGGCCAAAACAAAGATGGCACTAGTGATGCGTCTATCGAGTTAGTGCTAGGCTTAGAGGCCGCTGCAGAGGAACGCATTGAAGCAGTGCACACTCACCACGACCATCATCATGACCATGGTGACCACCATGAACATGCCCACGACCACTTTGATTCCTGTGTTATTCATCTAGGTGAAGTCGATGGTGAGCGTTTACAAACAGCCCTACAAGAGCTCCTTTCGAATCAGAAAATCTATCGAGCTAAGGGCTTTGCAGCCTTACCTAACAAACCTATGCGTCAGGTCATTCAAGCTGTTGGCCAGCGTTTAGAAAGTCACTTTGATCGCTTGTGGGTGGCTGATGAGGCCCGTCGCACCTCCTTGGTAATGATTGGTAAACACTTGCATGTAGAGCAACTGACCAAGGCCCTAAAAGTGGCTGAGGTCTAAGTACCCCCTATGCATCTGCTCGCAGCCCAGCCTGGCGGCTTCGTAGAAGAAGAAGGCATCATCGATCTAGGACAAGACCCAGCAAAAATGGTGATCTTGACTGCAGCTGATACGAGTCTAGCGATGCTAGCTACTGCGACTGAACAACTCAGTGACGAATTACCATCGATTCGTCTAGCAAACTGGAGTCACCTACTCAAGCCCGCTGCTTTTGATTTGTATGAGCATAAGGTATTGGAACAGGCAGAGTTAGTTTTGGTGTCATTGCTAGGTGGTGCAAGTTATTGGAATTATGGTTTTCAGCGCCTTCAGGCATGGCAGCAAGCCAAGCCTGGCCGACAGCTCATTCTGGTACCCGGGGATGATGCGCCAGACCCTGAGTTAACCCTAGCGAGTTCCTGCAATGCCGGTACCTGCCATATGGTATGGCAATACTTGCGCCAAGGCGGTGTGAGTAACGGTATTAATTTGTTACGTTACTTGGCCCAAGAACACAATCTAGATTCAGCCTTACTAGGACATAAACCGCAATGGCAACCTCCTACTGAACTACCTCAAGCGTTGATTTATCAACCGGGAGTGGCTCAGGCTAGCTTGATGGATTGGCAAACAAATACCCAGAGTCAAGGTCTACAAAATGCACCTGTAGTGGCACTATTATTTTATCGAAGCCATTTACAAAGTGGCAATACTCAAATGTTTGATGGCCTAATGACCAGCCTAATTAAGCAAGGCATGAACCCTATTGCCCTTGCCGTGACTTCACTCAAAGATCCACAGGCCCTAGCTTTAGTTAATCACACTCTAAAGCAGTCCAACGCTAAGCTGGTATTAAGTAGCTTAGGGTTTGCCAGTAACAAAGTCGATGCACCCAGTCTTAGTTCAGCACCCACCCAGTTTAACTTGCCTATTGAAGGCGATCTCCCTGTGTTACAACTGGTTCTGTCTTCCACCACTAATGATGCATGGCGTGAGCATAAACAAGGTTTAAGATCGCGTGATATCGCCATGCAAGTCGTGTTGCCAGAAATGGATGGCCATGTACTCACCCGTGCCATTAGTTTTAAGTCAATGGGTTACTACAGCAAACTATGTCAAATAGATCTTGTCGGCTACCAACTAGAGCCAGAAAGAGCAGAATTTGTGGCGCGCCTTGCGAAAGGTTATTGCAGCCTTGGCCATAAAGCTAATCATGACAAACGTATCGCTCTTATACTTGCCAATTATCCCACCAAAGATGGGCGTATTGGTAATGGTGTCGGCTTAGACACACCTCAATCTGCCATTAACGTTTTACAAGCCATGCAAGACGCAGGTTATGCCGTTGATGAAGTACCCGAAAATGGTAATGCCTTAATTGAGACTTTGTTAGCATCGGTCACCAACAACCCCAATACCTTGCATCATTTGCCGTGCTGGCAAAGCATAGATAGCACCGAGTACTTAGCGCACTTTGGGCAATTACCCAAAGTCTGCCAGCAAGCCGTTTGGCAACGCTGGGGTAGCCCAGAGCAAGATCCTAAGTATCGTCAAGGACGCATCATGCTAGCGGGTTTACGTTTAGGTGAAACCTTCGTCGGTATTCAGCCTGCACGAGGTTATAACCTAGACTTAAGCGCCAACTACCACGACCCAGATCTCGTTCCACCTCACAGCTATTTAGCCTTCTATTTTTGGTTGCGTCATAGTTACCAAGTAGATGCGGTCATTCATCTTGGCAAACATGGCAATCTGGAATGGCTGCCTGGCAAAGGCGTGGCCCTGAGCGATGAGTGCTGGCCCGATGTCGCCCTTGGCCCTATGCCCCACTTCTACCCATTTATTGTTAATGATCCCGGTGAAGGTGCCCAAGCCAAACGCAGAGCACAAGGGGTCATTGTTGATCATTTAATGCCCCCCATGGCCCGTGCTGAAACCTATGGTGAACTGGCAGATTTAGAAGCCTTAGTAGACGAGCTGTATCAAGCCACCGGCCTAGATACAAGACGTGAACTATGGTTGAGGGAGCAGATCGTTGCGATCTTGGCTAGCAGTCATCTAAAGCAAGAGTTGGGGTTGACAACCGATACCACAGAAGGCGAAATGCTGGCTGAGCTTGACACCTATTTATGTGATATTAAAGAAGCTCAAATTCGCAATGGGTTACACATTTTAGGTCAATTGCCACTGGCTGATGAATTGAGTGAAACCCTTGTTGCTCTGCTGCGTTTACCTCGCGGGCAGGCCAACGAAGAGCGCGGCATACTGCATAACATAGCCTTAGATTTAGGTCTAAAGACCTACGATCCCTTAGCCACTGAAGTCACTCCTTGGACCGATTCTAAGCCGCTCTTGTTAGCCCAGCAAAGTGATGCTTTATGGCGTTCTAGCATGGACACCAGAGAACGCCTTGAATTACTCGCGTTAAACTTAGTTAAGCAATACTTACTATCATCGAAGACAAAAGATACCGCAGAATTAACGAGCACACTACCACGCACAAGTGAGCAGTTGAAATATGCTAAAAATACTATTTTAATGGCTTTAGAAGATAGTGCAGTAAGAGAAACCCAAGCCCTCATTCAAGGGCTAGCAGGCCAAGCAATAGAACCTGGTCCCAGCGGTGCACCCACCCGAGGCCGTTTAGATACCTTGCCCACAGGGCGCAATTTCTTTTCTTTAGATAACCGCAGCGTGCCATCTGCAGCAGCATGGGCTTTAGGTCAGCGCTCAGCTCAAGCACTCATAGAGCGGCATTTACAAGAACACGGTGAGTACCCAACCCAATTGGGCTTATCGGTTTGGGGTACTGCCACTATGCGCACAGGTGGTGATGACATTGCCCAAGCGTTTGCATTAATGGGCATTAAACCCGTGTGGGCAGTTGGTTCCCAGCGAGTCACTGATTTTGAAATTATGCCTGCCATGTTACTAGGTCGGCCTCGGGTTGACGTTACCCTGCGGGTATCTGGCTTTTTTCGTGACGCTTTCCCTAATGTTATGAAGCTTTATGATGCGGCTGTGCAGGCGCTTGCCGATTTTGATGAGCCAGGAGTCAGTAGCAACAGTATTCGTGAAAACATTACCCAGCGACAAGCTGAACTAGAGGCTCAAGGTGTCAGTGCTGTGGATGCAAAGCGCCAAGCCAGCTATCGGGTTTATGGCAGTAAGCCAGGAGCCTATGGTGCCGGATTGCAGGGGCTCATTGATGAGCGTTGTTGGGGCGAGCGAGCCGACCTTGCAGATGCCTACCTCAACTGGGGAGGCTATGCTTATGGTAACCAAACTGGCGATGGTGTGGCCGCTCACGACGATTTTAAACACCGTTTAAGCCAGTTAGAAGCGGTGGTGCACAACCAAGACAATCGTGAGCATGATTTACTAGACTCTGATGACTACTACCAGTTCCAAGGTGGCATGACTAATGCTGTTACAAGCTTTAGCGGCCAGGCTCCAGCGGTGTATCATAGTGATCACAGTAACCCAAGCCAACCCAAAATCCGCACCCTTAAAGAAGAACTTAATCGAGTTTTACGCTCTCGCGTGCTCAACCCAAAATGGATTAGTGCTATGCAACGTCATGGTTACAAGGGTGCTTTTGAAATGGCTGCCAGTGTCGACTATTTATTTGCTTACGATGCTACCACCAATTTAATTGCTGATTATCAGTATCAACAGGTGAGTGACGCTTTAGTATTTGCAGCAGATAATCAGCAATTCATGCGTGATAATAATCCTGCTGCCTTGGAAGAAATGGCTGAGCGACTGCTTGAAGCTTGCCAACGCGGCATGTGGCAAGAACCAGGCGAACATCAACAGACTTTGCAAGATTTGCTGTTAGACTTAGACCAGCAAAAGGAAACTGCCTCATGATTAAGCCCGTCCTAATGCGTCACGGCTCCCGATCCCTTGCAGTTAAAGGTCACCCTATACGCTTAGAACAAAAAGCGAGAACACTGATGGTGCAAGGCACCACATCGGACGCAGGTAAAAGTATTTTAGTCACAGCCTTGTGCCGCATATTAGCTCGTAAAGGCATTAAAGTAGCTCCCTTTAAAAGTCAAAATATGGCACTAAACAGTGCCGTAACAGCTGATGGGGGAGAGATAGGGCGTGCTCAGGCGGTGCAGGCTGAAGCTTGTTTTTTGCAACCTGATGTCCGCATGAACCCTATTTTACTTAAGCCCAATAGTGATTTAGGTTCTCAGGTAATTTTGCGTGGTAAGGCAATTGGTAACATGAAGGCAGTGGAATACCACCTGCACAAACCAAAGTTATTGCAAGATGTCGTGTTTGCTCATCAAGAGCTGTTAGCAGACTTTGATCTGGTCATGGTAGAAGGAGCGGGCAGTCCCGCAGAGATTAATTTGAGAGAGCATGACCTAGCTAATATGGGTTTTGCTGAAGCCATAGACTGCCCTGTCATTATCGTTGCAGACATTGACCGAGGTGGCGTGTTTGCTCATTTATATGGCACCTATGAACTACTTAGTGTCAGCGAACAAGCGCGCACCCGTGGTTTTATTATTAATCGTTTCCGGGGTGATAAAGCACTCTTACAGGGTGGTTTGGACTGGCTAGAAGAGAAAACGGGGAAACCCGTACTTGCTGTTTTGCCTTACATTCATAACTTACACATAGAAGCAGAGGACTCATTGGCGGTTGATCAATTTGCTAAGTCTGATGACGGCCAACACTTCAAGGTGGTGGTGCCTATTTATCCTCGGGCTAGCAATCATACTGATTTTGATGCCTTAAGAATGCATCCTCAAGTGGATTGTCAACTTGTAAGAGACGTACAATCCTTTAAGGGTGCAGACCTTATCATTCTTCCTGGTAGCAAGAATACTCGCGGTGACTTGGCGTGGCTTAAAGCATCTGGCTGGGCTAATGCCATCCAACGTCACTTGCGCTTAGGTGGCAAAGTGATCGGTATTTGCGGTGGTTATCAAATGTTAGGCCTAGCTGTCCATGACCCAGATGGCACAGAATCCAGTGCTGGAACCAGTGAGGGTTTGGGTCATTTAGCCATTGAAACCTTGCTACAGGGTGAAAAACAATTACGCAACGTGCAAGGCCGCTGGCTAACTGATGCAGGAGATATTCCAGTCACAGGTTATGAGATCCATGTAGGGCAAACCAGTGGCCGTGATTTAGCGCAACCGTTAATGCAACTCAATACGGGTCCAGATGGTGCCCGCAATCTCGAAAATACAGTCATGGGTAGTTATGTACATGGTTTATTTGATGAACCTAAACTGCTGCAACAATTGTTAGACTGGGCTGGGCTAGCGCAAACCCAAGCGTTTGACTATCCGGCCTTAAGAGCGGCACAAATTGAGCGTTTAGCAGATGAAGTTGAACTAGAACTACCTGTAGAAACAATTTTTAACATCATGCAGGGTGGGGTCTAGTATGGACTTGGTCGTCGCCATAGTGATTGCCTTAAGCTTAGACTATTGGTTAGGTGAACCCAAACGGCTGCATCCGTTGGTGGGCTTTGGGGCTTTGGCTGATGGCCTGGAACAATGGCTCAATGGTCCAGTTAAATTGTTTTCCCTAAGAGCCAATGCTGAGGCTGACCAGCCCTCAATTAAAGCAGCCCCGAGGCGCAACAATTTGTTAAAGTTAAGAGGCTTACTAGCCCTATTGCTGGCCGTTGGACCACTTGGTTTTGCCGCTTACAGCCTACAACAGACCTTGGCACAGCATGCCACCTTAGGCATGATTTTTGCTGGCATAGTATTGTATTTGGCGATTGGATGGCACAGTTTAATAGCCCATGCCAAGGCCATATCAACACCCCTAGCACAAAGTGATCTTCGCGCTGCTCGTGTCGCTGTTAGCCTCATTGTTAGCCGTGATACTCAAGACTTAAACGAGCATGAGATTGCCAAAGCAGCCACCGAATCTGTACTTGAAAATGGGGCTGATGCCCTATTTTCGGCGCTCTTCTGGTTTATTATTGCTGGTATTCCAGGGGTAGTAGTTTATCGACTCAGCAATACTTTAGATGCTATGTGGGGCTACAAAAATCCACAGTTTTTATACTTTGGTTGGGCCGCAGCCCGGTTTGATGACTTGCTTAACTATATACCTGCACGCCTTACTGCTCTGGCTTATACCCTTTGTGGCAGTATTAATGGCCAAACCAGTAACGCATGGCAAAGCTGGCGTCAACAGTCAGGTACTTGGAAAAGCCCTAATGCCGGGCCAGTGATGGCAGCAGGTGCTGGTGCCATCGGCGTAGAAATAGGAGGCAACGCCCAATATCATGGTGAGAATCAGCAACGCCCTGTGCTTGGCGCGGGTAGTCCACCTATGGCCAAAAGCATTGATGATGCCTGTGCACTTGTTAACTACAGTTTGGCCCTTTGGTTAATTGTGATCTGCTTATTCACTGTCATAGGCAATTTCTAATGAACACTTTATTTCATGGTGGCGATCTACACTCAGCCAGTGCGATTTACGGCCGAGCACCTGAGGATTGGTTAGATCTATCGACTGGCATTAACCAATTCAGTTACCCAGCCCCAGCCATGGGACAAGAGGTTTGGCAACAGTTGCCATACTTAGCCCCCTCGTTAATCAAGGCTGCACACTCTTATTATGGTCAGCATGCTTGTTTAGCCTGCAGTGGTAGCCAGACTGTCATTCAATTACTGCCAGTAATATTGCGTCAACTCGGCAATCAGAAGGCCACATGGCTGCCCGATATCGGTTATCAGGAACATCTCCAAGCCTGGTCACAAGAAGGTGAAGTTAGCACCTACAGTGGATTAGATAGTCAGTTAGCTACCCAACAAATAGCAGATGCTTTGCATGATGATAAAATTGGTCACTTGGTTATTATCAATCCCAATAACCCCACAGGCGAGGTTTTTAGCCGTCAGCAATTGAATTTGTGGGCGCAGCAGTTAAGGAATAAAGGTGGATTCTTAGTCATTGATGAGGCTTTCATTGATATCACACCAAGGGCAAGTGTGCTGGCAGAAAAGCTTACAGATAACGTCATAGTATTGCGTTCGGTGGGTAAGTTCTTTGGCCTTGCCGGTATTCGCTTAGGGTTTACCTTTGCCACTCAAAGCATATTAAATCAGCTAGCGAAGGTAATAGGGCCTTGGTCAGTGAACGGGCCAGCACAGTGGGTTGCTGCGGCTGCTTTAAATGATACGGATTGGCAAACTAGTATGCGCTCTCAACTCATCAATGAAGGGTTACAGCAATTGCAACTTTGGCAGCCCTCAATGACTCGGCTAGGAGCTAAATTAGCCAGCACACATGAATTATTCAGGAGCTTTATTATGGCTTCAAATTTAGCCCAGAGGCTGCACCATAGTGCCGCTCAAAGCGGTATATTATTGCGCCTAGTTGATATCAACTCGAGCACGAGTTTGTTACGCTTTGGCAATATTGATTTAGGCCAAATAAAAGCAGTTGCACACTGCCAAACCTGGATACAACAGGAATCCGAATGACTTTTTTTCCTCTGTTTCACAACACCCAACAATTGAACGCTTTGCTCATTGGTGGTGGGAATATGGCAAAACGCCGGGCTAAATCGTTAATTGATGCAGGCGTTGCCTGTGACTTAATGGCCACTAAAATTGCTGAGGACGTGTTACAACTCATAGAAAGTGCTGGCGGTAAGGTCACAGTTGGGGCCTATGTGTCAGATGATGTAATGCAAGGTTATAGCCTTATTTTAGCACTCACCGATGACCGCACAGCCAACCACACAATTGCAAATGACGCTAAGGCACTGGGGTTGTTAGTTAACGTGTCTGATAAGCCCAACGAGGGTAATGTTATTTTTGGTGCCATCATTGATCGCTCTCCCTTAACGATTACTATTAATAACGGTGGGGCGTCACCTGTTTTATCCAGTATTTTACGCCAACAATTAGAGCAATTTGTACCCAAAGCCTATGGCCAGCTAGCGCGTTTAGTGGGGGCTTATCGTCCACAAGTGAAACAAGCCCTACCCAACACTAGCGAACGCTCTATTTTTTGGCACCAAGTGTTACAGGGAGCCGTTGCAGAGGCGGTATTTTCTGGCAAACATACAGAAGCTGAAAGTTTATTAAAAAAACACTTAAAAGAACTCGATAATGGTCTTGGTGCTGTCAAAAGTAGTGGTGAAGTATTTCTTATTGGAGCAGGTCCTGGTGACCCAGACCTGCTCACACTGCGGGCTTTTAGACTGTTGCAAAAAGCCGATGTGGTATTGTACGACGCCCTCGTCTCTGAGGGTGTGATGGCGCTTGTGCCAGAGCAGGTAGAAAGAGTCTATGTCGGAAAACGTCGTGCCAACCATAGTGTGCCCCAAGCAGGCATCAACCAATTGTTGGTTGATTATGCCAAACAAGGCAAACGAGTGGCCCGCCTTAAAGGTGGAGACCCCTTCATTTTTGGCCGTGGTGGTGAAGAGATCGAAACCTTGGCTGGACAACATGTCCCTTTTCAGGTCGTGCCTGGCATTACTGCAGCCAACGGCTGTTCGGCTTATTCTGGTATTCCCCTTACCCACAGGGACTATGCCCAGTCTGTGCGATTTGTGACGGGGCAATTACGCGATGGTAGCGTAGATTTACCTTGGCCTGAATTAGTTGTTGAGGGGCAAACCTTAGTCTTTTATATGGGTTTAAAAGGCCTACCTTTGATTTGTGAAGCACTCATCAAGCACGGTATGGATAAAAACATGCCCGTCGCACTCATTGAGAAAGGCACGACCCAAGACCAGCGAGTGATGATATCCAACCTGAATGACCTACCCGCAATGATCAAGACAGAAAACGTGCTGTCACCGTCCCTTTTTCTGGTTGGGCGAGTGGTGAGTTTACATGATAAACTATCTTGGTTCACATCCTCACGGGATGCTTGAACTCAAGCTTTAACGAGTTGGGATGGCGCTTATGAGCAAAAAAACTGAAATAGAAATGACAGAGCTTATGGCTCAGTGTGAAACAGCATTAACTGATTATGCGAGTCGCACTGGCGCTGAGGTCTTTGCAAACAGCACCAGTGCAGGGGTAGCTAAAGCTGCCATAAAGCCCAAGCTCAAATCGCAACAAGCCTTGGCTAAGATGGCAAAATCTCTTGCAGCTTCCCGTGCAAATAGTAGTGAAAATATAGCTAAACTTGAGGCTAAAATAACAGCAAAGGCTGACTCTATAAAGCATCACAAACGTCAACAAGAAGCCCTAAAACAAGAGCAAGAACAAGCACGAAAAGCTGATTTAGCAAACAAACGCAAAGCGCTTTATCGTACACCAGAGCCTCAACCAGAAGCTGACATACAGACTAAAGCGCAGACTGAATTACCTGTGGATACAAGCATACGCCATAGAAGTTTTGGTAAAGGTTCGTCCAATCTGCGCCGCTCATAATAGTCCACTTTAGTAGGAAGCTACAATGCCCCTTAAACACCAGTTATTGGCGGTTTTTGTCGCTCTAATCTGGGGTACAAATTTTGTCTTTATTGAATTAGGACTCAATGATTTACCGCCATTTTTATTTGCCAGCCTTCGCTTTACCTTCGCAGCCTTGCCTTTGGTACTCATATTACCCCGCCCTAAAACGCCATGGCGTTATTTAATAGCTTATGGGTTTTTTATTGGTTTTGGTCAGTTTGGCTTATTATTTTGGGTGATGGGTAGCCATATATCGCCCGGCTTAGCCTC
>Ga0302136_1000803_pt1 | contig 14913 bp, 8 predicted proteins | sample CBN3_20m_MG_FD_203116 | JGI IMG/M metagenome (GOLD analysis project Ga0302136, IMG submission 203116) | Marine microbial communities from Western Arctic Ocean, Canada - CBN3_20m | ecosystem: Environmental > Aquatic > Marine > Oceanic | place: Canada: Western Arctic Ocean | collected 2017-09-15
GAGCGCAAGCTTGAGGGTCTCTCGTCCACCGACAGCTATTGGCACTGTCACGGCGGCGTCGAGGCGATGCGCGCCGAGGCCGACAAGTGCACGCCGCTGTGCCGCGCGTGCCACGCGCTCGACCCGTCGAGCGACTCGGCGCCCGAGAATGCTGGGAGCCGTGCCAAGGCCGAGGCCAAGGAGTACGAGACGAAAGAGCAACGCCAGAAGGCAGTGACCCAGGCGGGGTACCGCGAGGACAAGCGCAACTACGTCAATGGTATCAAGCGCGAGGTCGGCGCATGCGAGCGCCCCGACTGCCCGCGCGACGGCCCGTCGGCTGGCCGGTGCGTTCCGGGCTTCGAGGCGTGCTACGACTGGGACCACGTCGACCCCACGACCAAGGGCCGCAGCATCGCTGAGATCGTCCACAACACCCGGTCGTTGCCGACCGACAAGCCCGAGCTCCTGGCGGAGATCGGGCTGCCGCCCGACTTTGACGTCGACACCGACGAGATGCCGCCCGTGGCCGAGCGCCGCTGCCGGCTGCTCTGCCGCAACTGCCACAAGACGCGCAAGGACTGGGACGCCGAGCCGTCCAGCCTCTGAGAAACGACGCGAAGAAATCGAGGACATTTGAAAACTGACATAGGAGTTAGTGTACCTTTAAGCAAGCTTAAGATGACTTAAGTAGAAAAGTGACAGGTGCCATTTCTTCTAAACCTTGCTTGACTTGACCCCTGCGGCAGATGGATCTCCCGGCGGGAGATCCGTTTGCCGTGGGCCTGCGGTCAAGCAAGGTTTAGAAGAAATGGCATCGGCCACTTTTCCACTTAAGATGACTTAAGGTTGCTTGAAGGTACACTAACTCCTCTGAGATTCTCGCACCAACCGTCGCACTTTTGTTCAAAGAGGACCGCCGGCGCTGCCCTCCCTTGGCCGCTTGTTGCGTGTTGTGTCCGTGTGTGTGTCTTCTGACGAGACGGTTAAGAACGACTCTCACACCGCACAGATGCCGCCCAGTGCCGGCACGACAGTCTCCATGGAGAACCGCCTCCGACGGTCCACGGTTCCATGCGGGGGCGGGGGGGGAGTTGCACAATGCGCAAGGCTCAGACGACGTCGACCGGTCCCACCAATCGCGACTCGCTGCGCCACATGACAATCGGAAAGGAAGCCAGGTCGAGGAGCTTGAGCGGCGGCACGGCCTTTGCCACGCCAGTCGTGTCCACTCGGTACACCGTGGACACGTCGTCGTCGTCGGCCTCGCCCTCGACCCACAGTAACACGAACGCTTCTCCGTCCACCGACTCGACGCCGTGTCCCAGCACCTCGCACAGCAGGGTCAGGTCGTCCACCTCGCCGCCGTGATGCTTGAGCCGCCCGCGACCCCACTCGAGCGTGGTCGTCTCAAAGAAGCCGGCATGGATTGCGTCGATGCCGCGGTAGAGGGTCTGCAACAGCGCGCAGAGGCTCTTGATCTCGAACTTCTTCCACTGCTCCCGAATGCGGAAGCCCTCGTTGCCGACGACCTGGCCAGCGCCGGCGAGCAGCATCTTGAGGTGACGGTAGGGCAGCTGCATCGCCGGCGCGACGTTGCTCGCTGCCAGCGGCCGCGCCTCGATGGCGTCCATGGTGTCCTCGATGGAGGGCGTCGGCATCGGCGCGCCCTTGCGCGGCGGCGGCGGCTTGACGACCGCCTCGGGCGGCGGGTGTTGCGGACTCGTCGCCGCCTGCGTGCGCGCCAGCTTGCCGTTCTGGTCGCGCCGCTCGAGCACCTCGACGCGCAGCTCGGTCTCGGTCAGCTTGCGCTTCAGCGCGCCGACCTCCTCCGCGTGCGCCGTCGCCGTCTGCTCCTCGGTCGCCATGGCGTCGGCGGCCTTGACAAAGGCGTCCTCGATCGAGGCCTCGCTTCCAATCGTGCTCGTGGCCGCCAGAAGAAACCGCGCGACGGCATCCACGCACTTTTCGTCGCGCACGGCATTGTACACGTCGCCGACCCGAAACGCCGCGCACCCGAGCGGCAACCCGAGCATCAGGCCGGTGTGGCGCTGCTCGTCGCTGGGCTCGGGCGTCGGCGTCTCGCGGAGGCGCTGCTGCTGCGTCGCGAGCGCGAGCGCGCGCGCGCGCCGCTTGCCAACGGGCGACTCGAGCGGTTGTGCCGAGCCAAAGAGCTCGGCGTACTCGTCGACCCAGGCCTCCATCGCTTCCCACATGGGCGCGCGCAGCACGTCGTGGACGGGGTTGCACATGCTCTGGATGCAGGGCAGCACGAACGCCTGCTGAATGATCTCGTCGTCGAGTGGCACGATGCGGCACATCAGGCGCGGCACCACGTTGCCGTTGGTCGCGCACAGGCGCTTGCCCGGGGCGCAGACCAGGCCGTAGGTGGTGACGTGCCGGCCCAGCGTCGTGTGGTCGGCCGTCATCAGCAGCAGGTGCGGACACACCGCCTCCTCGGCCGAGCTCGCCGGTCGGCGCAGGCCAAAGACGCCAAACGGACGCTTCTCCGCCGCCGCCTTGGCGGCCTCCTCGTTCTTGATCGACTCGCAAAACTCCTTGCTCTCGACCTCCATGCCGCGCTGGTGGAGGAGCAGGCCGTGGTAGACGGACGGGTGGTCGGGCGGCAGATCGGGGACGCCCTGCGGCGTCTTTGGCACCAGCTTGACAAACTGCCGCGAAAACTCGAGGCAGCCGCAGTAGTCGTCGCTGTTCTGCGCGTAGGGGCTCAGGCGCGACGCGCCCGTCACGCGCAGACGGCCCCAGAAGTCGTCGGCGCACCCGACCATGCCGTCGACGTACGCTCCCACGGCCGACCCGCACTCGGCATAGGAGCCGAGCAGCCGCGTCGCGTTTGGGAGGAAGCCGTTGTTGCACCACAGGCGTTGCATGACCGAGCGCACCGCGCTCAGGTACGCGTCGGCATCGGCGCACCACGGGATCTCTGCAAACTCGGAGCGCACCTGCCACACCTCGGTCGTGTCGCCCGTCGCGTCGTCGGCCACGGGCCGGGGTTCGGCCCACGTGAGGCAGAGCTCCGTGCCGCCCTTGGTGGCCATGGCCGACTTGGTCTTGCTCGCCAGCGGCGCGTGCCACGCCGCGTACTGCCGCGCCTGGTTTCCGACCAGAAACGCGACGCGCGTGTCGTGCACGCCGCGCCGCGGCGGATGGGCAGTCGTGGGCGCCCGTGCGAGGTGCGCGGCCGCATCGAGCAGCGCCGGCGCGTTGGACGTCCTGGCGGGGTTGACGAGCACGGTCACGCTCGTGGCGCGGGCCGGAAGCGTGTCGTCGCGGGCGCGGAGCTCGCGCACGGCGGCCTCGATCTCCTCCTTTTCTGCGCGACGCAGCCGTTCGAGGTCGTTTTCGCGAAAGAGCACGGTCAGGCGGTTGCAGCCGTCAAAGGCGTCCTGCACGAGGCGCATCTGCGGCGCGACTGCGCACCGAAGGCGTTGCTTTGGCATCGGCATGCGGTCCAGCCCGAGCGGCACCGGCACGTTTGCCTCCACGTACTCGAGGTCGCGCGCGGCGAATGCGACGCGCGAGTTCACCTGCAACGGCAACGCGCCGCACTCGTTTGTCCACGGCTCGTGCTTGGTTTGCGGCGGCACCGGCGCAACAGAAGCGCTAGCCATTGCTGCAGCTTGTGTCGGCTCGTTTCGGGAGCCAGCGGGCAGAAGGACGCGTCCGCCCTGGTGGGTGCGGACGCACAACACGCAAGGCACTGTCTTGCGTGTTGTGCGCTGCGCCGATGCCGCCCATGGCTGCGCAACAACAACAACCCGCACAAGAACCGACGCCGTCGGTGCCGTGGGATCCGGTGGTCGCGGTCCTCGTCGACGTGCTGCGCGCGGGCATCGAGAGCCACGCCAGAGGCCGCGGCGTGCTGACGCGGGCCGTGCACGTGCTGCCGCTGCTGTGTCGCGAGGCGCGCGACGACTGGCGCGCCCAGCCGCTCGCGCCGTGGCTGCTTCTGTACCAGCTGCACGTGCTGAATGACGGCTTCCTGTGGAAACGCTACTACGACGCCGTTCCCAGCAGCATCGACTTTGATCGAGGACCCAACCCGACAGACTATGCCACCAACCCCAACCCCAACGGCGACTGGTCCAACTTTGGAATCCGTGAGGTTGCCGCCGACAGCCGGGTGTGGATGCAGACCACGTGGCTGATCAAGGCGCGACATGCGTACGCGTGCGCCGTGGATCGCGGCGACACGAAACCCGACCCGGAATTCTACGGCCATCCCGACCAGTGGCTCGCCACCAAGGGCATCCCCGACGGCCTGCCGCTGCCCGTGCGCCGGTTGGTCGCGTTCATGCGCTTCCTCAACCGCCGGACTTTGCACGCGCTTCAGGTCTACTTTCAGCCCGGCGAGATGGGCGCCTTCCTCGACGAGCAGTGCGCGCGCAAGGGCTGTGCGCGCGGCGCGTCGAGCGTCGAGACGGACCGTCGCGGAGCGGAGGTCGGCGGCGCGTTTGCCTACTGGGAGCTGTGTCGCACGGGCGTGCCCCTCGACCGCAACAAGTGGAACCGCATGTCCTCGCCGTTTACCAGCCTCGACTACAACTTTTGCTGCACGACCTGCGCGCGCCAGACCTGTGCCGAGTACGAACGGCTCGTGCAATGCTGCGACGTCGAGGACCTGACCGCGACGCTCGACGCGACCGCGTTCCTGCCACCAACCCGCGCCCGCCGTCCGCCGCGGACGCACGGCGAGCGGCAGCAGGCCGCCGCGGACTGGATTGCCCCGCCGGCCGTGCCCACGGCACGGCTGCTGCAGGCGGCGCGCGAGCGCAACGAGCTCTTCCGACGCCGCATGAACCGCAGCTGCGTGACGACCACGACGCCGATCCACTTGCCAATGAGCCTGGAGGGCGCGGCCGCCATCCGACGGTCGTTTGTGCTCGCTCTCAACGTCGACACGGCCCTTCTCTACGCGGCGTCCGTGCTCTCCGAACTCCCCAAGACCCAGCGTCCCAAGAAGGCGATGCCCACGCACGGCACGTGGCGCGCGGGCGAAAACACAGACGCCCTCTACTGCAAGGCCGTGGTGGCCATCCATCGGATCCTAAACCCCACAACATCACACCTCGCTGGCAACAACAACAACAACACGGAGGCACACACGCGCCTGCTCGCGGCCGAGTCCACGCAACCGCGATGGCTGCAAAGGGTCAAGGACCGTGCCCTGGTGCTGTTCTAGTCCCAGAGCTCAAAGCGCATCGTCTCCACGCCGGGATCGTCGACGGACCCTTCGTTGTGACAGAGCGCGGCGAGGGCAATGCAGAGCGGACCAAAGCCAGCCTTGAGGTCCGACACGGCCGACGCCTGGTCGCGGCTCGGCTTGTACTCGGCACCCTCGTCGTAGCGGTCTGGAAAGGTCTCGTAGTCGAGTTGTCCCAACAGTGGGTAGAGATCCTGCCCGCCCTCGATGGCTCGGTGCACGCCCAGCGACAGCGCCAGCGCGCGCGCGAGCGCAATCAAAAAGTTGCCGCCGCCCTCCTGGCCGGCGTCGCGGTAGCTGTTCAGACGCATCGCGGTCCACGGCACCTCGGCAGCCTCGTCAAAGGGGTCTTTGAGAAAGGCCTTCCCCGCAGCGTACACGGCGTCCTTGAGGAAATCGAGCGGTGTCTTGATGTCCTCCGGATCGATCATCACGACCATTCCGCCGACGGCCGCCTCCGCGTCGCGCGTGTCCTTGAACAGCACGTGGTAGCGGCTTCCGTAGAGGCACAGCGCGACCGAGTGTGACGAGGCCAGAAAGCTGATGAGCAACGAGTCGTTGCGACCCTCGCCGCTCAGCGGCAGGACGGTCGGGTGCATGTGCACAAAGATGCTGTCCTCGTCGAAGCGCAGCACCTCGGCCAGTGCCTGCGCCGACGCGGGCACCTTGGTCGTCACGCCAAACTCAAACGCCTCGTCCGTCTGCCGACGGCCCTTGACGCCGTAGGTTCCAAAACCACCGGCATCGTCGGCACCGGCGTTGCCCTCGAGCACGAGCGCCAGCCGCCGCGTCGACCCGCCGCTCGCAATCGTGACCGCCGTCGTCCGCGCCCATGCCGACGTCAGCGCCGCGCCCTCGCCCATTGTGCTCTCGTCGCCCATGCGCATCATCATGCCGATCAGCGAGTCGCGCACGCCCGAGATGTAGGCACGGACTTCTTCTCCCATCTTGTTGAGCTTGACGGTGTTGAGCACCGGCACGTCCCAGCCAATCAGATTCGACTTGTGGCGCAGCACGTCCTCAAAGTTGCGCGGCGGGTCGTCGTCGCCTTGGTGGGACGGAGAGTCCGCCACGCACCGACGACCGAGCCGCGTGCGCACGTGCCGCGCGGCCACCTCGATCGCGATGCCAAAGCTCACGATGCGGATGCGATTGATCAGCACCTCGGCCGCCACCCCAACGTCCGTGCGCCCGTCCATCAGGGTCCAGATCCTGCGCACGTTTTCGTCGTCGCGCACCAGCGGCTTGAGCATGCCGGCCGGCAGCTCGGCCACGTCGATGCTGAGTCGGATGAGCTCGCGCGCAAACGCCGGGTCGCTGCACCACTTTTGACCCTGGACGCGAATGGCGTCGGCGTAGCTCTCGTAGGGGAGCGCGACCACGTCAAAGGGCTCCTTGGCAATCTCCTCGTGCATCGACCAGCCCTTGCTGGGCGCCTTGTCGATGAGCATGGCCTGGAGCTCGCCCTTGCCCTCGCGTCCGCGCGCAAAGCCGACGCGTGGCTCGTGGAAGACGCGCACGAGCGCCGCCCAGCGGTTTACCCGGTGCTGCCACGGAATCGAGACGCCCTGGCTCTTTGTGCTGAGCGGGTAGGCGTACAGCAGGTACCGACCGACGTTGGCCATGCCGATGCTGTTCTTGGTGGCGACCCTGAGAGCCTTCTCGCGCTGCGCCTGCGCGTTGGTCTGCTCGACGACGAGCGCCTTGGCGCGTTGCAGCTTGGCCTGCCGGTCGTCCAGCCGCGCGCGCTCCTCCGCCACCGCCTTGTTCTTCTCCTCCAGCTCGGCTTGGAGCTTTCCCAGGTACGCATTGTACGATGCCTCCGAGTGCGTGCCCGGGAAGCGCGCAAACTGCAGGTGCGGGTACCGCGCCCACAGCAGGGCGTAGACAAACTCGCCACGCTTGCCAACCAGCGGCGGCGCGCCGTCGATGCCGTCGCGCTCGTAGGCACGCGTCAGCCGCAGTCGCTCGAACGCCAGCTGCCCGGCGAGCTGCTTGGCCGCGAGGTCGTTGTCGAAACGGCCGGCCTCGGCGACGCGCTGCGCGTGGCGCACCTCCAGATCCTTGATGCCGAGCACCTTGGGCCGGCCGTTTTCGAAGACGCCGTTTTCAATCTTCTGGACGAGCGCGACGGCCTTGGCCAGTTGCTCCTTGCCGGCCGCGTCCGCGTCGGCGGCGGCCACGGCCGCCGTGGCCGCCTCGGTGTCCGCCCTGAACGCCTCGATCTCGGCCTCCAGACCCGGGATTGTCGCGGCCGCGTGTTCCGCCGCGGCCTTGGCGTGCTCGGGGTCGATTGGATTCGCCGCCCACGCCGTCTCCAGAGCACCGTCCTGGCGGATTGCTTTGACGGTGGCCAGGATGGTGGGGAACACCTCCGCCACCGTCTCCGAAAAGGCCGAGATCAGGTAGTCCGGGTCGACCTCGCCGTACGTGTTGCTGGCCGCGGGCGGCGCCGCCGCCTGCGCCGCCGGGCGCTTCCCGCTTGCCCGGGCGTCGCCATCGACGGGTGGCGCGCCCGTCTCGGTCAGCTCCATGGCCTGCAGCGCGGCCAGCGCCGCCGCTGTGGCGAGCTCGTCGACGCGCGCCTGCACGCGACGCACGGTGGCCTCGGGGTACGGCGGCGCGGCGCCGCCGCCCTTGCCCCGCGACTCCTGCAGCAGCCGCTTGTACGTGCGCCACTCGGACTCCTCCTCGAGCGTCGCCATCATCGCCGTGTTGTACCGGTCGTAGGTCGAATCCTTTTTCAGATTGCCTGGCGGCATCCCCATCATCGCTAACGCAGCAGCCAAGACGGTCGCGGCGGCTGCTCCTCGTGCGCCTCCTCCTGCCTCCTCCTCCTCACGGGACCGGGAAATGATCGTGCGGGCAGAGGGGTAGCCGCTCACCCGTGTGCCAGCGCCGCCCCGTGTGTGCGCATGTACCGACCTACGACTGACAGTCGCTCAAGGGCGTGTCCGGTGCGCGTGCCCTCCAAGGGCGTTCTCAAGCCTTTGTCTCAAGCCTTGACCCTTGTCTCGTTCTCAAGCCTCACGCGTTCTCAAGCCTTGACCCCGCAGCTGACCGCGTCGTGCGCGCGCGGCAGGCGACGTCATCATCCTCGAGGTACGCTACACACACACACACACACACCACTCAGTCACTCTCACAGTCTGACGGGATCATCCACTCCCTGTGCGCAGGAGGCGGCGTACTGCGACCCGGGGCTGGTGCGTCCGAAACAACCGCACAGACCTCAGAGGTACCGGTCTCTGTGTAAACCGCTTACACAGAAAGTCGACCCCACGCGGTCTGAGCGGCACAGACCTTGAGGTTTGCTTGTTGCTGACATGAGTGCCTGTGACAGGTGAGCGAGGTGGTCGTGCCGCTGCTGAGGTGCGCGGCTCACCGTCGTCTGTCCGTGCGTAAACACTGACGACTCCCCGCGTGCCGTCGCAGCATGCAGCAGTCCGTGCTTTTGTGCAGTGCGCCTGGCGATTGAACCGTTGAAAACGGAAACCGCTACTACTACTACTCATCATGCCTCGCCTTTTTCGCAGTTTCTACAATTCTCGACAGCGGCAACCGTGCGCGGCCCGCCCAGCCCAGCCCCTTTGCTCGTCGCAATGTTCACAACCCGCAAGCCTGGCAGACTACACCAAGATGATGGAGCTTGTAGACGATTATGGGAATACGGTGTTCGAGACCATTAAGATCACCTTGGTCTGCGGTGCGTAGCTTAGCTTGCTACCCACTTCCAGTGAATCACCTTCTGACGTGCGTTGCACGTAACGCAGATGACTGCATGAAATCGGACCACCCGGAGAAGTACGCTGCACATGCCTAACATTCCCAACAAACAACTACACTCAACCGTGCCTTGTCGCAGATGTCGTCACAAGCTGGCGTCTATGCCGCGCTGGTTGTCGAGTGCCAAGGTGCGTCCAGTCACACACCTTCAATCGCTTTCGTCATCTGATGGCTGCCTCTGACGCTGCTGCCGCGCGGCGTTGCCTCTGACGTTGCCTCTGACGCTTACCATGCGCGATCGACAGGTCGAGACTGTTCGCAAACTTCTTGCCGAAGACCCGGTGCGCCCGTTCCCCTTGGCACGTATTTTGCACGGGCCTTTGCAGCTCTTTGTTCCAAGTCGCGACGTTTGGCATCGCGTTTCTCACCCAGGCGATGCTGTGCGTTGCACTTGCTTTGAACCATCTTTAGGCAACACTCCGCCCCGCCCCACGCCTTTGGCCAGCAATCCGCGGACACTGACAAGACGACCTGCTCAACGATTGCGTTCCACTTTTCCTTGTTCGCCTTGGTGTTCATTACACGAACATTGCTTGGGCTGCTTGGGCGTCGTGCCCTGCCGCAGGTTGCGCGAATCGCTGGGGATTAGCGCGGACGGCAGCGAGAAGGCGCGCCCGCTGCACATGACAGTGCACACAACCAGCAAGACTGAGCTGCTGTGTTTTGGTTGCAGGCCTTCATGGCCAAGGAGGTGGAGGCAATGATGGTACGGCAGTGCCCCGAGATCCCGTACAATGTGAGAACGCCTACGGCTAACACGCAGCATTTCTTCGTGGCCGTCGACCCGTCCGGCGGCGGCGCCTCAGCATTCTCGATCGCCACCGTCGTCTGCGGCGCCAACGGCTTCATGCATGTGCGTCTCGATGCCCATCGGCTCCCCGGGCCACAGCTGGCACAGCGTGCCCACCAGCATCACCAGCGCCTCGGGGTTTTGCCCCATGCCCGCGACAAACTTGGGAATGGTCATGGGCAGCACCCGGTCGCGCAAGTCGCGCACGAGCCAGCGGTCCGTGTGCACAAACTCGTCGCGCACCGCCACCTCGCGGTGCAGCGCAAACAGCAGCGCGGCACGCTTGCACGCGATGCCGGCGTGGTCGGGCTCCATGTCCACGACGCGGCCCCACTCCAGCTTGGCCTGATGCAACGCGTCGCAGTCCGCCACCTCCTCCTCCACCAGCACCATCACGCCGCGCAGACACGCGTCCAGATCCGCCCCCAGCTCCTCGATGCCCCGCATCTCGCGCTTGTTGAGCGCGTCCCCAAACAGCAGCGTTCGCAGCTCGTCCTTGCGTCGGTACACCGTCATCCCCGCGCTCGCGCGCGCAGATCCTCGGCGTCGACTGCCTCCACACGCGCGACGTCCGCCACACGCACCGGTTGCTGTGCCGGCACATCCTAGCGATCCGCAGCATCCCCATCTTTGCGCACTGCAAGGCCGTGCTCATCTTCGAGTCCAACCTCGCCTTCGAGAGCCAGCACCTGCTCCACGCCATCGAGGCCAACGGCATCAAGAACTGGGTCAGCCTGAGTGAGGGCCAGCAAGGCACGCTCGGCTGGCTGACCACCCACGAAAGGAAGGTGCGCCTTGCCGCTTTTAACCTCAGTCAGAAGCACAACAAACCGTTCTACCACATGAACATAGCAAAAACCACCCGCAAAGCCGCGACCTACAACGGTTTGCCGATGCGTTTGTCGTGAACAGGAGCAGATGTGCCTGCTGCTGCGCGAGGCCATGACCGTCGGTCGCATCGCCATCAGCCAATTCTTCTTCTCTGTCGAGCTCGAGAAGCTCGGGGGCCGCAAGCGCATCAAGGACGAGCTGCTCAATGTGCGCAACTGCACAACCAGGCGATGTGTGTTAGCTACCTGCTCACGACCGTTTGCCTGTGGTGGCAGTACTGCGTCGTCACCGAGGCGCCCAAGACGACCTTTGGCAAGGTGCGTGCGTGCTCTTGCCTTGCGGCTTGTCTCCTCTCCCTTTTGCACCCAGCAGCCCCGATGCCCCCGCGCCCGACCACCCGCGTCTACATCTGGGACCCGCGGGAAGCGGAATGGGACATCTGCGAGGGCTGGGCTGCCGCAGCACGCCACCTCAACGAGACGCGCGGCTGCGCGAAAAAGTTTCTCCCCGCCTATGTCAAGCTCACCGCCCAACGCGGCGGCACCACCTACCACGGCGTGCGCATGACCGTCGACCGCCCCACAGGTTCGTAAGACCTACACGGGAAAACTCTACGGCAAGCAGGAACGCGCTTAGACATTGTCACGTCAACCTTTGCCACTCACTGCACGTCTCCTTTGCAGGACGACCTCGCGATTGCCATCCAGCTCGCGATGATTGGCTGTCAGAAATTGCGAGTTCGCACATTCAAACTAGCACGAGCACAAGCACACACAATGTACTCACTCTAACGATGGTGTGTTTGTGTGCAGCTTCCAAGACCCGAAGTACAGGAACTTTCGAGTCGGTGCGTTCGTCATTGAACTTTCCTTTCGCATCATGCTCAGTGCCGGATTCTTTCCCGCGCGCAGACGATTTCCTTACTCCGCAAGGCCTCTCGAATGCGCCGCGTCCGCCTGGTGTGGTTTGAACTCCCACCCCTTTGTCGATCTTGCTCCTCGACCACCACGAGCCACTGCGCTTACATTGCCGGGATCAAAGCGAATGCCAAGTCGTTGCGTCAGCAGCCGAGCGGCATCGTTACAACTCTCAAATGTTTCCCATGTTGCCGTACCTTGCATCCTTGCGTCGACTGGCGACTTCATTGTGTTCGTGCGATTGTTTGTCGATGTGAGCACACGGTTGGAAGTTTGTGTTGACTTGGATGCCGCTCTTAGGTTCGTAGCACGGTTTTCTGGTAAATCATGCTACCAAAACACACCACGGTGCTTTGCGGCTTGTGGCCCACACGCAACACAGCGACGCTGGGAGCGGCCTCTCTCCCTCCCCCGTCGACTACCTTGAGTCGTCGCCACCGTCGCTGGACGACGACGAGCTGTCGTTGCGGGCAAAGAAGCGCGCCTTGCCGGGGACAAAAAAAATGGCCGTAGGCGCGCCAATGGGGGGCGCCTTGCGCTGCTGCAGGGCGTCGAAGATCTGGGCGACGACGGACGCGGCCTCGGGCGCCTCCCGCGGCTGCTGCTGCTGTTGCTCCTGTTCCTCGTCTGGGTCCTCGGGCGCCTCCCGTTCCTTTGCAGCCCGTGCCCTGCGCGCGTCGCAGTCGCGGCACACGCAGTCCGGGTTGTTCCACCGCCGCAGGTCGCAGACCTCCCTCCGCGCGTTGCGCTTGCCGACTTTGATGAGACCGCCGCCAAAGCCCGGGAGCTCGGCCGCCTCGCGCCGCGGTGGCAGCGGCGGCAGCGGCGGGCCCGAGGGAGGTGAAACGGACATCTGCAGCTTGTTCTCGTACCGTACGTTCTAACGAGATTTGAGAGTCGAGATTGCCCGACCCTCAGTGATCTCCACACGAACACACGGTACGAAGGTACGCGGTGGTAGTTGCCACCACCGGTCGGTGCTCACCGATGCACCGACCGTCGTTCGTTATCACTCCTCACACTCGAGACACAGCGCGGCGCGGTGGGTCCGTCTTCGTCTTCCTTTTCTCACAAGGCGTCGGCAATCTCGCCGAGCGCCGCGCCCGTCGGCACGGGCGCCGCTGGTTGTGGTTGTGGTGGTTGTGGTGGTGGTGGTGGTGGTGGTGGTGGTGCGGGCGTCTCGTCGGCGTCGGCCAGCAAGGTGTCGTAGTCTAGAAAGTCCATGGCGTCAAAGTTCTGATCGCGCACGTCGGTCGCCGTCGACGGCTGGTGATCGCGCACGAGCTGAGCGTGGTCCGCGTGCTCGGTCGCGTGCATGGCCTGCCGCTCCTTGCTGCTCTGGGCGGCGCTCTCGGACTCGAGCCGCGCGACGACCCGAAAGGGCGCCGTCTCCGCCACGTAGGTGACGTCGCTGACGACGTCGGCCGGCGAGTCGGCGTGCACCAGGTCGACCTCGACCACGATGCGAAACTTGGTGTCGCCAATGTTCTTCCTCTTGAATTCCGAGGACAGGCGACTGAGTGAGACGACGATGGTCGGCAGGCCGCCCTTGGGAAAGTGCGCGTATGTTTGGTCCAGCCACGGACCAATCAGACGACCCTGCCCGTCCCAGCGCTTGAGCGCAGGCTTGCCAAAGCATGGCACGGCCGTGCGCGAGTCGTCGTCAAACACGAGAAAGGCGCGTGTCGTGCTGCGGGTCGTGTCGACGGCCGTTCCGTGCGTCGGATGCGCGTGCGTGCGGTACTCGAGCAGAAACTGCGAGTCGTGGCCTTCCGGGAGCGGCAGGTGGGTCATGAAGCGATGTTCGAGCAACGGCTTGATCTTGATCTGGCGGTTCTTTTGCATCGTCAGCGACCCGTCGGCCTCGCACCGGTGGGCCTCGCATTCCCACTCGCGCTGGTCCTCGCTCGTGTCCGCCAGCCGGAGCCGCATCCGACGGTGGAAGCGCAACCCCCACGCGTGCAGCTCCTTGCTGCACGCCATCAGGGGCGTGCTGGCCTCGTACGGAAGGTAGGGCCACAGCACGTCGCCCAGCTCCTCTCCACCGACGTCGCGCACGATGCTGGTCAGCGGGTCGCGTTGGGAAGCCGGCAGGTGCGCGCGATGCGCGGCCACTTGCCGAGCGGTGTTGCGAAAGCGCTCGGCCAAGACGTAGAGCGACGACGCCTTGACCGCGCGCGTGCGCATGGCCCCGAGGATGCGCGGCAAGAAGCTGGGCTGGTGGCGGCGAAACCAGCAGAGAATCGTCACCAGGCGGTTGCGCGCCTCCATTGTCGACTCGTACCGATCGTCAAAGTCGCTGCACGGCGGGCGGTCGAGCGAGTTCATTGCCGCCTGGCCATTGTCGAGGCTCTTGCGGTAGCGCCGCTGACGGTTCGTGCCGCCCTTGAGCGACGTGCGCCACTTGATTCCCAGCTTGGTGGCCGCGCGCTTCCAGATGGTCTTGGCATCGGCAAAGGTGTCGCGCGGCAGGTCGTCGGTGTGCGAGATGTCGAGTCGGCGTCGGAACGCCAAGGTGGCATCGTACTCGTTCAGCAGCACCTGGATGCCGTCGGTGCGATGGTCAAATGAGAAGACAGCGCGCTGTCCGATCATCTCTGATGTGTCGCAGACGAGCACGTCGCGCAACTCGTTCCACTCGGTGTTGAGTGTGCAGTCCACCCCCAGGGTCCGTGGTGGCGGCATGTTGCGCATCTCGTAGCGGTAAAAGGCCGCATTGACCGACAGCACCTCGTCCGCAGTCAGCGTGGCGTCGCCCACATACTCGTTGAAGGAGTCGATGAGCAGACAGATCAGACGGTAGTTTCGATACATGCTCGGGCCGTCGTTGGCGTCGACCTCCGGGTCCCTGCCCCGCTGGAACCGCGGCGCGGTGGCCAGCCAGTCCTCGTCCATTGCGCCGGGTGCGGGAGCGGCAGCAGCAGCAGCAGCAGCAGCAGCAGCAGCAGCAGCAGCAGCAGCAGCGAGTGCGTCGACTGCTGCAGGCCACCAACGCCCCGGCCGTCGGTCACCCGTCCTCTGTCTGGCTTCCATTGGCACACAAGCCGCAACCACAGAGGGGGCCTGTCTGCGACAGTGCGCCGGTTGCGGCTTGTGCGCAGTGCGTCGTCTATCGCCAGCCAGCCCCAAGCGCGCCATGCCCAGTGGCCGCGCAATGGTAGCGCGACGGCGACGCACGGAGCAGCTCGGCCTCCCCAGCGGCGCTGCGGCTCCGACTGCCAGGGCCGTCGAGCCCGACCCCGAGCCCGAGGCCGCACCGACGGCCAACCACATTGGCGTCGCGCAGCCGCCGTGCGCGTCCATGAGCGAGGCCGACGTGACCAGCGCCCTCTTGGGCAACGCGCTGGCGGCGCTGGCGGCGCTCACTGATAGGTGCGACTTAAGAT
>Ga0302136_1000807_pt1 | contig 14871 bp, 7 predicted proteins | sample CBN3_20m_MG_FD_203116 | JGI IMG/M metagenome (GOLD analysis project Ga0302136, IMG submission 203116) | Marine microbial communities from Western Arctic Ocean, Canada - CBN3_20m | ecosystem: Environmental > Aquatic > Marine > Oceanic | place: Canada: Western Arctic Ocean | collected 2017-09-15
TTAATCGTTTGAGAATATTCAACCTGCCTGTCCATGCAGTCTGTTCCAAGCCAGTGACGAACAATCGTGTAATTGCCAGGGCAACTTCCCTCGATTGTCGTTTCATCCATCTCAACAGTTACGGTCCAAGCTGCGGCATAACAATTCCCCTCAGGGTTGTGTTGTGCCTCAAACTCAGAAGCGAAAGAAGAGATACTCGCATATACAGTAGGCGGGGAGGGGACGTTTGAACAGGTGACATCTATATCGTCCGGAGCATTGTTGAAACTTGGAAGGAGATTGTTGCCGTTGCAATCTTCATCCATATTTGCATATCCACATGATCCATCATTATCTGTTGCGAGAATCATGAAATTACAAGCAAATGTGTCTGTACATCCTCCGATTTCAAACATGTCACAAATCCCGTCGGAATCAATGTCTGTGATACATTCTCCGAAACAATCATATCCGAAGGAAGGGTATTCACAAAATGAGTTGTCTTCAAATGAAGCATCCGGGTTGTAATTACAAGCCAAAGGGTTCATGCAATCCCCTTGATCACATACGCCAAACAATATAATATCTAAATCATAATTCGCATTTGACCCACTGAAGTTCCATCCATTTTGCAGATCAAAAAACCAAGTCCCATCTCCACTGATTCCAGCTGCAGCAGCAGACATGGTATATGTGTAGAATCCATTTGAGCTTGAAATCCAGCTTGTGGGGAAATCAATTTCAGAACAAGTTGAAGGTGGGTTAATGTTGTACCCCTCACCAGCGATGCAGTTCCCGTTTGCACCTGTAATAACAACGATCATATCTGCAGGCCACTCACCTCCATTTGCAGAGAAGTTAAGATTAAACTGTACTTGTGTAAGTGTCCCGGTCAAGAACATGTTTTGGCTTGTGCTTTGCCCGCCCGCAAGCGTTGCGTCAAAACTCACGGTTGTGTTGCATTGGCTATGCCCCATATAAGGGATGGTCATGACTGCAATTGCCACAAATAAATGCCTGAATATTAATTTCATATCGATTTTTTATTCATATCTCTAGTCTGCAATTTACTTAAAAAAAAAGCCGGAATACCATTATTAGGTATTCCGGCTTAAATATCAGATGTTATCTATTAACAAGCGGTGCCAAATACAGATAGTAATTCTAACAAATCACTGACAGTTGTGAGTCCGTCACCATTAATATCTGTTGTACATCCAGAAATACATCCAAATTCAGATAGGATTAACAACAAGTCAGCTACGGTTACGCTACTGTCATTGTTTAAATCGCCAAAACAGTCCACAATTGGGTTGCAGCTTCCGTCGTCGTAATCTGCTGCTGCATTGTAGTTAGAAGCAGCGCTATCCATGCAACCACCAACACCGACCGTCACAGTTCCTACCATGCCTAGAGCAGCGTGAGATCCGATAGAACAGTCGTAAGAATACACCCCAGGAATTGTAAAAGTGTGTGACCCCATACATACACCGGAAGGATTGCCAGATATAGCCGGCAATGAGAATGCTTCTGGATTTCCGAATGAAAGACCCGTTTGAGAGTCTACGTTTCCATTCACATCGTGAAATCCACCATAGTTGACCCAGTAAACAAGGTCACCAACATCGACGCTTAAGTCTGTTGCTGTATAAGAATAGCTGATGGTTGCAACTTCAGTACCTTCAAGACCGCATGGGTTGTCGAACGCGCAAGAACCGTCATCTATTACTGCAGCTGGATCATAATTCGGATACAGAGGGTCCGTACAGCCTTCAGTTCCAAAGTCAACAAATAGAGATCCGAACAATTGTTCTTGACCAAATGGAAATCCAAAGACCAAAGTCCACCCTTTTACGGTGATGTCAGCCCTGAAATTGCCCGACATAGTAGGTGTTCCTTCGAGACTGGCACAATATTGATTCCCTCCATGAAAGGAGCATGGGTTATTTGAGTCATCATTGTTGTTGCACACAACTTGTAATCCCATGTCTTCCAGTGTGTAAGAAATAAGAGTATCATTTAAATCAACCATGACGAGACTCACTAACTCAATTGAATCAAGCAAAGCCGTTGGCGAAAAAGGGAGGGTAGAATCAATTTCAAGAACGTACGTCGGAATTAAGAGATGCAGAACATCATAATATGGTTCGTCAGTAATTCCAGGCTCAAATTGTTCGCCTTGACTCGGGTCAGGTGAACTTCCATATGTTTCAATTCCGAAATCGAAATCAGAGACACATTGAGCTGATGCAGATCCAATGATAAAGATGGCGAGGAAGCCGATTAGTACATTTTTCATTTTTCTAGTTTTATGTAATTTAAGGCCAAATTGTTTGTTTAAGGACATATCGTTCCGAATACAGCAAGAATTTGAAGTAAATCCGCAACACTGACCAAATCGTCTTCGTTTAAATCGGTCGCACAATTTGAGGTGCATCCAAAGTCTGCAAGGAGTTCAAGTAAATCGGTGACTGTAATGACGCCGTCATTGTTAAAATCACCAAAACATGTTGAGTAGATGCAGCTCTCATCATTTACAGTGGCACTTGGTTCGTAGTTTTCAGCCATAGGGTCTGTACACCCTTCAATCGTGAGAATCTCATCACCCTCTATAATTGTGTTGCAATCGTTGTCTATTCCAGACAACGTGCCTGCGCCTCCTGGAAACATTAATGCCTCAAGGTCATTGCAGTCTTCACTGTTAAATGCATAGGGTGTCGTGTTTGTTGGGTCACATCCGTTGACAGGGGAGTTGATGTCTCCATATCCGTCACCATCAAGATCAGCCCAAACGTCAAGTCCCTCAAAAACGGTAATTATTTCTGAGTCAAAAAATTCAGCACTGATCGTTTCTGTAATGTTTATTATAGCAACATTCCCACCTCCATAAATAGTGTAAACACCTGGGCCAGTAGCAAAAAAACTTGCTGAACCTAAGTTGTCATCACTGGTGAATGGGCCATCTTGATCGTAAAAGGTCACATTATAGTTTTCTCCATATGTTAATGGAATATTTAAGTCATTAAAATCTGCAGTCAGTTGATCAGTAACAACAGATGATGTAAACGATACGTCACCATTTATCACGAAATAGGGGTCAGGGTTACCTAATCCAAAGAAGTCTTCAGCATCACCTCCCCAGCCATCACCAAGTTGTATGATTTCTAATGAGGTGAGTGTTAACTGAGTTACAGTCGTCGCTAATGAAATCGTGTATGATCCTGGCTCATCATACAAAACACTTGGATTGGCAGAGTTTAAAACACAACCACCCACAAGATTAGATTCGTCAATTGTAAAGTTGTGTGTTGCATTCGCTCCAAAATTTCCACCTTCCACTATTTGAGCAAGGATGTTGCCACCACCATCTGTGAGCACATAGCTACCTATGACACCTTCGAATTGCATGCCATCTCCATAACTGTCATTAATGATTAATGTATAGCTTCCTGGTCCAACACATATTTGTTCATTGTAAGTTGTTTGTGCGTCTGAATAGGGGCCACCTGAGATCAGTAATTCTCCATCAGAGTCCATGACCATCCAAGTTGTTTCAGCAGGGTAATTGTCCGTCAGAACTTCTAGATTTATGACAGAGCCATTTGATGGCCCACCGAAATCCCAATCATATGAAACACCTGCACCAGTGATGAGGTTTTCGATATCAACATTTAATGGTGAGCACCCAGAATTTTCAGAGACATTAAAGCTTGCATTCCCACCTCCTGCACCTTGAATAATTGAAAGAGGCAATGAAAAGCTTTCACTGAGGTTTTGCGTAATCCCAAATGCGGAAGCAACGACAGCAACATTGATGTTCACAAAATATTCACCCGCTGCAAGCGGAGTACCACATATTGTCGCACAGCCGTAATCTTCTCCGTTCGAAGGGTAATAGACTCCGCTTGGATTGCTGGGCGTCAATGTTAAGCCAAAAGGAAGACCAGTGATGCTTGTAATAGTGATGCTTTCTAACGTCGCTGTTATTCCAGACCCTGGGTCTACCACTGAGCCAGGCATGTTGAACGTTGCCGTTGCCAAATATTCTTCCCCCGTTGTTCCATCAGGCAAAACATCAGGACAAAGTACAGGAAAGCCATCGGCGACACACGTGTAATCTGGTGTGCAAGATGGACATTGTGAAAAAGCTGAAGCGGAGACCATCATGATGGTCGCCGCTCCAAGCAGTTGTATATATTTAAGAGTCATGGTCTCGTTATCTGTGTAATTAAGGATACACAAGATAGTTGAAAATCAGCAAACAGTACCAAACAATGAAAGCAGAACTAAGATATCTGACACATTGACATATGAATCACCGTCTATATCAGCAGTACAAGCTGACAAACAGCCGAATTCAGATAAAACCAACAACACGTCTGCAACTGTGATGTTGCCATCTCCGTTGAGGTCACCCGTACAAACACATGAAGTGTATTCACAAGATCCGTCATCAATCGTAGCGGTTGAGTCATAGTTACATGCGGAAGCGTCTAAACATCCAGAACAACTCGTGTTTTCACAAGATCCGTCTTCGATGGTTGCCGATGAATCGTAGTTGCACGAAGCAGAGTCAGTACATCCAGCACAACTCGTGTTTTCACAAGATCCGTCTTCGATGGTTGCCGATGAATCGTAGTTGCACGAAGCAGAGTCAGTACATCCAGCACAACTGGTGCTTTCACAAGATCCGTCATCGATGGTTGCCGATGAATCGTAGTTGCAAGCAGCAGAGTCAGTACAGCCAGGTGTGTCTGTTCCTCCTGCAGTGACACAGAAATTGGTTGTCTCTGTAGAGACGAATTCACCACCTGTAACCAACGTATTCCCATCTGATGTTATGCTGTAGCTTCCTTCTCCATATGCACAGCAAATACCATCTCCGTAACTGTCATTGATCGTGACATCATAACATCCAGTTGCGACACAAGCTGTTGAAGTAAACGTTGTTCCTGTAGTTGAATAGGGACCGCCCGACATGATTGTAGCTCCCGATGCGTCTGTTACACTCCATGTTGTTTCTCCTGGGTAGTTGTCTGTTAGAATCGTAAAAATCACTTCTACACCATTCCCGATACAAGATCCATCGTCTATGGTCGCAGATGAATCATAGTTGCATGAGGTAGGGTCAGTACAGCCAGTACACGAACTGCCATCTCCACCACAGATTCCACATACGTCATTGTCTACGCAACTTCCATTGTCTGAGGTTGCTTCAGGGTCATAGTTACACGCAGTTGAGTCTGTACAACCAGCTCCAGGAACGGCATTTGTCGGGTAGCTGTCAAGTGTATTTACGCCTGTATTTAAAGGGTCTAAGTATTGAGAAGCACCAAGTCCCCAACTCACGTTGAATCTCCCGTAGAAATCATATGCACCATTATTTACAGAACCGGAACAAGCGGCAGCTCCGCCGTAAAGCTGACCTATAATGCGGTGATTTTGATCGAAAAGAGGTGAGCCCGATGATCCTGGTTCAGTCACTCCCAGCTCCCAAGCATCGATCCACCAAACCTGAGCACCACCAGTACTCGATTGGTAAGGAGCGTCATCTTCAAAACAGATTTTTTTAAGATCGCCACTCGGGTGATGAATTCCTACAGCCGAAGAAGGTGTCGATCCAGAATGATCCCAACCTGCATATTCAACATTGTAGCTTGATGGAGGAGCAGAGCTCAACTCAATAAGCGCAAAATCAGATCCACCGTCTTGAACAAGGAGAGTGCCACCAGATACACTTTGGTTTGTAGGCCCTGTAGTTCCTCCACATGAACTGCTTTCATGGTTGAAATAATACACCCATGTATTGGGAGTTCCGATGCAGTGATTTGCAGTTAGGAAATAAGGAGTGCCGTCGTTTGCAGTGTTGTTGATCAAAGCACCAGTACAATATGCAGAACCACCATTCACAATTAACGCGACAGATCTTTTTTCTGTTTGCCAATCAGCACCTTCTGGACAATTGACATTGATGTTACAAGCACCAGAGTTTCCGAAGGGACCCAATCGTTCTGTCATCTCAGCCAAAACAGCATCTTGGTGATTTAAAAGGGAACGGTAACCGTGTATAACTTGATTCACTTCGATTTCACCCAATCCATGGGATGCGGGTGATTCGTGGTATTCTAGAACCATAGCAGATCCATCAAGCACCCCTAGAGACAGGCCTTCCCAAGCTTTGTTGTTTTCTAGTGTGAACGAACCTAGGAACGCTGTTCTTTGCGCATTGTACACGTAAAGTTGCGCTTCTTTTGGCAGAACAAATCTAGAAAGCATGAAACTTACATTTAATGCATTGGGGCAATTAAAACCAAGCCTCCAAACGTGCATGCCCTCTTCGAACGTCCAAGTTCCTGAATTCTCAAGATTGAAAGCCACTTCTTGCTCCACACCAAATCTCCATGGCGCTTCTTTGTGTTGGTCAGTAACAGCGTCTTCAACTGCGAGTGTGGCCAAGTCTACATCAGGCATCTCTTGCATCTCAAATGCAGGCTGATATGTAGCGTCCCCCCAATTTAATGGTTCGCCTCCTTGGGAAATTTGTGCAGAAATTGTTAAAGAGGAAATGACTCCTACAAGTAAAAGAAATATGTTTTTACAGTTGTACATGACGATAATGGTTTTCGATTCGTTCGACATTAAGACGCTAATATCAAAGATGAGTTGCGTGAGAACTTAATTTAAGTTAAATTGTAAAGTTGTTAAATGTTACATTATGAGTTGTTTCATTAGATATTTTAACTTTAAAAAACGTGTTTGCGCAAGCTTTTGTCTTTTTATAATGACATGTTTGTGTTTGCATTCTGTTCATGCTCAATTCGTGAATGTATCAAATGACCTGCTTTTATCTACAAATCATACTGGTGGGTATTTAGGTTCAGGTGTAAGTTTTGCAGATTTTAATGGCGATGAGATAGATGACCTCACATTTGGCCATCATGCAGGTCAAATAAGATATTATCAAGGAGATGGGGTGGGATTTGAAGAAGTCCAATTGAACATTGAAAATGGTTTATATGAGACCAAATCTGTACTGTGGGCGGATATTGATAACGATGGAGATCAAGATTTTCTAATTACAAACAGGAATGCATCAAATAAACTTTGGATGAATGATGGAAGCATGCAATTTACAGACATCACATCTTCATGTGGGATTTCAACGTCCTACATGTCAAAGAGTTATGGGGCTTCTTTTGGGGATTATGACAATGATGGCTTCATCGATTTGTACATCTGTAATTATCATACAGATGTCATTAATATTCAGAATGAATTGTATCACAACAATGGAGATGGGACCTTCACAGATGTAAGCCTAAGCAGTGGTGTTGGAAATGGTTTGCAGCAATCTTTTCAAAGCACTTGGATTGATATAGATAAAGATGGCTTGCTAGACCTTCATGTCATCAACGATAGACTTGACTACCAAAATTCATTTTACCACAACAATGGAGATGGCACCTTTACAGATATGGCAACAGACTGGGGAGTTGACTTGGCCATTTATGCAATGAGTTCAACTTTCGGGGATTATGACAGCGACGGTGATATGGATTTATATGTTACAAACGGAACAGTAGGCAATGCTCTTTTGTTGAACAACATGCATGAAGGCATGGGTTTCACAGATGTCACATCAAATATAGGCGTTCAAGTAAATCAAATTTCTTGGGGCGCTTGTTTTATGGACCATCAAAATGACAGTTGGTTAGATTTATATGTTGGCACAGGAGTAAGTGGATACACTGAATATCCAGCAATGTTTGATGAATTCCCTGCTCAATCAAACGCCTTTTTCTCCTCTACGGGTAGCAGTACAGCACAGGACCTTTCTTCAGAAACGCCTGCAGGAATTCAGCACACATTTTCTATTGCAACTGGAGATTTTAACAATGATGGATTCCCTGACCTTGTCTCTCACCAAGTAGGCTTACATGCGACTGTCATCAGTGCGACACCAAATGACAATCACTTTCTTAAGGTCAGGCCACAGGGAACAACAGTGAATAGAGACGCAATAGGTACTGAAGTACACGTTTATCACTCCTCAGCACAAAATACAGGTCTTAACGCAGTGAAAATTGATGTGGTTTTTTGTGGAGACAAATATCTGAGTCAAAACTCCAGATACCTTCAATTTGGTCTCGGTTCAAGTACTCAAATTGATTCAGTAGTCGTTTATTGGCCAGGAGGGGAGATAGAATCGTTCCAGGGTCTGTTAATTGACAACTCCGTCGTTTTAGTAGAAGGATCTTCAGTTCAGTATTGCCCCAACCCATCAGCATTCTGTGGTTCAGGTACAATTTGGGATGAAGGGACACAGACATGTATTTCTTTCATGCCGGAAGATCTATGTCCGACCGATGTGAATAATGATGGTTTTACATCCATACAGGACTTGCTTCTGCTCTTAGGTCAGTTCGGCACATTCTGTCCTACTACTTGGTAATTCGCTCACGCCAAACGATATTCGCAAAAATAGATTGAGCAATGGGAAGAGCATTTGAATTTAGGAAAGAGCGGAAGATGAAGCGATGGTCTGCAATGTCTAAGATATTTGCACGGCTCAACAAAGACATTATCATTGCCATCAAGGATGGAGGCAATGCTGATCCAGAAACAAATTCAACGTTAAGAGCTGTTCTGCAAAACTGCAGGGCTGCCAATATGCCCAAGGACAATATTGCCAGGGCAATTAAAAAAGCCACTGACAAAGACACGTCAGATTATAAACAAGTCACGTTCGAGGGTTACGGCCCACATGGTATTGCAATTTTTGTAGAAACAGCGACGGACAATAACAACAGAACTGTGGCGAGTGTCCGAGCTGATTTTTCACACAATGGAGGCAATTTGGGGACAACAGGCAATGTGGAGTTCCTATTCAATAGGGTTTGTTTTTTCAATTTAAAGGGTGAGGGTCAAGACCCGGAGGACCTCGAGCTGGAACTCATTGATTATGGCGCAGAGGAGATCGAAGTCGATGGAGAGACAATCATTGTTACCGCCCCTTTTGGTTCATTTGGTGGTCTTCAGAAAAAGCTTGAAGAAATGGAGCTGGAGATTGAAGAGTCTGGGTTTGATCGATCTCCGACAACGACTTCTGAACTCAATGCCGAACAAACGCTTGAAGTAGAAAAATTAATCGAGAAATTAGAGGAAAATGAAGATGTCCAAAATGTTTTTCATACAATGTCCTCTTCGAGTGAATAAGGTGAAACTTCTAAGTTATACGTAACCTTAACCATAGAATTCCGTATTTTAAGGCTATGTACTGTAAGAATTATTTTCTTAGGATCGTTTTCCCTGTCATTTTGTGGCTCAACCTTTCAGGTGCAGGTGCCTACGCGCAAGAGAATAACACATGGCAATCTCAACTCCAGGACGTAAATATATCTACCGAGGAAGTGAGGCAGAACTTTGGTCTGACTTGGCCTGAGCTTGTTGCGGTTCCTAGAAGCAATGGAAAAAAACCACTCGAAAGGTGGGCATGGTGGACAGAGCGCAGAGCCAAGCCACATGGAGCGAGGCCGCCAGCAACTGCTTGGTGGGATGCATCACGAGAATTGAAGAGCGCTCTTTTATATCCGCCTACAGGACCTTCTTGGTCATACATCGGAAATGATGACATTCCCGTTTATGGTGGTGCTGGCAGAGTAAATAATGTTGTTTTGTTTGATGGCGGATGGTTGGCGTGTGCGCCTTCGGGTGGGTTGTGGATATCTGTAGACGAAGGAGAATCCTGGAACCCAGCAGGCGGAGACGTAGATGAACTTTCTGCGGTCGGTACCACGGATGTCATTGTTGATCCAGACAATCCCAATCATTGGTTTTTGGCTACAGGAGATGGTGATGGAGCGACAACGTATAGTATCGGACTGCTTGAGACATTTGACTCAGGCGCAAATTGGTCAACGACAGGGTTAGCACTGCCAGAGGGCAACCAGAAAATATTTAAGATTGCCTTTCAACCCGACAGCTCTAATGTGGTCTATGTCTGCTCCAGCACTGGACTCTATCGTTCTGAGGACTCTGGCGTGTCATTTCAATCTTTGAAAACAGGCACCATTAGAGACATGGTTATTCAGAGTGACTCTCCACACATACTCACCATTGTTGTAGAAAACATCGGCGTATACAGATCTGTAGATTCAGGATTATCGTGGGCAAACATTCCTCTTCCTGAGTCGGGAGGTATTGGAAGAATGGAACTTGCTTCGAGTGCGTCTAATCCAAACCGAATTTATGCTTTCGGGGCAAATTATTACACTCAATCTACAATGGGTGTATGGCGATCAGATGATGGTGGCGCATCCTTTTATGCGACAATGCTTCGCTCAGAGGGAGGGCCAAACCTACATGGGTGGACAAGCGACGGCTCGGATTATTCAGGTCAGGCCTGGTGGGATATGTGTATCGCTGTTGATCCTACTGATGAAAACAGAATGGTTTTAGGTGGCGTTAATTTGTGGGAATCTAATGATGGTGGATATACTTGGAGTTGTGATGCCCATTGGTCAGGACAGGGAGAATATCCTCAAGTCCATGCAGATCAGCACGGTTTGACGTTTATGTCTGACGGACGTTTACTCGTTGCGAATGATGGAGGTGTGTACTTACGTGACGCGTTGGGCGAATATTTTGACAAATCTGATGGACTGGACATCGCCCAAATATATCGCTTGGGTCTCAGCCCGCACAGGCATTCAGATTTGATTTGCGGAACCCAGGACAATGGAACTTCGTTATACAATTCAGATGGTTGGCAACGCATTCTCGACGGCGATGGCATGGGGTGTTTCTTTCACTCCTTAGACTCAAATCTCCTTTTCATGAGTGCGTATTACGGTCTTTTATACCGCTCCACTGATTCAGGGCGTTCAAATACTCAGATTGCAAACTATTCCGGTTCCGGAATAAACGAGGTCGGGAATTGGCTTACTCCCTGGCTAGCAAGTCCTCATAACCCCGATGTTATCTATGCAGGAAAAAAATCGGTGTATCGCTCAGATGACTCGGGCGTATCGTGGAACACACTCGGAACGATGAGTGACACCAAAGCAGATGCCATTGCACTTTCAGCAACGGATCCGAATACGATCTTGGTTGCAAAGCGTGAGGAGTTGTGGCGCTCCACAAATGGGTATGATTTCACAGAACTCTTAAATCTTCCTGGAGAAACCATTGGTGACGTATTGATTTCTTCTTCTGATTCAAATGAGATCTGGGTTTCCTTTGGAAGCTATACAAATGCGATTCAGGTTTGGGTGTCTTATGATGGCGGAGGTTCGTGGGTAGATAAATCACTCGGTCTCCAGGCGCTTCCTGTCAATTCATTGATTGAATCTCCTGACGGCACGATCTATGCAGGAACTGATTTGGGTGTCTATTCTTATAATGATGCTTCTGGTTGGTCTATTTATGGTGATGGGCTTCCGCTTACAATTATTACCGATCTTGAAATTCGCACAGCAACAAACCGTTTGGTCGCAGCTTCTTATGGGAGAGGGGTGTGGGAGGTTGAATTGCCTTCGCTGCCATCCTCAGACCTCACGGCATTGGGATTTGATGATTTCGACAACCTGCAATGCAATTGGGAGTTCACGTGCGCTCCCAGGTTTTTAAATTCGGGATCAGACCCTGTGTTTTCTGTTAATTATGCTGTGAATTGGGATGCCAACGAAACGGTTATATCACATCAATTCAACCCACCACTAAATCCAAATGAAACGATTGTACTTCCATTGTCTTCACATCAAGTAGACAGTTCTGGGACAAGGGTTATTTCCATTCATATTCTTGACGTCAATGGGGTTTTAGACGAAACCTACAACAACAATTCAGCCTATGAAAGTTGCACAGTGTCTGGATTGGGATATCGCGGTACATTGACTGAATGGGCAGGATGTAATGCTGAAGATTTAAGTTGGTCTTTGGCATTTGAAGGAGCGACCTCAAACATATTAGAATCCAGTCCGATCGCTGCTGGAGACACATTAACTCGAATTTTATGCCTTCCTGAAGGCTGTTTGGTTCTTCAATGGGATGATGACGATGGAGATGGGTGGCTAGATACATATTGTGCTGAGGCGGGAGGGTTTGTTTGGTTAAGTCCATTTGATGAGGTACTCGCATCAAGTGCAAATACAGTGTTTGCGACCTCTAATTCATTTGTGAATTGCGTAGATTCACCATGGTGTTATTCAGATTTTGATGGGGATGGAGAACGAACCGTTACAGACTTGTTGTGGGTGCTTTCAGAGTATGGATGCACATCCGGCTGTACGGCTGATCTAAATGGAGATGGCATGGTAACGGTCATAGATTTAATGAATTTACTTTCAAATTATGGTGTGTCTTGCTATTAATTGTGAATAACTTACACGTTATCAGTGTGCTATAAATTTGCAAGTCTCAATTGTTTTCCTTTAATTGAGAAAGATTAAATTGTGAGTTCGCTTTGTTTGCGCTCTCAATATGTCAAGTTTTGTTGTTAGTTAGGGAGGTTCATTGCAAAGGCGATGAACCTCTTTTGCGATGTGGAAATATCGCGCAGTCTACTTACCTTCGCGCAATGGAAGGATTTGAGGTTCGCCACCCAGGCACATTAGTCGACGCTCTTACGATGCAAGGTGGATATACTACGCGCACAAGAGCAAGAAAAGCAATTAAAAACGGAGCTGTTAAGCTTGAAGGGAACGTTGTGCGAATCCCCTCAACGGCCGTTGAGCCAGGAATGAATATAACACATGACAGAGGTAGAAAGACTGTCAGCAACGGTCCTGGTCAATCAATGAGAGATTCTGGTCGGTTCAATACGAAGTCAGCAAGAAGTCCATCAAAACCGCCTTTTGACGTTGTTTATGAAGACGATAATTTCTTGGCATATATCAAGCCTTCAGGATGGGTGACAGCAGCTCCAAACCCTCAAGTAACGACCAGTTACTCTAGAATGAAAAACTGGCTAGAACTTCAAGGTAGGGGGAATCGTGATCTTCATTTTGTCAACAAGCTGATGAAGGATGTAAGTGGGATATGTTTGATCGCGAAAAATAAAATTTGGAGAGAACACCTACAAGAAAACTGGAATGATTTCAGACAGGGGATTTATATTCTTGTTGAAGGTCATCTTCCTCCAGATGATGAGCTGGAATGTAGTGAAGAGAACGGAGATAGGGTGCAAGTTCAGTATCGAACGATGAGAGCTACCCAAAAACACACGCTTCTCAAAGTTGACGCTCCCATCGAAGCAATTCAATTAATTATGCCTTCTTTACGTCGAGAAAGTTGCATCATCATTGGGAAAGGCAAAACAGCACCAGATCCACTCAAACGAGAGGGAGTGCATATGTTTGCTCTTGAGGTCAGTGGTCCAAAGGGTGGGGAAATCATGGTTAAATCAAGAGTTCCTCGTGAGTTTCTAGGTCTGATGAAAGGTGGCGAAACCCCCAAGCCAAATAAGCGTCGCAATGCGGAGGTAAAGTTCGGGAAATCTGACAGAGGGGATAGACCCTTGGTTCGCCGTCCGCGTTCTACAGACAACTGGGATGTAAAGAAGACTGACAAGCCAGCGGAAACGAAGTTTGAGAAGAAGTTTGAGAAATCAGCTGAGACGAAGCCTGTCGAGACGAAGATTGTAACGAAGGTGGAAAAACCAGTTGAGACGAAGCCTGTCGAGAAGAAGATTGTAACGAAGGTGGAAAAGCCAGTTGAGACGAAGGTTGCGAAGCCTGCTGCGAAGAAAGTCGCGAAGCCTGCTGTGAAGAAAGCGGCGAAGCCTGCTGCGAAGAAAGTCGCAAAGCCTGCTGCGAAGAAAGTCGCAAAGCCTGCTGCGAAGAAAGTCGCAAAGCCTGCTGCGAAGAAAGCTGCGAAGCCTGCTGCAAAGAAAGCGGCGAAGCCTGCTGCGAAGAAAGTCGCGAAGCCTGCTGCGAAGAAAGTCGCGAAGCCTGCTGCGAAGAAAGTCGCGAAGCCTGCTGCGAAGAAAGTCGCGAAGCCTGCTGCGAAGAAAGCTGCGAAGCCTGCTGCGAAGAAAGCTGCGAAGCCTGCTGCGAAGCCTGCTGCGAAGAAAGCTGCGAAGCCTGCTGCGAAGAAAGTCGCGAAGCCTGCTGCGAAGAAAGCTGCGAAGAAAGTCGCGAAGCCTGCTGCGAAGAAAGCTGCGAAGAAGGATTAAAAGATAGTATTGTACCCACGATGTTGTAATATATCATGACTGGATTGTTTTAATTTTCTTGAAAAAACAAACGCTAGGACGTTTCCCAGCGTTTGCATTTGACTGAACCAAAACCAAATCATGTGCAAGTTTTTACTTGCTGTTAAGTCTGTTTACAATTCGTATGCCAAAGTGTGATCAACAAGGTGTGTTTAAAGCCAACAGAGGTTAATTTCACGCAATAATATATATATCATGTCATCTAACGTCTATATCGTATCAGCAGCAAGAACGCCAATGGGAAGTTTTCTCGGTTCCCTGTCATCTGTTCCAGCAACAAAACTTGGTTCTACTGCCATAAGCGGTGCGCTTGAAATGGCAGGACTTGACCCCAAAGAAATTGAGGAAGTGTATATGGGAAATGTGCTTCAAGCTGGAGTAGGTCAAGCTCCTGCTCGACAAGCTGCTTTGGGAGCAGGTATATTAGATTCAGTTCCTTGTACTACGGTGAATAAGGTTTGTGCGAGTGGGATGAAAGCCATTTCATTAGCCAGAGCAACAATCGCTATGGGCGACGCAGAAATCGCAGTAGCAGGAGGGATGGAAAACATGTCTCAAGTTCCACATTATTTGGATGGAAGAAAAGGAAGTAAGTTTGGTGACATCAAGGTTCGTGACGGTATGGTTCTGGACGGTCTGACAGACGTTTATAACAAAACCCACATGGGTAACTGTGCAGA
>Ga0302136_1000814_pt1 | contig 14833 bp, 17 predicted proteins | sample CBN3_20m_MG_FD_203116 | JGI IMG/M metagenome (GOLD analysis project Ga0302136, IMG submission 203116) | Marine microbial communities from Western Arctic Ocean, Canada - CBN3_20m | ecosystem: Environmental > Aquatic > Marine > Oceanic | place: Canada: Western Arctic Ocean | collected 2017-09-15
GTATACTTAATTTTAGTAAAAAAACTTCCACCATGTAAAGGTGCTGGATTGTCTAAATAAACTAAATTAAAATCAAAAGACGAAGTAGGTGTTATAATATTTTCCATTTAACGTTATAATAGAAAATATTAAATATATTTAAACTAGAAATAAATATAATTATAAATAAATCAAATTATAAATATAAATCTATTATTTTATTTTAATGAGAAATAAATTTGTTACCGATTGTATTGCTTTATTTGAAAAAGAAGAAATTAAAAATAATATAAAAGAAATAATTGATCCTATTATAAAACCAATAATAAATAATCTTTTAAAAGAAATAAACCCTTATATTTACTTATCATTATTATTTGTTTTTATAAGTTTTTTATTACATTTAGGGATTTTCATAATTTTAGTTAAAAATAAATTTTCTACTAAAGTTTAAATATTTTCCTAAAGGTTGATATTCTTATAATATATAGTCACGAACAAGCATAGTAAGCTCAGCAAAAAAAATAAACTGAGAACAAAGCGACCACAAGTTAAGAGTCGCCGAGGTGGCATGAAACGCTCTGTTAAATTAAAAAAACATCGCGGCGGGACCGCCTCCAACGATGACCGCCTCCAACGATGACTTCATCGTAGCTGGGACCCAAGCCGTCGAAAATTTAGTCAGCTTCAAGATCGTCTAGGCATTATCATAATAATAAAATATTAGCATAATATATAATGCCAACTAGAAAAAATAGAAAGGGCGGATTATCCGCACAGTTAGTTCCCATAGGATTAACTTTAGCCAATTTATTTACGGGAACAAAAAAGAAACATCGTTATCGTAGAAAAGGTATGCTATCTAAATCCAGAAAAGGACGTTTAGATTTTGTTACTCACAAAGGTAATAAATTATATAATCGCAATTCCAAAAGACAAAAACGAAATTCATTAGGTGTTATAAAAAGACCATACTAAATAAATTATACGTATAATTATTTAAACTGACATTATTATATATTTATAATAATAATAATGTCATTTGAAAATAGTATTCGCAAATGGATTGAAGTAGATAATTCTATTAAAGAAAAACAATTATCAATAAAACAATTTAAAATCGAAAAGGAACAACATAGCGAAAATATTTTAGAATATATGGCAGAAAACAATTTAGAAAATGCAACTATTAAAATTGGTGACGGAAAACTAAGACTAATTGAAAATAATATTCCTCAAGCACTTACTTTTAAATTTATATGCGAATCATTGTGTGAATATTTTAAAGATGACGAAGACAATGAAGAATTAGTAAAAGAAATAATTATATTTATTAAAGAGAGACGAAATAATAAAAATATTAAAGAACTGCGCAGATTTGGTATTTGTAATTAGAAATAAATAATTATAATATATATATTATAATTATGAATAAATATACTAAAGATCTTAATACAACTCTAATAAATTCGCATTATCCACATTTAACAAATCAATTATTTAAACATTTAACTTTACCATATGGATTAATAAATAATACACCTAAAATAAATAATTGTAAAAAATTTACGATATGTAATAGTGGTGAATGTATTAGTGATGAAACTTATGAAAAATTAACGCATTTAGTTAATAAAAGTGACCACGATAAAAAAGGTAAACCAAAAGAAAAAGGCAAGCCAACTAAAAAAGGCAAGCTAACTAAAAAAGGTAAACTAACTAAAAAGAAAAAATCAAATTAAAATAATATATAAATCTGTAATTTATATATTATGTATTAAAATGTATAAAAATGTATAAAAATGTATTATATAAACTATTACATATCCTTTTCACTCCAACTATTACTATTAAATGGTGCAACTAATATATCATCTAACTTATTTTTCCAATAATTTACCTTTTTATCAAATTTTTGTTGCTGTCTTGTTATTGGATAATCTGGCGTTGTTTCCATTATTTCTGCCTCTAATGGTGTGATTTTTGGTCTATGTCCATAACAATTTACACCAAATCTAACATTTGGATTATCTATAAATCCTCCATTTATTCCTGGTCTTCCGCAATCATTCTCGTGTCCTTTTATATTTTGTAAATGTTTCCAAGTTTTATATTGTGTAGGAAACAATGCCATTTGATCTGCAGACCATCCATAACTACACCACTCTCCGCCATTTTGATATGAATTTTGTACTTGTTTTATATTTGCCAATTCGCCTCCATATGCACTACACAATGCTTTAGAATTTTCAAATGTATAATGATTACCAGGAATATGATATACTTCTTTATTAGGCAATTCGGGAACAGGTGAAGGATTTGCCTCAGGCGTTAAAACATTAATATCTATTTGTGGTTCATTTGAAAATATATTCTTAAATCTGGTTACAATATCAACATTTAATAAATAATTAAATCCATTAATAAATAATAAAACAAAAAAGAAACTTGCTAATATAATACCCAATATTCGTCCATTTCCATCTGTATTCATTTCTATATCACCAGTAGTATCACTTCCTAAAGAACTAAACATTATGATATAAATTAATATAACAACAATTACTATACCAATAATCATAGGATTTATTGGTATATTATTACTAAAATAATTACTTAATGTAGGAATACCTGTTACTGAATTCATTTCAACATTCATTTATATATAATTAATTTTTTTTTTTTTTTCTATAAAACATACAATATGTGTGTTCAGTAATAATTTTATTATTATCAATTTCATTAATTAATGTATCATTATAACTGTACCATTTACCATTAACATTTTTTATTATAGCTGTATAATGTCCACCATACACACTTCCCATATGATTTCCTATTCCAAATAAATCATATACATTATTCATTTTATTATACCCGGAAACATATTTAGATAAATCTAAATCAGTTAACGGTGACGACACTAAATTGTGAATTTTTTTATTATTATTTGTATATCGTTTTAATTCAATTATAAGAATATTAGGTAAATCCCAAAATATAATATTTTTAATAGCATCTTCGAATGTATTATTGCTATCATTAAACCATTTATTATCTTCATTTAATAATTCATCTTGAGTATACATATCAAAACAATCTAAAATAGTACACTCTTTTTTATTAGGAATCGGCAGTGATAAAATAGAAAATGGTTCAGGAGCTATACTCAATATATTATCTGTTATATAATCTTTAATTTGAGTGACACTGATACCATAAAAAATATTAACAATCTCCGAATATTCAGACTTATACATATTTTTCATCATTTCATAACATTTTTTTGCTAAAATATCCTTTTCGTTTTTTATATTACCATTAATATTCATTTGAACTTCACGTTTTAAACTTTCATGAAAGCAATCTATAATAAATAACAAAAATTCAAATACATCATTTTGTGCAAATCCAGTAAATATTTCATAATTTTTTTTTTGTGCTACTTCTTGTACTGCTTTAACAAATCCATATGGAGCAATCGTACAATTTTCACTCCACATCATATTACGTAAATTATTCCATTCAGTATAAATTTTAGCACTTACAATATTATTTAATTCCCTATTATTTTTACTCATAAGTTCATTCAATTCATAAGTATGCGATAATAGCTGCATACATGAATTCAAATAACATGTATTTCCTATATTAACCAATCCCGTTAATCCAAAATTTTCATATTTAGAAAAATCCATTATTATTATTATTATTATTATTATTATTTACTATATATTTAAACATATTTTTTTAATAACATATTAATATGGACCCTAATATAAATAATTCAATATCTTTTGATTTATTATATAGAAATTATATGATATATCTACAAAATAGTAATAGAATTTTAAATAATACAATATCTGTAGTATATAATCAACAACAAACTTATAATGATATAATTACATATTATCGCAATAATAATATTCAACCATCTTATGTAAATCCTAGTTATTATAATTCAACTCATTATAATTCAATGCATCAACCATATCGATCAAGCCCGCTTAACCCATTAAGTTCACAATATTACAATATATATAGGGATTATTTAAATAATAATTCTAATGATATTCCGAATAATATTCCGAATAATATTCCGAATGATATTCAGAATAATAATTTAAATCTACCAACAATTAATTCCTTATGTAATTCCATTACATTTACGACTTATGGTAATTTAGATATATCTACAAATAATACATGTCCGATAACGCAGAGAGATTTTAACGATGGTGATGCCATTATTCAACTTAATGTATGTAATCATATTTATGAACCAAATTCAATTATGCGTTGGTTTTCAAGATGCAGTTTATGTCCTTTATGCCGTAGAAATATATTTATTATAGAGGATGAAGAAACAAACGAAGAAACAAACGAAGAAACAAACGAAGAAACAAACGAACTGTCATTTGCTGAACGTTTGGCAAATATTATATCAAATGAAATAAATCGTGATTTAGATTTTTCAGGAAATATTCAAATAGAATTAGGTATATAAAATTAAAAAAAAATAGAAAATAAAAAATTGAAATTTGTAAAAATAATATCATCTTATTAAATAATCACTAATCGAAATATGATGTATCATTTTTACAATTTTCCACTCGTTTCATTTGATTTGTCAATTTATATTCATACATTTGTTAAAAATAGTGCTATTAATTTAATTATTAAACAATGGTATAAACAAGTTGCTAAAAAAGTAATTGCAACCGAATTGATAATAAATTATCTAAATAATAATAATTGTCTATGGCCACCAACTCCAATTGATCATATTTATAATTTTAATAATTTAAGACAAGAAAAAGTTAATTGTTTTGATCCCAAATTAGCTAATATTTTAAATTATTGTAGTCACGCTTTAACTGGTAATGAAGATATTAAATGGTGGTTTAGTAAATTGCGAATTATTGCCCAAGCTATTTACGTTAACTACTATGATTATAATCATAGCATTAATGCTATTTATAAAAAAACATATGAAGATATTTGTCTTTCATATAAAAAAATTATGGACAAATTTGATAATAAATGGTTCAAACGTAATAATAATTTAAATAATAATTTAAATAATAATTTTATATTTATAAATTTGGCAAATCAAATAAATACGATAACAAATGGTCCAAACGTAATAACAATTTAATTTGTTAATTTGTTAATTTGTTAATTTGTTAATTTGTTAATTTGTTAATTTGATATAAAAGATATAACCATATAATAAAAAATATATTGCACCCATAAATAAAACTTGACTATCAATATTTTTATCATCTTTATAAAAAGCATAAAATATCCATAATAAATTACCAAGTAATGCCATTACTAAAGCATTATATGGAAAATTATGTGTTTTTTTTGTTTTATACACAATATAAATAATAGGCAAAAAACTTATAACACCAATAATAGTTGCAAGAAATCCAGCCAAATGAATTGTACTTTCAAAAAATTTTTCTATATTTGCTAAATTTAATATGGGCATTCCCATTAATTTATACTAATAATTTAATATATGGATCAAACAAAATATTTTTTACTTCTTTACACCTAAATTCTTCATATTTTTTATTAAATTTATCAATATCAACCCATTTATCATGTAGTTTTTGTATATCAGCTTTCCAACTTTTAAGTGATTTACCTCTGGCTGCTATAAAATCTTCCATATCTTCTAATACTAATGCAAATAACTGTTGAATTGGTTTCATTATCTGATTTGTAATATAAAATCCATAATCGATTGGTATTTTATTTTCATTTATATATTTTGGAGTCTCAATCTTTTTGCCCTGTAATGCTTTTTTATCTTTATTTTTAATATACATAAAGGCAATGCGATCACCCGGCTTTGGTTTATTTCCTGGATCTCTTTCGCCAATTCTATTTGCCAATACATTATGCGCAATTTGGTTTGGATTTTTATAATAAGATCTTAGTGATTTTGTTATTATCAACTTCTGCTCCGATAATTTTTCATCAATTACATCTTGCAACGATTGTTTAACAAATTCAACTGCTTTATATACAACTTGTTCTTTCATTAATATATCAATCGCGCCACCATATATATCTTTTACTATTGCACAATTATCTCTACGTTTCAATACTAATCCCATAGACTTACGTTTTCCTTTATTTGGATCTTCTTCATATAATATACCGACATATCGTTTTTTTGATAATAAACAGAATGGCATAAATGTTTTTTCATATTCTAAATCGTGTGGGTTTTTTAAAAACATTGTTGCTAGCCAACCAGCCTTTTTAGCTAATTCAATAGTAATTTCTAATGCTTCTTTACCAACAATCTCATTATTATCTAAATCTTTTAAATTAAATGTAAAGAATACTGAATCTGTATCTCCATATATATATTCTCCTTTGCATAAAACTTGACCATAATTAGTAGTATCTTCCACTGTATTATCATAACATTCTTCAATAACTTCTTTGGCGTAAATTAATAATTTTCTACCAGTTGCAGTAGTACTTGCAGCAATATCTTTATCATAAAATGTACTAGTTTTTGCACCAGATTGTCCATATAAAGAATTCGCAGTAATTTTAATCGCTAATTGTCTCTTATCTAATACATTCACCATAAATGGATCATTCTGAGTTTTCATTTGTTTTTTTGTAGATTTTCGCGCAACTAACAATTCTTCTAGAATTGATGGCATAATGGCCTTTCCTTCTGTAAATTGAACAAATCTACAAGTTTTATAACCACACTTTTCTTTTGTTGCTGCAGCCTTTGGTGTCTTTCTTATCCACCGAAACGTATCATAAGTTATATTGATATACTCTAATCCGGAAAGTTCATCATATTTATAATTACCATTTTCATCTTTTTCTCCTGTATCTTTTAATAAATTTCCTTCTAAATCATATTCTTTTGTCCATACTTTACTATCATGTGAAATATTTTCACTAATAATAGACGATGGATATAAAGAACTATAATCTACACATGCCACTGGGTTTTTTAAATATAAATTACATTTGGGCTCTAATACTATAGCTCCCTCATAACCTTCTTCATCTAATCCTTTATTAATTACAGGCATTAATGTATTTTTTTCTCTACATTTTTGCCCTACATATGAAGTTAATTTAATACCCTGACCTCTAAATACTAAAAAGCTTTTTGGAACCCAACATAAATTTGACATTTCATCATATGAAGTCATTGTGTCATTTTTTCTCATTAAATCATGTACTAAATCACAATCCTTAATACAATATTTTGTAACTATAGCTCTTCCTTCTGGTCCTTCATTTGTTAACTTAAATATATCTTGTGGACTAACATCGTCCTTACCTAAACACCATCTTAATATTTTATTAATATCTGGACTTATTTTTTGATCTAATATTATTTTATCACCATCTATAGATAATACTTTAAACTTTTTTCCATTTTCATATACATCTGTAGAATGACCAATTTCTTCAATTACAATATAGTCATTTGGATTTAATCCAGTTAAATTTTTACTATATAAAATGGTTTTATTATCATCATATTCTAATTCTTTAATGATGTCGCCAATAAAATGTCCTGATACATAATCTAATTTATAACTTGGTAATTGTTCTTCGCGTCTAAATAAATTTAAGAAATCGATTTGTAATCTTCCAGATATATGAAAGTAACGTAAATCAAACTGTCCACTAGCAATTTTAATACTACTTTCTTCAATTGTAGTTCGCTTAGGTTTATTTGGACCTTGCCATATTTCCTTAATACATCTTTCATTTTTAAATCTAGATAACTTACAAAATTGATTCATACAATTTAATTCAATACTACGATCAAACATAAATCCCTCATCCCATCCATGATGATTATATCCGATAATAATATCTGGATTTTCGCGTTGAATAAAACTTGTCCATGCTAGTAATGCCTCCTTTTCTGTTTTATAACTTTCAACTACTACACCATCTATATTATTACATGTGTTAACAACAATAGCATGTCTTAAATATGGTTTTTCTTCACCATTTTTTCTAAGAGTTGATCCAATAATTGTAACTTGGTCTCCTTCTACTTCGGGAAATAATCCTTCCCAACGGTTTTCACGATTTGGATTATGTTGTCCGAAACATTTTGCTAATTCTAAAATTCTAGTATTTCTATTACAAGTTTTATCATTTATAATTTCTAGAACATTACTCTCTTTATTTTTTGATCCACTTGTTTTTTGTCTTTTTTTAACTACTGCATCTTCAACTATTATTTCACCTTCTATATCACTGGTTTCTTCCTCCTCATCATTTTCATTAATTTCAATAAAACTTTCTTTCTTTGCTGGTTGAATTTGAATAAAATCTTTAATTAATTCATCTACTTGCTCTTCAGTAATACTATTTTTTAAATAAACTTTATTAATATCTTTATATGTATCAAAACCTAATCCTGTTTTTATTAAATTTTTAAGTACAATATCATTACAATATTCAATGTCATTATTTATTAAATAATCTATTATATTTGCTGCTAATTTTAAATAATTTTTTTTTGCTAGAGGAAAATCTCCATGACTACTTGATGCTTCAATATCTAAACTTAATATTTTAAATGGAACACAAATTTTATCTTTTTGTGTATCATTAACCGGACCCACATTTTTATAATTAATTGTAAATTCATAATCACAAGTTGTTATTTTTTTTCTATTTTCCATATAACAACCATTTTTTAAAGCTACCCAACCTGATGGTTTAATTTTACGAACATGAAATAATCTAAGTAATGGTGGAATCTGTGCCTCATATAATTCGGTTTTTGTATTTGAAAATTCTAATCCATCTTCTTTTAATTTACGATCCTCGCCATAACTATAATTATTATACCATAAATTTTTACATTTATTAAATGCTCTAATACTAGTAAATTTTAACTGAATAAACTTATGTAGTTTTTTATTATCAAATTCATATAATTTATGTCGCTCAACAAGTTTTGCTTTAACTAATGAATCGCCATAATAAGACCCTATTTCTTTTCTCAAATAAGAAACAAATTCCATTACTTTAGTATCATCCCAATCATCTGATACTTTTACATAAAAGAATGGGTTAAATCCTTTTACGAATATACAAGCTGTTTTACCATGCTCGTCAATACCATACATTTGAATAATAAAACGATTTGTGTCCTTTCCTGGAATATATTCATTATTATCTGTTGGTAATTCTTCACGAATATCATATTCAAATAATTTAAATTCCCATTGTGGCATATTAAATTATATATGCGATATATATTTAATTCAATTTTTCAATGAAAAATAAATATAGTTTAAAAATTACATTTAAAAATAAAAATATTAAAAACAAAAATATTAAAAATAAAATATTAAAAATATTAAACATATTGGTTAATATTTTTATCTCTTTTAATTTGAATTTATGCAATCATTTATCTAGTCATAACTCTTAGTTATTTTTTAAATATATTTATCATATATTTTTTAATTTTTGCTTCCCTCTGATTTGCTTCTAGCTTACCTTCATTGATGCGACGATCTACATCTTGTGTCACAATATTTAACGTGGCGTTGTATTGCTTGGCACGCGCATACTCGTAAGGGTACAAATCGCTGTTTATCTCGTTGCCAAATTCATCCACCACCGTTGCCTCATCCACCACCGTAGTCGGTTTAAATCCAAACAATTTAGTAGTATGGTGTTTTAACGTTTTAAACCATTGTCCACCTTTTTTTGAATACCTTTTAGATTTTTTAGATTTTTTAGATTTTTTAGATTTTTTTCCACCCCGGGCGCCCCGCCCCACGCCTGGTGGCGCACTTTGCGACCGTGGTGCCGCCCGCGCCGTCGCCCTCGCCTTCGCCATAGCTTCCGCCGGCGCCCTCGCCTTCGCCATAGCTTCCGCCGCCGCCAAAGCTTTTGCCCTCGCAATATTTTCTGCCCTCGCCTTCTCCCTAGCTTCCGCCTTCGCCCTAGCTTCTGCCTTAGCTTCTGCCTTAGCCTCTGCTTCAGCCCTTTCCGCCGCCCAAGCTTTTCCAACGGCGGCGCTCCGCTGCATATCGGCTGCCCGTTCGTTCAGCCAAGGGTTGCCCGGCGGCTGCATGATAGATCCTGTCCCACCTTTTTTAGATTTATTTTTTCTAGCTCGTTTTTTTATATTTTTTTTAGTATTTTTTTTTGTATCTTTTTTTGTATGCTTTTTTGTATGCAGTGCTTCAATAACTAAATTATCTGTTATAAATTTCAGAATATCCTCTTTACTTCTATCACCAAGATACACACTTGGGTTTTCATTTTCTTTTGAAGTTAAAATAGTAGGATAACCATTAACTACTTCTAAATCTGGTATATGTTCTTTTGCTTCATTTACCGCATCACCGTGAACATCAAATACAGGGAAAGATACATCCAAATTTTCTAAATATTTATATAATTTATCTAATTCTGGTTTCATTGCTTGACAATGACCACAACCAGGATGTGTAACAACAATTAAACAATTTGGTTTATAACTATCTATTAATTTTTTAGCTTCATTACTTCCTATTCTATTTATACAACTCATATATATTATATAAATAAATTTATTTGTATAATATATATTATGAAACTATCAATAATGATAATAATAGTTCTACTAATTATACTTGTCATGTGTTATTGTAATTGGCCAAAAAATATAAAAGTCCTAGAGTCTTTTACTGGAAATAATTGCCCCGATGTTTTAATACAAAAAGGAAAAAATATTTATCTTGTAAATAATAATGCTGCTAAAATTCCTGGAGTCAATCCTATTAAATTTAATAATTTAGATGAATATACTGAATTTTTAAGATGGCAAAGACATCAAGGAATTAACTGTCCTGTATTATATCTTCAGCATTCTTATGATGTTCAAGGAAAATCTGTTTATGTTAATCGTAAATCGCCATTCGAAAAAGATAGTGGAGCACCCATAATTTCAGGATTAGATTTATTAAATAATAATAATAGATCATTATTAATTGATTCTACGCGAAATCATCCGCCATTTAATAAAAATTTATATCCAGGATTTGACCCACACGATCAAAATGTTGGTCTTAAAACACCTTTAGACAAAATGTATCACGAAGATCCAGGCGTTATTAGTGCTAATCCCATGGATGCAAATTGGGGTGGTTCTAATTATACCGAAAACAGAATTAAAGAAGGAGATTATAAAGATGATGAAGTTAAAATTTATATTCCTAATTAAAAATTTAATTATCATCATCATCAGTCTCATCATCAGTATTACCATCAGTATTATCATCAGTATTACCATCAGTATCCTTATCCTTATCGCCACCAAACATACTGCTAAAATTAGTTTTTGATATAGAATCTAAACTACTTCCTCCTTTAGTTTTTATGGCAGCCGTTATAGTGTCATCTAGAGTAGTTAATTGTCTAAGTTTACTAAGTTGTTTTGTTCCTGCTTGTGTGGAATCAATATTTTTAACTATTTTTTTAATTTCTATATCATTTTTTTCTTTTAATTTTTTCAAATAATCTACGCCTTTATTTGCATGTCCTTCAATTAATTTTGTATAATAGATTTTTTGACTGCTATTATTACATCCATTATATATCATATAAAATATTAGAACTAATAATAAAATTATTAATAATTTTGATATTTTACCAATCATTATATAATTAGTAATGAAAAAATTATAAAAGGTAAATTTTTATATTATTTATTATATTTTTGCCTATTTTTCTCTCTCCATTCTTAAAATTAATTTTAAAGTTTTCTAAACAGTTATTATTTTCTAACAATTTATTTATTAAATTATTAATAGTTTTATATTCTTTCATTAATTCGCTTGCTACTATTACACTGATTCCAGGTATACTTGATAACATAATTTCATTTATATTATCTTTTGTAATATTTGCTTTTTTGACTGATTTTACTACTTCACTATATTTCACACTATCTTCTTTTTCATCTTTACCTTTTTCATCTTTATCTTTTTCATCTTTATCTTTTTCATCTTTACATTTTTTTTCTTTAGATATTGTTTTAAGTTTTTCTAATTTGAGTTTTTCATAAAATCTTATTATAAATTCAGCGGTTTCAATTAAATTAGATGTATGCAAAAGCGAAAAACCTTTTTTATGTGATAATGATAACATAGAGGAAAATAACATTTTTTGTAAAGTTTCATTATTTTTATTACAAAAATTCATAATATTTCCTTCAATAATATAATAAATATTACGATTATCTGTTTCGCATTCTGATAATCTAAATGACTGTTCATTATATCTACCATCTTTTATACTAGCTATTAAATCAGATAAAGATTTTCTCTCAAATATTAAAACCATATCCCCATTATCATTTTTAAAAATTATATCTCCTAAATTTAAATTTCCTAATGTAACATTTTCAATTCTAGATTTTAATAATGATATTAGCTCATTCGGTTCTCTATTATCTATAATTAATTGCATTAATATTATAGATAATATTATTTTAAATATATTTTAAATATATTATTTTACACACTTGAAGATTTAAAATGGGACAAAATGTCCATAATAAATCAATACGGTTTGTCAGTTTCAGAGCGTGTAAATTTTGGTTTTGCTGAAGAATTATTATTTATAATATTTTATAATATTATAAATGATAAAAAAGGGGACTAATAAAAAACATAGTTTAAGAAGAAATACAAGAAGAAATACAAGAAGAAATACAAGAAGAAATACAAAATCTAGTATAATACGAAGAAGGACTAATAAAAAACATAGTTTAAGAAGAAATACAAAATCTAAAAAATCTCGCAGTAAAAGAGGAGGTGGTATAAATAAAAGAACAAGTAAAAAACTAAGAGAGGAACAAAAAAGATTAAGGGCTGCTCTTGAGGCTGCTGCTCTTGAGGCTGCGGCTGAGGCTGCGGCTGAGGCTGCTTTTGAGGCTGATAGAGTGAAAGCAAATAAAATTTATGAAGAGAATCAAGGGGAAATAGATGCTTTAGGTCATGCAAAAACCAGTACAATAGATGGTATAACATTTGAAAGAACTCGTGGCGGCATGGGCGGATTCGGAATGTGGCTTTTATTCGGATATAATATGAGTGGTCAACAAGTATTTTCCAAAATAACAGAAGACCCCCTCCCAGCCATTTTATAATCCATACTTTTATGTGTCATTCATATAATAAAAAAAAAATAAATATTTACGAATTCTTTGTCCCATTTTAAATCTTCAAGGGTGTAAATATATTATTTTAAATATATTTTAAATATATTATTTTAAATATATATAATATTATGAACGAAGATGATATGAGTTTTTTAGAAAAATCATTCATAAATAATAATAATAAAAATATATCAAAATTAACATTTAATAATATAAACCGCCAAAAAGAAACAATTATTAATGAATTAAATTTAACGAAAAAAAATACCAAAAATTTATTAAACAGATTAAAAGATTATCAGTATATAGATGAAGTTCCTGAATTAATAGAAGGACGATATATTCGTTGGATCAATATAACTAATCCTACCAATATAAAGCTTACAAACGGTGGAATTTTATGTGAAATAAAAATAGAAGATTATATTTCATTAGTTATGAAAAATAATATGAATCAGTTTTTTCAGATAAATCTTGATGAAAATTTAATTTTTCAAAAATTAACTGACCAAGAAAAAATTATATTATATGCTATTGATATTGCTAATCAATAATTTTATACGATTTAATTATTAATATATTATTATATAATATTAAATAAAATGTGATTATATAATATTAAATAAAGTATGATTATTGTATCATTAACTACAATACCTCCTAGATTTAAAAATTTATATATTACTATAAATAGCATTCTTAAACAAACAATAAAACCTGACAAAATTATAATACATATTCCTGAAATATATAATAATTTTTCTTATAACTATTTACCAAAATTTTTAGATGATAATATTATTATCAATAGAAAGACTAAAGATTATGGACCTGCGACAAAATTATTAGGATTATACAATTTGGAATTATATAATAATATGTCAGATGATGATGTTATAATTGTTATTGATGATGACAGAATATATAATAATAATTTGATAAATAATATGTTAACATATTATAAAAGATATACAAATAAAGTATTAACAATATCAGGTTGGGATATTGAATCACTTACTAATAATTATATAAAAACATATAATAAAAAACAACCAAGAGGAATAGAATATGTAAAAGAAGGATATATTAATATTTTGGGTGGATGTTGTGGATTTTTAATAAGTAAAAAAAATTGTCCATTTAATCATAAAGAAATATTTGAAATAGATTATAACGATGAAAAATGCTATGTTGATGATGTTTTTATATCTGGATTTTTGACATTAAATAATACTGATATATATATTATTCCAAATACAATTCGTAGAGATGAAAATCGTAGTATAAATGATAAAATTTATTCATTAACTGATAATACCAGAATGCAAAAAAATATAAAATGTATACAATATTTTAAAAATAAATATAATATATGGAATTAATAATTTATTTGTTTTATTTTAAAAATTTTATACGATTTAATTATTATCTAAACCAATATGCAATTAATAATGTAATGATAATTCCGCAGGAAATCGATAATATCTGTCCGCCGATTGTTTTATATTCTTTATATTCTTGATTAGATTTTGCCATTTTAATGAATTTTTTATGATCTCCATATAAATTTGTTGCATCACAACTAATCCATTCTACTTTTTTATTTTCACCTTCTTGATGCGATAATGGTAATAAATTAGCTAAATAATCATCAATATGATA
>Ga0302136_1000827_pt1 | contig 14685 bp, 14 predicted proteins | sample CBN3_20m_MG_FD_203116 | JGI IMG/M metagenome (GOLD analysis project Ga0302136, IMG submission 203116) | Marine microbial communities from Western Arctic Ocean, Canada - CBN3_20m | ecosystem: Environmental > Aquatic > Marine > Oceanic | place: Canada: Western Arctic Ocean | collected 2017-09-15
AATGACCACCCTACATTTAGAATTGGTGCTTCAGCTTTATGGCTTCACCACAAAAAATTTTATAATCCAGAACATGATGATTCAGTTGATTTGCGCCCAACAAAAAAGAATTTTCAAAAAATTAATGTAAAAAAAATGAAAAAATAGCGAAAATGTTAGTGTGAAAAATTATTATATAATAATTATTATATAATAATTATTATATAAAAATTATTATATAACATAATATATGAATATTCTAACTTATCAACTTGATAAAAATTATATAAATAATTTGAATATTCATTTAAATAATTTAAATGATAATTCTACAAGTATTATTTCGGACCTTAATAAATTGGAAGAATTATTAATAGAAATACATACATATAATAATAATGGACTCGATGTTTCAAATATTATAAATTTAATAAATACACATAATAACGATTTAATATTATGTCTTAATGAAGTTTATAATAATATTAAAGAAATTGATAATAAATTTTCACAAGACACTAATGAATTAAATAATAAAACAAATACAATCTTGAAAAAAAATGAAAGTGAAAATGATTCATCGTGTTGCTGTTTCTATTTTAAACTTTAAATTATTTTTATATATCTTCTATTTTACATATCTTCTATTTTACATATATGTCCTTCAATTTTATTCAATAAAAATGTATATATATACCCTATTATATTTTTTTCAATATAATCAGGTATTATTGTATTATTGTGTGCCAATATTTCACTTATTATTATATCCTTGTTATTATTATAATAATCTATAACATCTTTTATATTTTGTTTTATTATTTGTTTTTCTTGATTCGATTTATTATTTTTTTGTATTAAGTCTTCTATAATATTATCATATTCATTTATCTGGTTACATTTATCAATACATTTTTGCTCACATATATCTAATTTATTCTTAACAAATTTTAACTTTTTTCCATTTTCAATACCATCCCATTCAACTTCTTTATTTATGCTTTTTAGTTCTTCCATTTTTTTTTCTGTAATTTCTAATTCTCCTTCTAATTCTATATTATTTTGTTCTAAATTATATATTAAATTTTCATTATTTATTTCATCTGAGTCTTGTTTTGATATTAATGTTTCTATTTTTTTTTCGTTTATTCTATTTGCGTCTTTTTCATTACCCAAAATTACTTCTTTTTTTACTACTTCATTCTCTAAATTTTCTATAGTTTTTTGTAAAATATCTATTTTTGTTTTGTTTGAATCATTAGCTACCTTTAATTTACTATATTTTTCATCTAAATCATTATAATCATTTTTATAATTATTATATATTGAATATATATTTCCCATATACTATTTATTCTAAAAAAATTCTATATCATTTATATAAATCTATATAAATCTATATAAATATATTTTATTATAATTGTAATTTTTCAATATTAATAATTAGAGAACAGTCTTCTGTATTTCCATATTTTAATTTTCTCCTTTCTATATATCCTATAAAATATCCCTTCAATTTATCTATTATGTTTTTTAATTTTCTAATTCTTTTTCTTACAATATATCCGTCCATATATGCCTTAATTTTAAAATTATTATTATTATCTTCTGTGTCAGATAAATTATTATCTTCTGTGTCAGATAAATTATTATCTTCTGTGTCAGATAAATTGTTAGGATTTGTATCTATTATATATGTTTCTCCATTATCATAAATATTCAAGTCAGTTTCTGATAAATTTTGTTCATCATCAGTGTAATAATAATCAAAGTCACTGTCGTTATCTGTTTCACTTCCTAATTCAATACCATTATTTATCACTATAGGACTATTTAAATTATTTACATTAGGTCGTAGTGCTTTTTTTAGTATAAAATTATATTTATTTATAAATTTACGTATTTCGCACTTATTATTTCCTGTTTGTATTATACAAAATTTAATTAATTGTATAACGTCATTTCTTACTGGAATATTAGATAAATTTAATTTATCTACGTTAGTATAATGAATACTATTATCATTAAACACCGTATTTAATATTGTTAATATTGATTCATCATCCAACTCAATTAATTTATATTTATATGAATAATTAATTATATCACTATTATATATTCTTAAGAACTGATTAATATTAAAATTTGCCATTCTGTATAACATAAATAAATTAGGAACAGATTTAAACTTATATAATTGTTCATATATACCTATCAATTGTCCAATATTAAATTTATTATTTATAAATGGATTTATAGGTTCTTTACATAATACATTATGCGTTTCACTATCAAAATGAGATAAATTATTACATATTAATTTACATATTGTTTCTATTGTGAACCACCATTTCTTATTTTTTATATCAATTACATAAATATTTTTATTATTTTTATCATATTCATCTAATGTGTATAAATCTGTATCATTACAAGGATTTTTTTTTTCTAACATTTTATATTTTACTATATTTACAAAATTTGCTAAAATTTTGTCTATTTTTCCTCTTCTTTCTTTAAAATTTGTTATAAATATATGTGCCATATATCTATGTCGATTTAATCTATTTATATACCCTAAATATTTTCGTTTCTCATTTAATAAAACAAATGGATTTTTTATAATATATAAATCTTTTATAATATCTAGTTCTTCTTTTGTTTTCGTTTTTTTTATAATTTTTATATAAATACTTTCTATTCTACCAGACAAGGAGTGTATTTTAAAATCGTCCATTATTTAATTCATTATTAATAATCAATTTTAATAATTTTAATAATTTTAATAATTTTAATAATTTTAATAATTTTAATAATTATAATAATTATATATATATATATATATATATATGCCTAAAAAAACAAAAAACTTAATAGAAACTATATCTGATAAAAAAGAAAAACAATTAGAGTTTTTAATAAATATTGTAAATACACCACAATTCATTGTATTTAGTTTAATTATTCCTATAACGTATTATTTTTTAATAAAAAAGTATACTGATAATATATTAAAAAATCCCAATTGTATATGTGTTTTAGAAGAATATATTATAGATATTAAGAAAAACACCTTATATTTAATAGGGTTTCAAATTCTCATCACTGTGTTAAGACTTTCAAATGCCCCAAAATTAATTACCGGAATCTTTTCTATTATTGGATTATATTATCTCATTTCAGTATTTCTTAGTTGGCGCAAAATTACAAAAAGTATTGATGAAAATAATTGTGAATGTGCTGATACTTCTATAAAAAATATAATATCTTTTATTTCTTGGACACAGATAATTATGATTTCAATAGGACCTATATTAGCTATTATATCTTTAATAATGTTTTTAATAATGTTTTTAATTACCTTAGTGCCTTTAATTTTTATAGTTAAATAATTTAATTCTAATACAAATTTATATAAAACAATTTATTATATTATAGTAGGAATGATAGATATTTATTATTATTATAATTATTCTACCGAAACAGTTAGTTATTATTATAGACGCCTAAAAAATAAAACAAACACATTTTATTATCAATATCTATATAATCCATAGCAAAACAATGTTTTTTAAATGTTTAATTTAATTATTTTTATAAATTCTTCGCTTATAAACATAATTTTCCTCACCACATAATAAACTATTAAATGTATTAAATATATTATAAATATTATAACTATTATTTAAATCATCTTCGGTTAAATTATAATTTTGTTTTGCTACAATTATCATATAATGAATAAATATTCCTATCATAAATAAAAAACCACATATTATATTATATACTATTGATAATTGTAAACTTAAACTATTGTGTATTAATAGATTCATAGGTACTACAAACATTATACAATCAGAATACAATATTAAATCAGCACTTTTAAATATCCATTTATATTTTTGTATTCCCACTATTATAAATTCTACTGTTTCATCACGACAGCTCCGTAAATATTCTAAAGTAATAAAACATATTAATACACCAAACATAGATATTAAAAATCCTAATGATAATAAAAAATAAGCAATAGACATTTCATAAGATTCGGTTAAAGACAAATTTTTTTCTAATATAATTCCTACAAATTGAAACCCCGATAACAATATACCCATATTTAATAAATCTCCATAATTATCTAATAAATCATCAAATGCCGTATTTAATTTTTCTTTATCTAACATTTTTTTTTCCTCGTCATAGCAATTATATAATAATATATCAAAATAAGACCTTCCAGAGACTAATAATTTATGTATATCTTCATCTTCTATTTTTATTAATGACATTATATAGTTTTCATAGTTTTATTCTAAATAATGTGATTTATTATTATTTATTTATAGCATTATATTATATGACTATGTGTTTATTTAAATAAATAATGTTAATTCTAAATATAATGTTAAGTGAAGATATTCAAAAAAAATTTGTATTAGCTACTGACTGGGTTTCTAAAAATAATATGCCTGCTACAAACGATGAGAAATTAATGTGTTATGGTTACTATAAACAAGCAACAGAAGGAGATAATAATTCAGATAAACCCTGGGCTTTTCAATTAGAAAAAAATGCAAAATGGACAGTTTGGGAGGCAAATAAAGGCATAAGTTTAGAAGAAGCAAAAAAATTATATATTACTAAAATTATAGAATTACGTGCAAAATATAATTTTTAAATATTATATATAATATAATAATATACTACTATAATGGATAATTTACAAGAAATTAGCAATATGACTTTTGAATCAAGTGGATGGATAATTGGTTTTAGAACATGGACATTAAAAGCATATGATGCTTACAACAATCTTATATGTACTGTTAATAAATGTGAAAGACATAATTATTTAAAATATGTTACTTTTATTTTTACTTTAAAAGAAAAAGGTTATAAATTACGTGAGTGTGATCGTCTTCAATTAAAAAGTGGTGAAAAAAATTTTTTAATGGAAAGTTATATCCCACAGGCTCAGCGTAGCGATATTTATGAAATTGCCAATATTGTAGGTATTTCTAAATCTGAAGTAGATAATATTAAAAATGTTTCTGAAAGTGAACAGCGTAAATTTGCCGAAATGATTGGATTAGAATATCATGAATTGAAAGATAATTTAAATAAATGGTAATTTAGCTTTCTAATATTTTTATTATTTCATTGTATTTTAATATTTTAGATTTATATATTGGTGTGCCATCATTTACTAAATTATTCATATATTTATTTAAATCACCAATAGACGTATTGCCCCACCTGTCCACAAAATTTTTATCCACTTCTTTTTTCAATAAATATTCTATCACATTTATATGACCTTCACTACATGCTAAATGTAAAGCAGTTCGTTTATCATAATCATAACTATTTAAATCAACCCCACGTGATTCTAAAACTATTATACTATTTAAATCCCCTATACTTGCAGACATTAATAATGTGTATATATTAAAATGATTATTTGTTATATTTTTTTTTAATATTATATTTGTGTTTTCTTTTAATATATTATCATATATATGAAATGGATATAGTTTTGTCAACTCCTTAAAAAAATCTATACCTCGGGAACTATTTCCTAAATCATCCAATTTTGGTGAAAATACCGCAACCCCCATAACATTCGGTATTATTCCCATTATTATACCCGATACTCCACTTTTTGCAGGTATACCTATTGTATATGCCCATTCACCCGAATAATCATACATTCCACAACTTGACATCAATGATAATGCATTTTTTACTATTGTATTCGAAAATATACGTTCATTTGTTAATGGACATACTCCACCATTTGCCAATGTTGATGCTATTATTGCCGCCTGTGTAGAATTTATTTCTATAGAACAACATTGAAAATAAAAATCTAATGTATTATTTAAATCAGTGTCTCCCCATATTCTTCCATATTTTTCTTTATTTATTCCATTTTGAAAAGCATTTGATTCTTGCATCATATATGCTAAACAATTATTACGGTCAGCACTATCTCGTTCAGATAAATATACTGATGTACTAAAATTTATTTTTGAATTTGCCGCTAATTTTGACCAATATCTTATTATTTTATCAAATCTATTTGCCAAACTATTTTTATAATCTATCAATGAACAACACATTATTGCACCACTATTTATTAATGGGTTATGGGGTATTTTCTCATTACTTAAACATAACTCGTTAAAATTACGACCACTTGCCTCTCGCCCAACAAAATTATGTATATAATCCTGACCGTTTAATTCAGATGCTATTAAATATGTTATTGGTTTACTACATGATTGAACACAAAATTCATTTTCATAATCACCCTTATTATATATTTGTCCGTCAATTGTACAAATAGATATCCCATATAATTCCTCATTTACATTTTTCAATTGTGGTATATAATCTGCCAATTTTCCATTATTATTATTTTTTGTTTTTTCATATATTATATTAATTGAATTTGTAAATTCAGACCAATCATTTATAATTAAATCATTATTAAATATTTTCTTAAATAATATTACATTTGTATTTAATAAATCTATAAAATCACTTTCATTTAATTCATCATCTATATCTTTTAATTCATTTTTAATTCTATTATCATTTATACTTATACCTCTATTTCTTATAAAATTTAATAATACCTTTTTTTTTATAAAATTTTTATTTTCTGATAAATTTTCAAAATATAATTTATATGATTCTATATCAACTTTTTTATCTTCATATTCATCATCACTGAGACTCATTTATTATTATATAATTTTTATTTTAAATATACAAATTGCAAACTAACATATTTAACATATTTAACATATTTAACATATTTAACATATTTAAATATATTAACACACAATATATTAATGAATCGTCTAATTAATTTAAACAAAATAAGATGGACCTGTCATCATTTACATATAGATAAATCAAAAACAATGCACCCTAAATTATTAAATGAATCACTTGTTCATATGAAAGAAAAATGGATTTTAATGCGTGATATAAAAGAACAATATAATACAAAATCATTATACAATAGAATGTTTGATACAACAAATCATTTAGTTGAACAAGGTTGTGTTAAAATGAGAACTTTCATTGATGTAGATACTATTGTTGGTTTAGATGCTTTATACTGTGCTCGTGATATTAAAGCTTTTTGGAAAACTCAAGATGTTGATTTACAAATTGGTACTCAATTATTGGAAGGTTTAGACACGCCTGAAAGTATCCAATTATTTAATACAGCAGCCCCCCTGGTTGATTTTATTGGTTGTTTGCCATCACGGGATGTCAATCCTGGTAAACATCTTGATATTGTTTTTAGTAAAGCCACTGAATTAAATAAAGATGTTGAGGCCCATTTAGACCAATGTAATATACCGACTGAAAAAGAAACAGAAATGTTTTGTAATTATGTTGAAAAATATAATTATCAGGGCAAAAGTAGAGCGATTCATTGTGTTAGTTTAGCATGCCACTCATTAGAATATCAAAAAAAAATTGCCCGACGTATGTATGATTTAGATATTGGTGTTATTATTTGTCCAAGTGCCGCCATTTCAATGACACAACATACTGAATATACCGCCCCAATTCATAATTCTATTGGACCGGTTAAATTATTTTTAGAAGAAGGTGTTAATATTGGATTAGGTGTGGATAATGTAGAAGATATTTTTATGCCTTTTTGTGACGGTGATTTAATATTTGAATTGCGACTTTTAGCAGAAGCTGAACGAATTTATCAACCAGATATATTAATAAATATTGCTACAAATAATATGGGATTTACTTAATACAATATTCATAACTTGTAAAACCTACACTATTTACTATAAATGCTCTTAATAAACAATAATGTAATCCTTTAAATAAATGTCCCATTTTAATTGATTGATTAATTGTATTACATATATTTCCCTGAATACGTGATTTTATTGTATCTAAAGGATATGTAAAAAACCAAGACGCGCACCCAGCAATTCCACCACTAATAAATAGCGGTATATCTTTTTTTTTTAATTCATTATATGAACCAAAATAGATACTTAATGCGGGTGCTTCTCTATATATTACATATGTTATATTTCTATAAGAACCACATATTGTTTTTATATTTATTATTTTTTTTTTATTTTGTTGTAAATTTATTTTATAATATTCAAATGGACATATTATGAAACTACTAACAATACCACTTATACAACCCGATATCCAATGATTATTTATATTTTGATTTATTATTTCATCTATATAAAAACTTATACCACATATCATCGGTGTTTGCATTAAAGGCATTGATATTCCCGAATATAGTCTTCTTATATTTGTTTTACTTATTATTATATTATTTTGCTTTAATATTTTTAATGTATCTAATGGGTGTCCCAAAATTGTTTGAACTATTCCACTTATACAACCTGCAAAAAAATATTCATAACTCATAATATAATTATAATTCACTCTTTGAATTTAAGTTGTTTAAATGTATTATATTTTTATTTTAATTTTTTTATTTCTTATTATAGTTTTAAATTGATTTTTATATTTTATATTATAAAGAATGAAGACCTTTAAAGATATTCAATTCACTGTATCAAATAGTATTTGTCCTTCTAATGGTATGATTGTATTAGATTTAAAAAAGGATATGGGACCACTTCTATTAAGTGTTTCATATGGAGAACATATTATGGGTAAAGGACCAATTAAAAATACATATGAAATTGCTTTATTCACAAAAGAATACACCCAAGCATTTCAAAAAAATGAAAAATTTTCCCATGAAAAAAAAAATATGCTTCAATTATCCGATTATGACGACATAATTGGGTTTGTATCATCCGAACAAATTACCGAATTTATGAATATCATTCAAACTACTACAAAATTGAAGTATATTAAAGAACATTTCAGGGATAATTATAGTGATGAAGATTAATTTATTTAATTCATTTATTTATAATTATATTTTTTGTATATATTGATAAATCCGCATATTTTTCATATAAAATACAACGATTTTTGTATAATTGTTCTGGTGTTAAACCATTAAAAACAATACCACGATTTGTAAAATTTTCGGTTCTTTTTTTTAAGATTTCGAAATCTGTTTTTAAATAAATAATTACATTATTAGGATTTTGTAAATGTTTCATACCTTCTTCACAATAAATTACACTACCACCAGGTGATATCATTTTTGGAGTATCAAAAGTAATATCTAGGATGGTCTTGGATTCAATATTTTTAAATTCTTCTTCACCATATATTTTAATTATTTCTGGTAAAGTATTGTTATATTTTTTTTCAATGACCATGTCTAATTCTATCATGGGTATATTATATTTTTTTGAAAAAAAATCACTAGTAAAAGATTTACCAGTTCCTGGCATACCAATAAAAGTAATAGATTTTTTTTCTTTTATAAAATTAGATATAGTGTCCATTATATAATTATATGTATTTTTACTTTGAATAGTTTTAATAAAAAATAATATTATATTTACATATTTTTAATAATTATTATAAAAAAAATATAAATTAACAGACTTACAAAGAACTAAAATAGATGAATTTATAGACAAATATAATTAAAGATAAAAAAATGTTGATAGATTTAATTGAACGTATAGAGTTAAACTTTTTAGAAAAAAGTTTAGACAAAAACAAACGTTATTAATAAATTTTTGATAAAACTTTTTCTTAAAAAGTTTGTTTAAAATTAATTCTTATGTTATTTTTATTATAACTACAATACCAGGTCATATTAAAGGTTGGACTAAACAACATCATTATTGTTCTGTTGGAGGTCAATGTGGTCAAAGTTGTCCTTGTTGTCGTGCTGAAGTTTATTTGTCAAAAATAGATCCAGATGCTTGGTTTGGTGCTTGTGAGATTTGTCTTAAAAATAATAAAAATAAAACTCATATAAAAATAAATAATAAAGTTTTTAAAATATAATTACATTTTTTTATATAGAAAATAAATAATATATATATATATATAATGACAGATTATTATAAAAAATATCTGAAATATAAAAAGAAATATTTAAATAAGAAAAAAATTTATATTGGAGGTATGTTTGATGGAATGGATGTCGGGGCAAGCGGCGAACCCAACACTTATCTGGCACACCACCAACGCCAGATGCACCCCTCTCCTCTCTATACCGACGAGAACCAAACCCTCTTCAACAGTCACGGCGGAGCTTCTGCTGCTAGTGCTACTGCTGCTGTTATTGCTACTGTTGCTGCTACTGCTGCTACTGCTGCTGCTGCTGTTATTGCTACTGTTGGTACTAATGCTAATGCTGTTGCTGCTTATACTTCTGCTGCTGATGCTGCTGCTAGTGCTGCCTCTGCAGGCCTCGACCCTGTTCCTGCTGCTGCTGCTGCTGCTGCTACTGCTGCTGCTACTTCTGCTGTTGGTATCTCTCACTCTGCTGCTACTGCTGCTGGTGCTGCTGCTGCTGCTGCTACTTATGTTGTCTTGGCAGGCCAGAACTCTGCTGCTGTTACTAATGCTGTTATTGCTGCTGCTGCTGATGCTGCTGCTGCTGATGCTGCTGCTTTTGCTGCTGCTGTTACTAATGCTGTTATTGCTGCTGCTGCTGATGCTGCTGCTGCTGATGCTGCTGCTTTTGCTGCTGGTGCTCCTAGTGCTAATACTTATGATGTTGCTGCTACTGTTGCTGGTTCTGTTGCTGGTTCTGTTGCTGGTTCTGTTGCTGGTTATGTTGCTGGTTCTGTTGCTGGTTCTGTTGCTGGTGTTGCTACTACCGCTACTTATAGTGTCTTGGCAGGCATCAAACCCATTACTCCTACTGCTGTTATTGCTGCTGCTGCTTATACTGCTGCTGCTGCTGCTGCCTCTGCTAGCCATGACCCTTTTTCTGCTGCTGCTGATGCTGCTGCTGCTTCTACAACCCCCAAACTAACCGGACGTGATATAACTTCTAATAAAAAAATACTTACTTTATTATATTATGCAGAAAAAGTGGCGACGGGAGATCAAATAAATAAAATTGTATTTTTATATTCAAAAATGTATGATTTTAAAAATTTAAAACATTGTAAAAATGTGGGTCCTTGGATTGGGAATATTTTACTTTTGGATGGATTATTGGATAAATTAAAAAAATTTATAGATGATATAATAGAATTAATAGATAAATATAGAGAAGAAGAAGAAGAAAAAGAGGTAGGGGGTAAGGTAAGGGTTACGAAGGAGAGGCGAGGGAAGAATTCCCCGTACCACACCAAGGCGGAGAAGATGGGGGGGTGGGAGAAGTTCCAACAGCAGGCAATAAGAATAATAACACAAGTTGGAGAAATAATAACTCAATTTGAAGAAATAATAACTAGTGTTATAGAACGAATAGTTGCCGACCCCACATTAAAACAAATAAAAGATAAATTTTTAACTGGCGATAATCGAGAAGCATACACGAAAAACTATAATGATTTTGATAAAATTACTGAGCTAGAAGAATATTTAGAAATAATTATGATACAAGAAAAGACTGAACCACCAGGTGGCGAATCTCCGGTCGGGCCACTAGATTCAAGACTTCAGGGGATGTGGGGCGGTGCACCTTCCCAGAAAGTCAATGACACTACACTGTTCATGTCGGAATATAATCCAAAGAAAAAGATTCTTATGGGGGGTTTGGGAACCCAAGCAGAGTTAAAAACTAGCTTTGAATTTTTCTGTAGTTTATTCCCATTTAAGGATATGCGAGCAGATATATTTCATGATTTTGATTTTGATATCATACAGAATGCGGCACTTAAGTATGTGGTCGACGGCACCAGCGACATTATTAAACTTGATACACAAATGGAATCTTTTCTAATGAAATCTATAGTTAAAAAATTTGACGATGATTCTCTATTGAAATTTGGTATCTATCAAAAAAAAGAAGATGGTGGTGTAGGGTATTTACATTTTAGCGATCCTAACTTAAACCAAATGAACTCAGATTTCAGAACTTTGAAAAGAGTTTTTTTCGATTCTAATATTAAAAAACCTCCTGGATTAAAAGATAATACAGATGGGTTCGCCCAATTGTGTGGTACTATTGTTTCTTTAACATGTTCAAATAGTATAGATTCTGCTGGTTTAGGCCAAGGTAATTCCTTTACTTGTCATAGTGAACTTCTCGAATATTTTAAGAGATATTCTAATCCCGCTACCCCTCCCACGGACCCTGATGCTGAAACAATATTTATAATTGATGAATTTTATAAATTATTATTAGATTTACTTGAAAGTATTATTACAACGGCGGACCCTGCCGACGGTGCTTCTCCCAAACAGGCAGAGTTATTGCAAGCTGTAGGAATTTTAAAAAAAGTAACTTTTGTAAGCGCTGGGGTCCCACCTGGTGGTACTCGTTTAAAATTAATTGTGTCTGTGAATAGTCCTATGGGGCAGTTGGTGGAATGGAATGTTAGTCAAAGTATTTGTGCTAGAATAATTAATACTTTAAGAACACACATAGGTATTCCTAAACTTAAACAAAGAAATAAAACGAATAACGGTTCTGATCAATTTATAACAAGTCTTATATTAAATAACCCTGAAACGGATATAGTAAAAGTTTATGCTATATTATTTTTAAAATTTATAGGTGATTTATCTCATATATTATTATTATATATATTACATGAAATGGGGCGCGAAGACGCTGTAGTAATGACTAATGACCGTTGTCTTTTTCATAATTTAACAAGAATGATTCAAAAATATAATAACACCCTCCCCCCCCCCCTTCCCGGAGGTCCGCCTCCTAGGAGATTTACGAATACTGCTATGATTTCTACAGTAAATGGTGAACCTCCTGAATGGGTAAAAAGTATGTGTAAAACTGATAATGATATTAGAACATCATTAAGTAGTTCTAATTCTGATTCTAATTATAAATGTGCTATTTTATATAGAGACCTCACTGAGGATGAACGTGCTATTTATTATTTTGATTCAGTATTTAGACATATTGGAAATTATCACCCCTACCGCCATGATTACATTGATCATTATTTAAACGGGATGGTTGGTCCTATGGAAAAACACGAATGGGTGGCAAATTATCTTACCGATAATTTAGTCTATTTTCGAGTATTATATGAAGAGAGTCTTGAAAAAGAAACAATTGAACGTGTATCAAAACTTTTTTATTTATTACAAATTAATTTTAATAAATTAAGAACTAAGTCAAATATAATACCGGGGAAAGACATTGATAATACAAAATTAAATCAAGATTACGTCGGCTGGAAAGACCCCAATGATCCCTTTATACAGATTCTTACAATACAACATTTATCAGAAAAAGTTAACAAGACAACAAGAATGAAGACATTTTCAGTCATGCCAAACTACCCAAACCAACCTAGAATTACTTACCATGATTCTAGGTTGCCTGTTTTTAAGAAATATTTTTTAGGTTTAGTTTTATCACTAATTATTAATTACAAAGTTACGGGAGGTAGACTAGCAGTAGATGAAAAGAATAGTGATAATAGTAAAAGTGGTTTAAATTATGATACATTATATAATTTGAATGATTTCATAGATTTTTTAAAAACTATAAACTTTTGGGTAAGTGCCTTTTTTAGTGTTCCCATAGCACATCAAGATACAACAATAAGAACTCTATTTTACAAAATACTATTGTATTTAATAGAATTTAATAAATTTGCTCCCAGAGGAACAGCTGATATAGAAGAATTTATATACAATTTGTGTATAGATATTTTACATAACAATAAACGAGATCCAACTAAATATTGGGGGAAGAATAACGGTGTTCATGATGGTAGAACAATTCAAGAGGTGCCTGAAGCAATTGCACATGATTTTGAAGTTTTAATTGCTAGTATAGAAAATAGTATTAATATAATTAATGAGTTAGTAGACTCTTGTATTACCGACTTAAATAATGGTTTGGGATCATTTTATGGATACCACCCCCCTCATCATGTTGCTGTTGATGCTGCTGCTACTGCTACTGCTGCTGTTGATGCTGCTGCTGATGCTGCTGCTACTGCTGCTGATAATGCTGCTGCTGCTGCTACTGCTGCTGATGATGCTCATGCTGATGCTGATGTTGCTGCTGATGCTGCTTATGCTGCTGCTACTGCTGCTGCTACTGCTGCTGATGATGCTCATGCTGCTGCTTATACTGCTGCTGCTGTTGCTGCTGATGCTGCTGTTGCTGCTGATGCTGCTATTGCCGCAATTATCAGTCGACCTGGCACCGATGCAGATCTTGTGGCCCCAACGGAAGAGATTTTTCGAACGTTAATGTTTGTAAATCATTATAGTAAAAATGTAGATAAGGAAGCTGGATTTCAATTAGATGAATTTAACAGGCAAGTGGGGGGGGATTCACCCAAGTGGAAAGACTGGCTGAAGGGCTAGGAAGATATGTAAACAAAATATTAATAAATATATGTATTAAATCTAAAAATAAACTTTAGATAAAAAATAAGTATAACTATTTAAAAATATCTTATATATTTTATAATAAATGATACCAAATTTACCTGATTATAAAATTATAAAACTTAGTTCAAGAAATCCAATAGGCATTCATCTAAAAACAACTTATACTACTCCTAAATCCTCTATTTTTAATTTTTTTTCTGAAGAAGATACTGAAGTTCAACAATATCCTATAGTATCTAAAATTGAAGA
>Ga0302136_1000830_pt1 | contig 14653 bp, 12 predicted proteins | sample CBN3_20m_MG_FD_203116 | JGI IMG/M metagenome (GOLD analysis project Ga0302136, IMG submission 203116) | Marine microbial communities from Western Arctic Ocean, Canada - CBN3_20m | ecosystem: Environmental > Aquatic > Marine > Oceanic | place: Canada: Western Arctic Ocean | collected 2017-09-15
CAACAAAGCGGCCCACTCTTTACGTTGTTCGGTGGAAATTGTTGTTAGTAATTCTGCGCAGGCCGCTGCTATCGACAGGGCATCAGTACCTTCAATCTCTACAGTATCCCTAGTTTCTAAGTGGACGATCTTATTATCGAAAAGCAGGAAGCTAGTTTCGATCTTCTTGACAAGGTCGCGCCCGGAGGCGCCTTTTATCAAGGTCCGTACCTGCGGCGGTAGATAGGCCGTCAATTGTTCTCGCAACTGCGAGTAGTCCAATGCAAAGCTGGGCATAGAGTGTGTTCTTACTAAAAATTTTCGGTCCTGAAGCCTAGTAACCTCGAACCGGGAAATTCAGCACCTCAATTCGGAGCTAAACTATTGAATAAATTGTTAAATCACTGGTGTAAGACTCTTATATCGGCAAAATAGTTTTAAGGCGCAAATTTGTTCTCCAGAAAGTTGGTAGCACAGGAAAATCGCTTAGAGGGGGTTGTTTCAAGATGGTCCCTTAAAGTGGCGAGACAGGTATAAAAAAGGCCACTCTGAGCTAACTCAAAGCGGCCTTGGTATTGCTTAACTTGGCTTTATTCGCCAGTGCTTGAGAGCTGCTGACGCTCTTTTTCTACAAGAAAATCAACAACATCAAGCATATCCGCCTGAGTTAGAACGCTCTGGCCAGTGGCCACGAGGTATTTGCCATTAACAATCATGTTTGGCGTGCTGCGAATCTCGTAAGCCTGCATGCGCTGCTTAGCTTGGTTTACTTTGGTACGCACCGAGAATGAATTGAAGGACTTGGCGAAGTCGTCTTCATTAATACCATATTTCGCGAAAAGGGCTCCGATTTGACCTTCGTTCTGCAGTCGGTTGCCTTCTATGTTGATCGCATTGAAAACGTGCTCATGCACGACGTCCAGGGCATCCATCGCCTCTGCTGTGTAGTAAACCTGAGCATGTACTTCCATCAGGCCGTTCCACATGGCCGGAAAGCGCCCAAAATCAACGTCTGCGGGCATTGTTGCTTCCCAATCGGCTATTAGCGGCTCGAATCTAAAGCAGTGAGAGCAGCCGTACCAAAATACTTCCAGCACCTCGACCTTGCTTGAGTCATTAGTGTTTGCAGGCGCAGCAAGCTCAGTGTAATGAGTGCCTGCAACGAACCTTTCTATCTGAGCAAAGCTAGAAAATGCCTGGGACATTAGCAGTACAAAGGTTAAAACCTGTATTGATCGCTTCATTGTTTAACTCCGTCTCTTTAGCTATCTTATTAGCTAAGTAATCTATCTACGAATTTTTACGAAATACAATTTACATTGTAAAAAACATTATCACAGCGTTTCGATCACCGCTATCTCATTGACACCGATACATGACCTGTTCAGCGCAATAATCGATTCGCGAGGTGTTTGGAGGCTCGCTCAGGCCTAATTCAGTCCAGAAACGTAGCTAGCTAATGCCTCTAGTTCTTTATCGGTAAGACGCTCAACGACCGTTCTCATCATCGCACTACCATCATTCTGACGAGCTCCCGACCTGAAATTCTTCAATTGCTGCAGTGTGTATTCAGCGTGCTGGCCACTAAGTAACGGGAATCCCGCAGGCGCATTGCCCTTTCCTGTAGGTGAATGACAAGCGGAGCAAGCAGCAACAGCGATCTCAGAGTTCCCTGCACGATAGAGCCTCTCAGCTAATTCTATCGACTCCGGATTCGCCCCTTGTATTGTGGGCTGCTGCGAGGAGTACCATGCAGCGATGTCCTCCATGTCTTGGTCGCTCAGCGACAACACCATGGAGGACATTATGGCTGATTCTCTAGCACCTGATTTGAATTCCTGAAGCTGTTTCACCATATACCTTGCGCTCTGACCCGCAAGTTTCGGGTTCATCGCCATAAGACTGTTTCCATCCACACCGTGGCACGAGCCACACAGGGCAGATTTAGCCTGGCCTGCGGCAGCGTCGCCCTCAGCGAGGAGTAAATTAGGTATTAGGCCTACAAATGCGGCTGCAAGTACTGCTATTGCTGTTTTCTTCATGGGTTTTCCCGGTCACTTCCAACAAATTCAGATAAACTAGCGATCCAGCCAGTGTACTTTCGAGGTTATTCTCGCCTCAACTACTCCGATGTGTCTCTAAGGCAAATCGCGGCCTAAGACATCTGTAGCGATTCGGGCACAAGATCTATAAATCGCGGAGGCGAATTATAACTTAAATTTCGCAGTGACTCTATTTATCCTCGAATTCAACGATAGAAACTGGTGATGCATCTCTGATACACAGTGCTGGGATCAAAGATTTTCCAAAAGGTGTTAAAAATATGAATTTTAATCAAGCTGAGTTCGTAACAAGCGCGGCAAACCTAGAGGCTTGCCCAGACAATTCTCTGGCCGAGGTTGCCTTTGCCGGTCGCTCGAACGCTGGTAAATCTAGCGCAATAAACACGATTACCGGCCACAATCGCCTTGCCCGTATCAGTAAAACGCCCGGGCGTACTCAGCTCATCAACTTCTTCGCGTTGGACGGAGGCAGACACTTGGTGGATCTACCCGGTTACGGTTTTGCCAAAGTCCCGCTCAAAGTTAAAGACAAATGGCAACGCGAGCTGGAACAGTATCTACGCCAGCGCGAGGCGTTAGTTGGCTTGATTCTGTTGAGTGATATTAGACATCCGCTTAAGGAGTTCGATCGCATGATGATCGATTGGGCAGTGCAATCCGACCTGCCTTTACATATCTTGCTAACCAAATCGGACAAACTGAAAAGAGGTGCGGCACAAAACACTCTACTGGCCGTGCAAAAAGAGGTTGCTACTCTGGACAATGTGACGCTGCAGTTATTCTCTTCGCTAAAAAATGTCGGCGTTGACGAAGCAAGAACGAAACTTGGCGAGTGGCTAGCTTCGCCAGATATGATCGATGAAGCCGATGCCATCGATGAGGCTCCGGCCGAATAACGCACGATCTTCTAATTCAATCTATAAGCTAGTGCGCCTCGTCCCAATTGTCTCCAACACCAACATCTACAACCAAAGGTACATCTAGTGACGCCGCGGATGTCATTCGAAATTTTACGCCCTGGGTGAGTTGGTCGAGATCTTTCTCGCTCACCTCGAATACCAATTCATCGTGCACCTGCAATAACATGCGGGCATCAAGCTCGCCCATTGCTAGCCAATGATCGATATCAATCATCGCTCTCTTGATAATATCGGCGGCTGTGCCTTGCATAGGCGCATTGATTGCCGTGCGTTGCGCTGCCTTTCTTAACATGCCATTGCCCGCATGAATGTCCGGTAGGTAGAGGCGCCGACCGAATAGGGTTTCGACATATCCCTTTTCGTCGGCCAATGCCTGAGTCTCATCCATGTATTTCCTAACACCAGGATATTTTTCAAAATAACGATCGACATACTCCGCTGCTTCCCCGCGGCTAATGTTTAACTGATTGGCAAGACCGAAAGCAGACATGCCGTAAATCAAACCGAAGTTAATTGCCTTCGCGCTTCGCCTTTGGTCAATGCTGACTTCATCGAGAGCTACGCCGAAAACATCTGCTGCTGTCGCCTTGTGAACATCTTGTGCATTTGAGAACGCGCTGAGCAGACCCTCGTCTTGCGAAAGATGCGCCATGATTCTGAGTTCTACTTGAGAGTAGTCCGCGGCCAACATTTTATTCCCAGGATCGCAGATAAATGCCTGCCGAACACGTCGCCCCTCTACGGTACGAATCGGAATATTTTGTAAGTTAGGGTCGGTAGACGACAGTCGGCCAGTAGCTGCGACTGCTTGCTGAAAGGATGAGTGAATTCGTCCAGTGCCCTTGTTGATCTCGAGCGGAAGTTTATCCGTGTAGGTCGATTTTAGTTTGCTAAGTGATCGATGCTCCAGGATAAGCTTCGGCAATGCGTAATCTTTTGCTAACTCCTGCAATACAGGCTCGGCCGTTGAAGGCTGACCTGTTTTCGTTTTCTTTAGAATTGGCAATTCTAGCTTCTCATAGAATATTGTTTGCAGTTGCTTCGGCGACCCTAAATTGAATTCCTCCCCGGCTATATCGAAGACTTGAAGTTGTAGTTTTTCTAGCTTCTTGCCTAGCTGCTTACTATGTTTAGCAAGCGCAACCGCATCTACGCGAACACCATTACGCTCTACTTTGTTCAACACCTCTATCAGTGGCAGTTCATAGTACTGATACAGACCGAGAAGATGTCCGTTTCTGCTCAAGCTTTGTTGCAGGGTGGCAGATAGGCGCAAGACATGGTCTGCTTTTTGTGCGGCGTATAGAGCGTAGTCAGAAAGCGCTACTTGCTCCGGACTAAGTTTGCCTCGACCCTTGCCCAGAAGGTTGTTGATATCGATGGGTGTCAGCTCTAGATAATTTCTCGTTATCTGTGGCAACTGATGCTTCGTTGCGACAGAGTTGGTGACATACGACGCTAGATGCACATCGTTCTTAACCGGCTGTAAGTTAATTTCGTAGTTTTTCAGAACATGATCTATATGCTTTAGATCGAAGCCGACTTTTATGACCAATGGGTTTACCAGTATTGGCGTTAATTGATTCAGGCACTCCGCGCTATCGAGCTGGGCTGGCACATCATCGTAATCATGCAACAAAGGAATATAGAAGGCCTTGCCTATTTGAATACAGATTGCGATGCCAAGTATTTTTTGATCAAGAAAATGATCTCCGATCGTTTCCAGAGAGATACTGAAACTCGAAGATGCCGCAACCTGATCGAGTAGAGATACAAAATCTTTTTTATCTAGAACTACCTTGTAGTCTACGTCTTCCTCTGCAATCGACACATCGACTTCTTCGATTTCTAATTCTTTAGTTGTGGGCTTCTTGCTCTTAGTTGGTCCAGCTACACCTTGATCCTCCAGCGCTTTTACCCACGACTTAAATTCCATTTCTGAAAACAATTCATGTAGCTTCTCTTGGTTCTCCTGCGAAGCGATTAGCTCCGGTATTTCGACATCAAGAGACACGTCCATCTTAATTGTTGCAAGCTCATAGGAGAGCCTAAGCAAGTCTATATTCTCCCGCAGTTTCTCTCCGACTTTCCCGCCTATAGCTTCTGCATTTTTAATTATGCCTTCCATCGAGCCGTATTCCTGCAACCATTTAACAGCTGTCTTCGGGCCAACGCTCGGCACGCCTGGAATATTATCTGACTTATCGCCCATGAGGGCGAGATAGTCGATGATTCTATCCGGCGCAACACCGAACTTTCCGACAACGGACTCACTATCTAACAGCTCGTTTGTCATTGTGTTGATCAGTGTGACTTTGTCGTTGACGAGCTGGGCGAGATCTTTATCGCCCGTAGAAATTAGAGTAGAGATTCCCATCTCGGTGGCTTGCTGTGACAACGTACCAATTACATCATCAGCTTCTACGTCGCTGACAATTAGAAGCGGCAGGCCCATCGCTTCGATGATTTGATGTATCGGTTGTATCTGCGATCGAAGCTCGTCTGGCATTGGCGGCCGATTCGCTTTGTAATCTGTATAAATTTTGCTGCGAAATGTTTTCCCCTTGGCATCAAAAACGATAGCTATATTGCTATCTTCATAGTTCTTTATGAGACTGCGAATCATGTTAATGACTCCCTTCACTGCCCCTGTCGGCTGCCCTTTACTGCTAACCAGAGGCGGAAGCGCATGAAATGCACGAAACAGATAGGAAGATCCATCTACAAGAATGAGCTGTTTTGATTCGGCCAACTTATTTCCCTTTTACAAGTTTGTACGAGTTTGGATTTACACCGCGCCTATTCGTAGAGGCATTGGTAAAAATCATCTACTAGGTTATCTATATATTCGCTATAGGCATGCCCGATAGAGTTTACGTTACTGCCTAGCAGATCAACGGTGATTTGTTTCAATTCGTGGCCATTCAACACCGTGCTAACCAAATCCGAGCTCGAGTCGAACTCCACTAGTAAACACGAGGGTCGCTGGTCGTTCATCTGCCTTTGCAGCTCTATAGTCTTGCGAATACCCGGCTGTAATTCCGGATCTTGCAAAATAACCATGTCATGTTGCAGGCCAAACTGTTTTTCAAAATATTGGTAAGCATTGTGGTAGACGGCATAGTTCGCCGCAGATGGCGCCTGAAACTTCTGTGCGATTTGCCGGTTTTTGCTTTCAATTTCACTGCTGAATTTTTCCAGGTTCTGGTGGTAGGATGTCATGTTGGCTGGATCCATTTCCGCAGCCCTTTCAGCAATCGCTTTGGCAATTCGAACTGCGTTTGAACTATCTAGCCAAAGGTGGGCATCGAGCTGCCCATCACCGACGCTATGCAATTGGAGTCCGGGTGTATCGATGACTGTGATTGTCTTTGCTTTGAACCCTGCCTGCTCAAAGAAATCGCTGATGCGGGTTTCAAACAGGGGGCCTATCCATACTGCCATGTCTGCCCGAGCTAAATTGATGCGATCCGAGGGTGACACGGAGAAGTCGTGGGGCGATTGCTGCAGATCCACGATAGAAGAAACGCTACCATATTCCTGCACAACTGCCTCAGCAATCATCTGCAGTGGCTTAATAGTCGTAACGATATTTACGTCAGCACGACTTAGCGAACAAAGCAGACTAGTTAACAAAAGAATGAAATAGGATTTAGGCATCGGTAAAAATCAGGCTAATAGAAACATCTCTGAAGTCTCAGGCAAAAAGGGAATATTTGACATCAATGCTATGATAACCCATTGTCCTGCCTGCTCCTACGCGAGTGAGAACGTGACAACAAATATAGTGCACACTGCCGAGCCTGTGACGAGTAATTCGAATGAGTATTCCCGATAGCAGCGATAATACAACCCTCGACTCTGTAACCGATGTTCATGCCCCGGATGTTCTGCTCGCGGCAAAATCAATCAACAAAGATTTTGCCGAGAAACGAATTCTCGAGAATATCAGCCTTACTATAGCGGAAGGCCAGATAGTAACCCTGATCGGTCCAAACGGGGCTGGCAAAACCACCCTAGTACGGGTCGCCCTAGGCCTGCTGCAGCCCGACTCAGGAGCGATCTATCATAGACCCAAACTGCGGATCGGCTATATGCCGCAGAGAGTTCACGTGGAACCCACGCTACCATTGACTGTTAACCGATTCCTTCAGCTGGCTAATCGGCAAGATAAAGCGTTGCTTTCTAACACTCTGAAAGATTTGAAAATACGCCATCTTGAAGGCCAGCAACTAACGGCCATATCCGGAGGCGAGCTCCAACGTGTGCTGCTTGCACGCGCTCTGCTGCGCAAACCTGAGCTACTTATTCTCGATGAGCCTGCACAGGGCGTCGATCTTGCAGGGCAAGCAGAGCTATATCAACTCATTAGCGAGATTAGTGATAAACATCGCTGTGGTGTGTTGATGATTTCTCATGACCTCCATCTGGTCATGTCTTCGACCGATGAAGTCATCTGTCTCAATCATCATATTTGCTGCCACGGCAAGCCCGAACACGTCACCAATGACCCGGCGTACCTAAACCTATTTGGCGCTAATGCTTCCCGAAACCTCGCCATTTATACTCATCATCATGATCATGAACACGGGATCGGCGGCAGCGTAAAGGAACACAATCATGATTGACTCTATGATGCTGTTCTTTACTACAAATTTTGTGCTCTATGCTCTAGTAGCTGGCATTTCTCTTGCGCTAGTGGCAGGGCCATTGGGTTCATTTATTGTATGGCGCCGCATGTCTTATTTTGGCGATACACTCGCACACTCTGCCTTGCTTGGAATAGCCTTGGGCTTACTCACCGATAGCAATCCGCAACTAAGTATAATATTAAGCTGTCTTGTCTTCGCTTTCTTGCTCACCTTGTTAGACCGAAGACCCTCTATCTCTACAGACACTCTATTAGGTATTTTAGCTCACAGCAGCCTCGCACTTGGCATATTGGTACTAGCACTAGCCGATTCGGTTAGAGTCGATCTCGAAGCCTATTTGTTTGGTGCACTTCTCACCATTGGCAACGCCGATTTAATCTGGGTTTTGGTGATTGTGTCTCTCGTTTCTATCGTTCTATCGGTGTTTTGGAATGACTTCGTATCAATTACAGTCCACGCAGAAATAGCGGAAATTGAAGGTGTAACCGTAAATAGACTGAACCTAGTTCTAGTTTTGTTGATCGCATTAACTATCGCGGTATCGATGAAAATAGTAGGAGTGTTGTTAATAACATCTCTGCTGATAATTCCCCCTGCGGCGGCGCGTTCGATGGCTTCTACGCCAGAGCAAATGGCAGGAAGGGCGAGTATTATAGGATGTATCTCTGTAGTGCTAGGCTTGATTTCAGCATTTTATTTCGATGTGCCTGTAGGACCGTCTATCGTTGTAGTGGCTACACTAATTTTCCTTGTATTTTATTTTTACCCGAACGTTCTAAAGACTAGAAACTGAGTGTTTTTACTTAACTAGTTCGCGAAAAGCCTTTATCAGGTCTTGGTCGCGATGCGGAGCTCGCATCACTGCGTAATAGTCGCCCTGCGGATTTATTACGGCGATGTGAGCGCTATGTTCAATTAAATAGTCACCCTGGGTCACATCAACTTCAGACGGCGGGCCGCCATGCTCATGCATTATTGCAGCTGCCTCAGACTTCACTGCATCCCCGTAACCAACATACAACTGTGCCGCCAACTGTGCTATCTGACCAGGGTCTCCGCTGAGCCCAATAAACTCTTCGTTGTAGTTTGCCAAATAGGCAGCCATCGACTCAGGATCGTCTTGCCCAGGATCTACTGTTACGAGGAACACGCGCGGTTTTAAATCTTGGTTAAAATCCAAGCCCGCATAAAACTGGCCCAACTCGGTCATCGTGAGAGGACAGATATCTGGACAGTGCGTGAAACCAAAGAAAACAAGATTCCAGCTCCCCTGAAAGTCGACTTTGGTGAAGAATTCACCCTGCAGGTCGATCAGACGAAATTCGCTTAGGATTAGAGCTTCGGGGTAGATAGTGACGCCTATTTCACGCAGCGCTGCTTCACGAGTTCGTTCACCGCGCAGCTGAAAGAGGGCGATCAGAGCTATGACGACAAGAACATCGAAAGCAAAAAAGGCAATAAATACTTTCTTTCTTTTCGTAGTCAATTGCATGCGGGGGATTCTGGATTAAATCAGGTAGTGATCAACAAGCAAGGCGATGAAAAGCAGTGCCAGGTAGACGATCGAGTAGCGGAAGGTATCCATTGCGGTGCTTGGTTTTGGTTTGAACATGAGCAAACCAGACCAGCCGATAAAACCAGCACCCAGCGCAAGCGCCGAGACGAGATAGAGCAAGCCGCTCATTCCGGAGAAGAATGGGAAGACGCTTACGACTACCAACATTAGTGTGTAGACGATGATATGAACCTTAGTTACGTGCTCACCATGAGTAACGGGCAGCATAGGCACACCCGATTTCGCATATTCATCTTTACGGTGAATAGCCAGGGCCCAAAAGTGAGGAGGGGTCCAGGCAAATATGATTAAAACTAGAATTAATGCGCCGCCATCGATAGTGCCAGTTACAGCAGACCAGCCCAGTAGTGGTGGCATAGCGCCGGAGAGCCCGCCAATAACGATGTTCTGTGGCGTCGCATGCTTCAAATAGCCCGTGTAGATAAATGCATAACCAATAAACGAAGCCAAAGTAAGCCAAGCACTCAGTGGGTTAACCCATAACAGCAGTACCGCCATTCCCGCGACACCGATGACAATCGCGAATAACGCGGCCTGCTTGGGCTCTACGCGACCCTGCGCAACTGGTCGGTTGTGGGTGCGCTTCATGATTATGTCGATTTTTCGGTCGATCAGATGGTTAACAACCGCGCCCGAACCCGCAACTAGGGCAATCCCTAGGTTACCCAGTATAAGTACATCTAGAGGCACCATACCCGGAACGGCGAGAAACATGCCGCCCAGAGAAGTAAGGATCATTAACATGACAACTCGCGGCTTGCACATCTCGTAGAAATCGCGCCAGCTGCTACTGCTAATATTTGAAGCTATTTCGTTCACGGGTCAACTTTTACGCTAAATAGGATGGGTTTCTTGAGCGGACTATAACAGATACGTAGCCGCCCCTTTGTGTAGTGCTTTCGAAGCGCCGGCATTCAACCATGTTTAGCTTTGAATCTCAAGATCATTGCCTCGAACTGCAGGTTGTTTTAAGCATTTTTCTAGCAAAATTTGTACAAACCCCTGCCGCAGATTTAACACTGACAGGAAGGTGTCAAAAATGCTTGATTTCGTCCATGTTTTAGGGGTTTTAGGCCGCAGATCACTTGCAGTGAATACTAATATTCTATAGCATTCCGGTGCGCGTGAGGTGAGCGAAAAATCTTTGAATTCTCGGTCAATTTCGAGGCTTGCAAAGGACTGAAACTTCCCCATCCAGATAATAATAATTTGCAAGGATAGCGGCGAGCCAAAACTTCGAATCGGGAATAACAATGGGGTCACTCATTGTCAAAGCCTGCCGACAAAGTGATGGCGTTGAGCTTCAACTCTTGTTTTTCTGGGATGCGATGTAAACAACAACTAATTTCCCGCAGTGCTTGGCGATACTTCTTCTCCAGGACTCTAGGGATACGTTCGTAATTTTTTAGAAGGAAGGCGGGTTTATGGCTTTAGCGGTCGTTATTTTCTTGTTGGTAATTGGATCAGTAATTTTCCATTTTGCCAGCCCTTGGTGGTTCACAGATATTGCAGCCGATTGGGGATTAATCGATTTCACTATCGACGTCACTTTTTGGGTTACCGGAATAGTATTTATCTTATTGAATCTATTTCTGGCTTACTGCGTATACAAGTATCGGCACAAAGAAGGGCAAAAAGCCGCTTATGAGCCTGAAAATCATAGATTAGAAATCTGGCTTTCAGTCATCACGACCGTCGGCGTTGTCACAATGCTTGCGCCTGGGCTTTTCGTATGGGCTAGCATTGTTACCCCCCCTGACGATGCCACTGAATTCGAAGCCATGGGTCAGCAATGGCAGTGGGCGTTCCGCTATCCCGGTGCCGATGGCATTATGGGTACAGCAGACACACAGCTCGTGACCGAGGGCAATCCCTTTGGTGTCAATGTTGAAGACCCGAACGGTCAGGATGATGTAATCGTTACTGCCCCTGAAATGCACCTACCTCTGGACAAGCCTGTTAAGGCATTGCTTCGCTCCAATGACACGTTACACAACTACACCGTTCCTCAGTTCCGCGTGAAGATGGACCTAGTTCCTGGCCTCATTTCATACATATGGTTCGAGCCAAACAAGGCGGGCCGTTACGACATCATGTGTGAAGAGCTTTGTGGCATTGGCCACTTCGCCATGCGCGGCGCCGTAGTCGTAGAAACTCAAGCTGAATATGACGTTTGGCTTGATGCGCAGCCTACATTCGCAGAAACCCAAGCGGTTGCCGCTGCTAACCCCGCCGCCGGCCAAGCACAGTATGCAGTTTGCGCTGCTTGCCACGGAGCACAGGGTGAGGGTAACCAAGCACTGAATAGCCCGAAACTAGCTGGACAATCGCCTTGGTACATCGAACGACAGCTGAAGTATTTTAAAGAAGGCGTCCGCGGTGGTGAAGGCGATACCAACGGCCAAGCAATGACTGCGATGGCGAATATGCTCGTAGACGATACTGCCGTTCGCAATATGGCTGCCTACATCGCCACAATGCCTGACACAGCTGCCACCCCAACCGTGACTGGTGACGTCGCCAATGGCTACGAGATATATAATCGTAACTGCGCGGCTTGTCACTTGGATAACGGCGATGGAACTTGGTACACCGATGCTCCTAAACTTGCGGGTATGAGCGATTGGTATTTCGTTACGCAGATCAGCAATTTCAGAGCTGGTATCCGTGGCTTACACCCAAGCGATGACTATGGCGAGCAGATGGTTGGTATGGCTACTGCCATGTCAGGGCTCGAGGAAATTGAAGACGTAGCAGCTTATATCAATACATTGAGATAGCTCGCTACAAAAAGATTATTAGATAAGATTGTTAACGAATTTTAGCCATAGCTGGCTGATACAAAGATTATAGAGTTAGGAGGATTTAATGGCTTACGTACCATTAGCTGATCAAGATTCCGAAATGGAAATGCACCACCCCCATAGTTGGGTTACAAAATATGTTTGGAGCCAAGATCACAAGGTGATTGCAATTCAATACGGTGGCCTAGCCATCGCGGTTGGTGTAATTGCGTTGATTCTGTCGCTTCTAATGCGCATGCAGTTGGGTTTCCCAGACACATTTGATCTGATCGACCCAAGTTCTTACTACCAGTCGGTAACTATGCACGGCATGATCATGGTTGTGTACATGCTGACAGCCTTGCTGCTAGGTGGGTTTGGGAACTATCTAATACCACTCATGTGCGGCGCGAGAGACATGGTATTCCCGTTCCTGAACATGCTAAGTGTTTGGGTATACGCTCTTTCAGTAATTATTCTTCTGTCGAGCTTCTTTGTCGGTGGCGGGCCAACTGGGGCAGGGTGGACGTTGTATCCTCCTCAAACTGCTTTGGCCGGTACACCTGGTCATGATATGGGCATCGTGCTGATGCTGCTCTCGTTAGCCGTATTCGTTGTTGCTTTCACAATGGGCGGCCTGAACTACGTGACTACAGTTTTACAGTATCGTTGTCGCGGGTTAACTATGATGCGCCTTCCTCTTACAGTATGGGGAATTTTTGTCGCGACAATTCTTGGTCTATTTGCATTTCCAGCGCTGCTTGTTTCAGCAATCATGATGCTTTTCGATCTCCTCCTAGGCACTAGCTTCTTCATGCCAGCAGTTATCGAGTCAGGCACGCCGCTTGACCACAATGGTGGTAGCCCGATCTTATTCCAACACTTGTTCTGGTTCTTCGGCCATCCCGAAGTCTATATCGTGGCGCTCCCAGCGTTCGGACTTGTGTCTGACGTACTCTCTACTCATGCACGAAAGAATATCTTCGGTTACCGCATGATGGTTTGGGCGATCATCGCCATTGGCGGGTTAAGCTTCGTTGTATGGGCGCACCACATGTACGTAAGTGGCATGCACCCCTACTTCGGATTCTTCTTCGCCACAACCACATTGATCATCGCTGTTCCCACTGCACTCAAGGTATACAACTGGGTGCTAACACTTTGGGAGGGGGATATTCGCCTAAATGCACCAATGTATTTCGCCATCGGATTTATCTTTACATTCATCCACGGTGGATTGACTGGCTTGTTCTTAGGTAACGTGGTTATCGACTTGCCTCTTTCGGATACTTATTTTGTGGTAGCCCACTTCCACATGGTTATGGGTGTATCACCTGTGCTAGTTATCTTTGCTGCTTTGTATCACTGGTTTCCAAAAGTTTCAGGTCGCATGTTCCATGAGGGTATGGCGAAAGCACACTTTTGGATTACTTTCCTAGGTACCTATGCAATCTACTTGCCGATGCACTACCTTGGCTTCTTGGGTGTTCCGCGTCGCTACTACGCAATGGGGTCCACAGACTTTATCCCAGAGTCTGCGCAAGACTTGAACGCAGCGATCACAATCGCAGCATTAATAGTCGGCGCAGCGCAGATCTTATTCTTCATCAACATATTCTGGAGCTTGCGTAATGGCAAGGCAGCAGGGCCTAACCCTTGGGGTTCTGCCTCTTTAGAATGGCAGACACCTGATACCCCGCCTAAACATGGCAACTGGGGTGATGAGCTACCAACTGTTTATCGTTGGGCTTACGACTACAGCGTTCCAGGTGCACAGGAAGATTTCATTCCACAGAATGTGCCTGATGGTGATGAGCCAGCTGCGGATGAGCAACATTTCGATTCAGATCATGGCGTATCCAAGGCAGGCGCATGAGCCTATTTAAGACACTTACCGAGAAGCCTTGGGAACGAAAGGGAATAATCGGCGGACTAAATCCGGAGGGCGCTTTCGATACCCCCCCGGAGCGTGTCGCGCTTGGGTTCTTCCTAACGATTGCCTCAGTGATTTTTTCGATGTTTGGTGTCAGCTATGTTATCCGGATGTCGTTACCGGATTGGGAGCCACTGGCCGAACCATTTCAGCTATGGCTGAACACTGGATTGCTTGCCATCAGTAGTATTTTTTTCCAATGGGCAAGAAATATAGCCAATGCAGGCAACCAGAAAAACTTGATGACGGCCTTTATCGGTGGAGGCGTGTTTGCTTTGCTGTTTATAGCAGGGCAGATGGTTATCTGGGAAAATCTGCAGGCTACCGGTTTTTATGTGGCCTCTAATCCAGCTAACTCCTTCTTCTACTTGTTGACAGGTTTGCACATCGCTCACTTACTAGGTGGGCTTTGGGTATGGAGTAAGAGTTCAATACGGTTACTATCTGGGAGCAAGCCTGACGACGTACGCCTTAGTATCGAGCTTTGTACTTTGTACTGGCACTTTTTGCTGATTGTCTGGTTAGTTATTTTTGCAATTCTTTCCAATACCTAATTAGTGAATAATTAGCGGTTGGGAAAAATAGAGTTTAATTAGAACATTAATAGGAAATAAGAATGAACGACGCAGCTATAAGCGAACCAAACTCGACCCTAGTCGACGATTGGAGCGCAGATAAACAGGCCTACCATGTGCCTTGGGGTAAGGCCATGATGTGGATCTTCCTCGTGAGTGATACCTTTATTTT
>Ga0302136_1000836_pt1 | contig 14608 bp, 9 predicted proteins | sample CBN3_20m_MG_FD_203116 | JGI IMG/M metagenome (GOLD analysis project Ga0302136, IMG submission 203116) | Marine microbial communities from Western Arctic Ocean, Canada - CBN3_20m | ecosystem: Environmental > Aquatic > Marine > Oceanic | place: Canada: Western Arctic Ocean | collected 2017-09-15
TTGGCTTGAATAAAATTAATCAGTCTAGCGGTGGTGAAAACGCTGCGGTTTTACGCGCTGAGTTGCAAACGATTATGCAGAATTATTTTGGTGTATTCCGACGTGGCGATTACATGAAGACCGGCATCGAAAAGCTAGACAAGCTCCGTCTACGGGTTGAAAATGTCTATCTTGATGACAAGAGTAACGCATTTAATACAGCTAGGCTTGAGGCTCTCGAGCTACAGAACTTGTTCGAAACGGCCTATGCTACGGCTATTTCTGCTGAAGGGCGCACCGAAAGTAGGGGGGCGCACGCCAGAGAGGACTTTCAGGAGCGTGATGATGAAAACTGGTTGTGCCACTCAGTTTATTTCCCGGAAAGTAAGAAAATTGGCAAGCGGCCGGTTAACTTTACCTTGAAAACGCGTGAACCCTTTGAACCACAAATTCGTACCTACTAATATTGCGAGATGAGAGTTTAGATTTATGTTGAATGTAAGTATTTATCGCTATAACCCAGAAGTTGATACTGAGCCCTTCATGCAGGACTTTGAGTTTGATACTCAAGGTAAAGATCTGATGGTGCTCGACGTGCTTGAGAAGCTTAAAATTCAGGATCCGTCACTGGTATTTAGACGCTCTTGTCGTGAAGGCGTCTGTGGCTCTGATGGAGTGAATATCTCAGGTAAAAATGGTTTGGCTTGCATAACGCCTCTGTCTGAATGCGTGAGAGGGGACAAGTTAGTGATTCGTCCGCTTCCAGGCTTACCAGTCATTCGTGATTTGGTGATCGACATGAGTCAGTTCTACGCTCAATACGAGAAAATCCAACCGTACATGATCAACAACTCTCCGCCCCCCGCTATTGAGCGGTTGCAAAGTCCCGAAGAGCGTAAAAAGCTTGATGGTCTTTACGAGTGCATCCTTTGTGCCTGTTGTTCTACCGCGTGCCCATCGTTTTGGTGGAATCCTGAGAAGTTCATCGGCCCGTCGGGTTTGCTACAGGCATATCGTTTCTTGGCAGACAGCAGAGATACTGCTACTGAAGAGCGATTGGCGAATCTAGATGATCCCTTTAGTGTGTTCCGCTGTCATGGAATCATGAATTGCGTCCAAGTGTGCCCTAAGGGTCTAAACCCGACTAAGGCTATTGGCCATATACGCAATATGTTGATCCGCAACGCGGCCTAAACGACTCAGTTCACTATAAAAGTGTAATTTTGCCGATATTTTACTAGCCGTAGGCCTCTTTCGGCTTTAAAATGGCGGCAAAATCTGATGTCAAAAAGGAAATATCATCAATGCCTGAGGGCCTAATGGAGCAACTCCTCAGCTCCTCCCACTACTCTGGTGGAAACGCAGCCTACATTGAAGGACTCTACGAAACTTACCTGCACGATCCAAATGGTGTGCCGGAGGAGTGGAGCAGCTTTTTTGACTCTCTACCGCGGACCAATGGGTCAATCGCGCCGGATATATCTCACGATACTATAATTCAACACTTTGAGCTCCTCGGTCGGCGTCAAGCGCGACCAACACCTGCTCCAGGGTCTGGCGGCATTCATCTTGAGCATGAGCGTAAACAGGTTAAGGTTGTTCAGTTAATCAGTTCGTACCGTTTTCGGGGTCATCAGCAAGCTAGATTAGATCCATTGGGCATTATGGTTCGAGAAGATGTTGCTGATCTGCAGTTGCATTTTCATGGATTAACCGACGCTGACCTTGATACAACATTTCAGACAAGTCCTCTCTATATCGGTAAGCAAGAAGCACCGTTGCGGGAAATTATCGAGGCACTGGAAGAGACATATTGTGGTGATCTTGGCCCAGAATTCATGCATATCACCTCCTTCGCTGAAAAGCAGTGGTTAGCTCAGCGATTCGAGAGCGTGCGCTCCAAGCCAACCTATGGTGATGAGGCGCGAATTGACGTGCTTAACCGGTTAACGGCGGCTGAGGGTTTAGAGAAGCATCTAGATTCCAAATATCCAGGTACCAAGCGTTTCGGTCTGGAAGGCGGCGAGAGCCTCATTCCTCTGCTGGACTGCCTAGTGCGACGCTCCGGTGAATACGGCGCCAAAGAAATTGTCATGGCGATGGCTCACCGCGGTCGTCTGAATGTGCTGGTTAACATACTCGGCAAAAATCCAGCTGAGATGTTTGAAGAGTTCGAAGGCAAGCGCCTGGTTAATACCTCCGGTGATGTTAAATATCATCAAGGTTTTTCCTCGAACGTGATGACCCCGGGTGGGGAAGTGCACATGGCCTTGGGTTTCAACCCATCACATCTTGAGATATCGTGCCCAGTCGTGGTTGGCTCAGGTCGAGCGCGCCAAGATCGGCGTAACGACCCTACGGGTCAAAAAGTTGTGCCCATTTTAATGCATGGCGACGCAGCTTTTGCCGGTCAGGGCGTGGTTATGGAGACATTTCAGCTCTCTCAGACTCGCGCTTACAAGACTGGCGGCACCATTCATATCGTTATTAACAATCAGGTTGGCTTTACTACGAGTAGGCAGGACGATGCTCGCTCAAGTGAATACTGTACTGATGTAGCGAAAATGGTCGGCGCACCGATTCTTCACGTCAATAGCGATAACCCAGATGCAGTGATGTTTGCCGCCATGTTGGCAACAGATTATCGTTACGAATTTGGCAAAGATGTGGTCATTGACTTGGTCTGTTACCGGCGTCGTGGTCACAACGAGACTGATGAGCCATCATCGACTCAGCCATTAATGTATGACGTGATTCGCAAGCACTCTACGACACGCACGCTGTATGCCCATAAATTGATTGCCGAAGGGGTGGTTGAAGAGAATCAAGCCAATGAAATGGCTAACATCTATCGTGCCAGCCTTGATAAGGGCGAGTTTGTTGTGCACAACCTAGTGCGCGAACCTGACACCACTTTGTTTGTAAATTGGGAGCCGTATCTCGGACATGATTGGCGTACTGAGGGTAACACCGCAATAGAATTAAAGCAGTTGCAAGAAGTGGCCACTAAAATCACCACGGTTCCCGATGGCATTGTCGTTCAACGTCAAGTAGCCAAAATTTATGATGACCGTCGCAAGATGGCTGGCGGCGCACTGCCGTTAAATTGGGGAATGGCTGAGCTTTTAGCCTACGGTACTCTGCTTAAAGAGGGCTATCCGATTCGTTTTACCGGTCAAGATGTTCGCCGTGGTACATTCTCTCACCGTCATGCAGTAGTCTTTAACCAAAAAGATGGCGAAGCTTATCTGCCGCTGGCAAATATGTACGACGAACAGCCACGCTTTGATATTTATGACTCGGTACTGTCTGAAGAGGCGGTGCTAGCCTTTGAATATGGTTATGCCACTACCGCCCCCAAAGGACTTATTATCTGGGAAGCACAGTTTGGTGATTTCGCAAACGGTGCTCAGGTTGTTATTGACCAGTTTATTGCCAGTGGCGAGCACAAGTGGGGTCGTCTTTGCGGCTTGACCATGATGTTGCCGCATGGTTTCGAAGGGCAGGGCCCAGAGCATTCATCAGCGCGACTTGAGCGGTTCTTGCAGTTGTGTGCTGAACACAACATGCAAATATGTAATCCCACCACGCCGGCACAAATTTTTCACCTGTTGCGGCGTCAGGCAATCAGGCCTATGCGGCGACCGCTAGTCATTATGAGTCCGAAATGGATTTTGCGGCACAAATTGGCAACCTCATCGCTTGAAGAACTCAGCCATGGTCACTTCAATAATGTAATGTCTGATCCCAGTGTTGATCCGGCGGCTGTAAAACGCATTATTTTGTGCTCAGGGAAGGTGTATTATCATCTTTTAGAAGAGCGTGATGCCCGTGGTATCACTGATATCGGCTTAGTTCGCCTTGAGCAGCTTTATCCTTTCCCCGATAAAGAGCTCGATGCTATTTTAGCGGAGTATACTCAGTTAGAAGACGCTATTTGGTGTCAGGAAGAGCCAATGAATCAGGGCGCTTGGTACAGTAGTCAGCACCACATGCGCAATGCGATTCAGCGTCTGGACCCACAGGTACCATTGACCTACGCTGGAAGAATTGCATCAGCGGCTCCGGCAAGCGGCTATATGTCTGTTCATCTTGATGAGCAGAAGAAATTCATTGATGAAGCATTAACATTCGACTCTTAAACTAGGAATAGATTGATGGCCATAGAAATTAAGGCACCTACATACCCAGAATCAGTGCAAGAAGGCACCTTGGCAACCTGGTATAAACATGCCGGTGATAGCGTTAGTCGCGACGAACTGATTGTCGACATTGAGACAGATAAAGTTGTTCTTGAAGTTGTGGCTCCAGCCTCGGGAATATTGGCTGAAGTATTTAAAGCAGAGGGCGATATCGTCCTCAGTAACGAACTTTTAGCGCGTATAGAAGAAGGTGCTGCTGAAACAGCCTCCCCAGCTGCAGCCAAAGTAGAGCCGGACACCGAAGTCGGCGGTACACTAGTCAATCCAGCTGCTAAGAAACTAGCCGATGAGCGCAATATTGACCTTTCTCAGGTTGCGGGCACAGGTAAGGGTGGGCGCATCACTAAAGAAGACGTGGTTAACTTTACACCAGCCGCCGCAGCACCTGCATCGACTCCAGCCCCAGCAGCCAAAGCGCCGGCTGCCGCAGAAGAGATATTACAAGGCGGCGATCGGGTAGAGCGTCGTGTCGCCATGACACGCATGCGCTCGCGTATTGCAGAGCGACTGCTCAGTGTTACTCAGACTAGCGCTATGCTGACAACCTTTAACGAAGTCGATATGACCGCGATGATGGGCCTGCGCAAGCAGTATCAGGATGAATTCACCAAGATACACAACGGTACTCGGTTGGGCTTCATGGGTATGTTCGTTAAGGCGGCAGTAGAGGCACTAAAACGCTTCCCTCTAGTCAACGCATCCATTGACGGCACTGATATCGTTTATCACGGCTATCAAGACATCGGCGTCGCAGTGTCGACCGAGCGCGGTTTAGTGGTTCCAGTATTGCGCAATGCAGAGAACATGAGCATTGCCACCGTTGAGAACGCCATTAGTAGCTATGCCGGTAAAGCCCGTGACGGCAAATTAACTATTGATGAAATGACTGGCGGTACCTTCACTATCACTAATGGTGGTGTCTATGGTTCGTTACTTTCGACACCAATTTTAAACCCACCGCAGTCGGCTATTTTGGGTATGCACAAGATTCAGCAACGTCCTATGGCGATTGACGGTCAGGTAGTGATCCGTCCCATGATGTACTTGGCAATGTCCTATGACCACCGTCTAATCGATGGCAAGGACGCGGTACAATTCTTGGTGGCGATCAAGCAGTTAATTGAAGATCCTGCTAAGATTTTACTTGAGATTTAATTAGTAAATTATTGATATAAAAGGTATTTAAATGTCTGATAAGTATGATGTGGTAGTCATTGGTAGCGGCCCAGCAGGGTATGTTGCGGCCATTCGCGCAGCTCAGTTAGGCCTGAAAACAGCCTGTATTGAGAAGTGGAAAAACACTGAAGGCAAAGGCGTTAATGGCGGCACCTGCCTAAATGTTGGTTGCATCCCGTCTAAGGCACTTCTTGATAGCTCTTACAAATATCATGAAGCCGCTGAAGAATTGGCCGTGCATGGTATAAGTACCAGTGGCGTGACCATCGATATTCCTGCCATGCTCGAACGCAAAAACAAAATCATTAACCAGTTGACCGGTGGCATTGCCGGACTTTTTAAAGCTAATGGTGTTACTGCACTTTACGGCACGGGAAAATTGCTAGCCGGTAAAAAAGTTGAGTTGACTGACAACGATGGCGCAGTGTCGGTGATTGATGCCGGCAACGTTATCCTTGCCTCTGGGTCACTGCCTATTGCTATTCCGGTCGCTCCGGTTGATAACGATCTTATTCTTGACTCGACTGGTGCACTAGAAATTGGTGAAGTACCCAAGCGCCTAGGTGTTATTGGTGCGGGCGTTATTGGCCTAGAACTTGGTTCAGTGTGGGGCCGTTTGGGCTCTAAAGTAGTTTTGCTTGAAGCAATGGATGACTTTTTGGCGATTATGGACAAGGCGATTGCCAAAGAATCCAAGAAAATATTTAAAAAACAGGGCCTTGATATCCGTTTGGGCGCTCGCGTAACTGGCACCGAGATTAAGGGTCGTGAAGTTGAAGTGACTTACCAAACTACTGCCGGTGAAGAGCTTAAAGAAACCTTCGACAAGCTAATTGTTTGTGTTGGTCGACGGCCTTTCACGGATGGTTTGCTAACAGCAGACAGCGGTGTTCAAGTCGATGATCGCGGCTCGGTGTTTGTTAACGAATTTTGTGCAACCAATGCCCCGGGCGTCTACGCCGTGGGTGATTTGGTGCGTGGGCCAATGCTGGCGCATAAAGGCTCAGAAGAGGGCGTCATGGTCGCGGAACGTATCGCGGGCCACAAAGCCCAGATGAATTACGACATTGTCCCCAATGTTATTTATACCCATCCAGAAGTGGCTTCAGTGGGTCAAACTGAAGAGCAGGTTAAAGCGGCTGGAGAGCCCTACAACGTTGGCGTATTTCCATTCGCTGCCAGTGGCAGGGCAATGGCCGCTAATGACACTGACGGTATGGTCAAAATAATCGCCCATGCTGACACTGATCGCATCATGGGTTGTCATATTGTGGGTCCTAGTGCCGCAGATCTTACCCAGCAGGTGGCTATTGCTATGGAATTCGGTTCTAGTGCCGAAGACCTCGGCATGACTGTCTTTGGTCACCCGACGCTGTCTGAAGCTGTGCATGAGGCAGCCTTGGCGGTAAATGGCAATGCTATTCATATCCCCAACCGCAAGCGTCGCTAAAAAGTTATCTCTTTTCGCTCTGGGCTATTTATTGAATAGCCCAGAGTACAATACAACGTAAACACTCACAGGAAACCAAGTATGAACCTGCACGAATATCAAGGTAAGCAACTGTTTGCCGAATACGGACTGCCAGTATCCAAGGGCATTGCCGCAGAGACAGTTCAGGAAGCCATTGCGGCGGCCGACATTATTGGTGGCGATCGCTGGGTGGTTAAAGCTCAGGTTCATGCCGGTGGACGCGGTAAAGCAGGTGGCGTTAAGCTGGTTAGCTCTAAAGCTGAAATTGAAGCGTTTTCCCGTCAATGGCTAGGAAAAAACCTAGTCACTTACCAGACCGATGCCAAAGGCCAACCAGTCAGCCGTATTCTGGTTGAAACTTGCACTGACATTGACCAAGAGCTTTATCTGGGTGCAGTGGTAGATCGTGGAACACGTCGCATTATCTTCATGGCCTCTACTGAGGGCGGTGTTGAAATTGAAAAGGTCGCAGAAGAAACGCCTGAGAAAATTCTCAAGGCCATTATTGATCCAGTGACTGGCGCACAGCCCTATCAGGGCCGTGATCTAGCGTTTAAGTTGGGCCTTAAAGGTGTTCAAGTTAAGCAGTTTGTTAAGATCTTTTTGGGTCTGGCTAAATTGTTCAAAGAGAAAGACCTTGAACTATTAGAAGTAAACCCATTGGTTATTACTGATGAAGGCAACTTGCACTGCTTAGATGCCAAAGTGATTATCGATGGCAACGCCATGTACCGTCAGCCACAGATCAAAGAAATGCACGATCCTTCACAAGAAGATGCCCGTGAAGCTCACGCCTCTGCCTGGGACCTTAACTATGTGGCCCTGGATGGCGACATTGGTTGCATGGTCAACGGTGCCGGTCTTGCTATGGGTACTATGGACATTGTTAACCTCCACGGTGGCTCACCAGCTAACTTCCTTGATGTTGGGGGCGGTGCCACTAAAGAGCGCGTGGTTGAAGCGTTCAAAATTATTCTTTCAGACACCAACGTTAAAGCCGTACTGATTAACATCTTTGGCGGTATCGTTCGTTGTGACCTAATCGCCGAAGGCGTGATTGGCGCAGTCGAAGAGGTTGGTGTGACTATTCCGGTGGTTGTGCGTTTAGAAGGTAATAATGCAGAGCTTGGAACAAAAAAATTGGCCGAATCGGGTCTTGCTATCATTGCTGCGACAAGTCTTACCGACGCAGCACAACAGGTTGTTAAAGCCGCAGGGGGTAACTAAACATGTCTATCTTAATTAATAGCGACACCAAAGTTATCTGTCAGGGTTTTACTGGCGGGCAGGGCACATTTCACTCAGAGCAAGCGATTGAGTACGGTACAAAAATGGTTGGTGGTGTAACTCCCGGTAAGGGCGGCACAACCCATCTTGGACTACCGGTATTTAACACAGTAGCCGAAGCAGTTGCAGAGACAGGGGCAGAAGCCTCGGTTATCTACGTACCAGCACCGTTCTGTAAAGACTCTATTCTTGAAGCTGCTTATTCAGGCCTTAAGCTGGTAGTTTGCATTACCGAAGGCATTCCTACTCAAGACATGCTTGAGTGTAAAGTGGTTTGCGACACCTTGGGTGTGCGTCTTATTGGGCCGAACTGCCCCGGTGTTATCACACCTGGTGAATGCAAAATCGGTATTATGCCGGGTCATATTCACTTGCCGGGTAAAGTTGGCATTGTGTCACGTTCTGGCACATTGACCTATGAGGCAGTCAAGCAAACTACCGACTTTGGCTTTGGCCAGTCTACCTGTGTGGGTATTGGCGGCGATCCAATTCCTGGGTCAAGCTTTATTGACATCTTAGAATTGTTTGAAAAAGACCCAGCCACCGAAGCCATCGTTATGATCGGCGAAATTGGTGGTACTGCAGAAGAAGAAGCGGCAGCTTACATTAAAGCCAACGTTACTAAACCTGTAGTTTCTTACATTGCTGGTGTAACAGCCCCAGCAGGTAAGCGCATGGGCCATGCTGGTGCCATTGTTTCTGGTGGTAAAGGCACAGCAGATGAGAAGTTTGCAGCCCTAGAAGATGCCGGCGTTAAAACAGTCCGCAGTCTTGCTGAGATTGGCAATGGCCTGAAAGAAATTACTGGCTGGTAAGGTTGTTTAGTAGTTAAGCAGTTAAAGAAAAAGCGGCCTACGGGCCGCTTTTTTATTCTTCAGCTACGTAATGAAGGCTTTATGCAGTTAGGACACCAGTAATGAAACCTCCGTATAAAGTAAAAAAAACGGCCAATCCAGCTGTAAAGTTGATTAGCACCACAAACATATCGGTGCCTTGAATAACGGTAGGGTTTACTGGCTATTGAGCCGCATGAGTTCTTTGGCCAATCTTTTGTGACATTCAGGAGTGGCATCGGTAGCATAAACCATAAGCATACCTTCTAATACTTGATGGTAATATTCATTCAAATCAATATGCCCATAGACCCAGTCTTGTCGCCCGAGTCGGTGGCATTGGTAAAGTTGCCTGGTGAGCGTGCTTGTTTCGATATTCCCTAAAAGGAATCCTTCTTTTAAGGCAGCGACGCAACACCGTTCTGCAATTTTAATCGACTGCTGGACGAATCCATCCTTCGATTTACGATCATCAAATATGCCCTCTTGATTTCCAGCCATATATGCGGCGCGGTAAAAATCCTCATTATCTGTATACATACTTACGATAGAGTGGACATAGAATTTAGCGCTCTCAACGGGATCGCCGAACATCGGCTTAGACATGACGCCTTGCAGGGCTATGACCAACTCAGTAATTAGCTCCTGATAGATATCACTTTTTTTGCCAAATAAGTTGTGGATCGTCGGAGCAGATACACCAGCTTTGTCAGCGAGCTGACTTAGAGTGAATGCCTCCAAGCCCTCTGAAGCAATTAAGTGTTTTGCGATATTGAGGATACGGTTACGACGCAAAATTTTATTCGCCTGACGAGTACTGTTTTCCGGAGATTTCCCTTTAGCGTTCATTGAGCTACCTCAAAAGCTGATTCCTATAAATTTAGCTTGCTATTTAAATTTGATTAGGTGTAAGATTTCACTATAAGTAAAATTTGTCGATAAGTAAAATTTAATGCACCATAAAGGGTCATTCTAAATACTATCATGAAAAAATTAACACACCTATTGAAGTATCTACGGAAACTTGGGTTTAAACTAAACGAAATTCCCTTGATCTCGCAGCTGCTGGAGACACAAGAGTTAAAGGGTTCTTTTGTAATGTGTGTTGGTAATATTTTTGTGAGCCCTTTCTCGACGATCATAATGCGGCACAAGACTCCAGCAAGCAGAAAATAATGGAATATATGACGATTAATGCTTTACGCAGAGTAGGGCGAGACTTAGTCCTGCTCACCGTTTTCATTCTCGGCGGCTGCACGGTTATACCTGGCGTGCATATCTCTAGCGACGGAGTGCTTGGAAAAGGCGTCTCGCAGAGTGAGAGTGTGGAGCTTATTCCAATCACTCAGGACCTTATTGTTGAGATGCAGTCTCAGAAATCTTGGACCGTGCAAGTGGCGAGTTTTGCTAACAAGTCTAAAGCACAACAAATGCAAAGTGCTCTAGTGTCTGAGGGATTCAACATTTTTAGTAAAAACCTCAAAATAAACGGTAACGACCTTCAAAGGGTATATATAGGCCCGAAATTAGACAAGACTAGTGCTCAGGCTATTAAGCAGAAAGTTGATTCACAGTTTGGTACAGAGAGTATTGTTTTAGAAAGCACTAAAATAGACAGCAGTTCAAACATGACCCTACAGGAGCAGATGGACAGCTACATCTATCGTGTAGCTCCGGGAGACGTGCTCAATATCACGGTCTGGGAGCATCCTGAGCTGACGATCCCGCAGGGGGGGCAAAGGTCGGCTTGTGAAGCGGGCAATGTGATTCACGCTGATGGGACAATTTATTACCCATATGTTGGCAAGGTCTCCGTTGATGGTAAACATGTCGCCGAGATTAGGGATTTCATTATAAAAAAATTGGCTCGATATCTTGAGAGACCTCAGGTCGATGTGTCCGTGGCATGCTTCCGATCTCAGCGCGTATTTGTATCTGGCGCGGTGCTCAATCCGAGTATGGTGCCTGTTACGGACGTACCCATGACATTACTTGACGCGCTAAACGATCGTGGCGGTATGGCGCCCGACGCAGACTGGCGCTCAGTCACTTTGACCGCAACCCGAGATGGTGAGGTGACCAAGCAGACCCTCGATCTCTCAGCACTTTACCAAATGGGGGATCTGAGTCAGAACAGGTTGCTTAGATCTAATGATTTGGTTCATGTGCCGCGCAACGACGCTCTTAAGGTGTTCGTGATGGGTGACGTGATCAAAGCTGGGACCCAGCGAATTGACCGCAATGGTTTGACACTTGCCGAGGCGCTCAACAATGTCGGCGGTATCAATGAGGCTTCAGCTAGCGCTTCGGGTATTTTTGTATTGAGGGCCAGCGATTCTGCCTCAAAGATTGTTGACATTTATCAGCTTGACGCCTCCATGGGCCCCATGCTCATCCTAAGTACACAGTTCAGGCTCAAGCCAATGGATATTGTATATGTTACCTCAGCTCCCATCGCGCGCTGGAACAAGCTGCTGAATCAATTGACCAGTAGTCTCAGTGGCATCTACCAGGTCGAGGTAATCCAACGTGGCAATTAATCAAAGTATGCTTTTGCGTCGATACGTCGGGGCAACTGTAATAGCAAAGGTCGGCGTTACATGTTGAATGAGATAAATCAAGGGCAAAACTCTGGCGCGCAGTTTGATGACGAGATAGACCTGTTCAAATTGCTGGGTATTTTGCTAGATGGGCGCTATATTATCGCAGCCTTCGTTACCATGTTTGCTACTTTGGCGGTCCTCTATGCTTTGGTGTTGGATCCGATCTACCGCGCTAATAGCTTCATTCTAATTGAAAAAAACGCTCAGGGTATTCCCGGGCTTGACGATACGGCGGCGATAATTGCCTCTGAGACCTCGGTCGTCCAAGAGCTGCACCTCTTAAAGACCCGTATGGTCATGGGTAGCGTGGTGGATGAGCTTGACCTCACGACACATGCCTCACCAATCTATTTGCCACTAATAGGTGCGGCCCTAGCTAGGCGTCACACCGGTGCAGGACCTGCAGATGCCGTGTTTGGGCTCGAAAGCTATGCCTGGGGCGGCGAAAAGGTTCGCGTATCATACCTGCAAGTGCCGAGGAGCTACCTAGGTCAGCCCTTAGAGCTCGTTGCCCTTGATGAGCAACAGTTCTCGCTGTATCACCATGATGAGGAACTTTTGACAGGCACCGTTGGTGAGAAGGCTTTCGCACTAGGTGTTGAGATACAAATTCTAGTCGACAGTCTGACTGCTCGGCCAGGCACACGATTTGAGGTGAGAAAGTCAGGCCGCTTTGATGCTATGTTAAATCTGCAATCGACTCTGTCGGTGTCTGAGAAGGGCAAGGGCACGGGCATCATAGAGATCGCGCTTGAGGGCGCAGACAGAGATTATATTTTGGAGATTGTGGACTCGGTAACGAGCAACTTTTATCGCCAAAGTATGCAACGCCTGTCGTCGGAGGCCGAGAGTACTCTCGACTTTCTGGAGCAGCAGATCCTAGGTGTGAAGGCTGACCTCTCCTCTTCAGAGGAGGCCCTCAATGACTTCAGGAGCGAGCGCGTCTCAGTGGACCTGTCCCTTGAGGCTAAAGCCGCTCTGGACAGCCTGGTCCAGATCGAGGCGGACATCAGCGCAATGTCAATTAGTGAGGTGGAAATTTCGCGCCGTTTCACTCAAGCGCACCCCAGTTATATTTCGTTCAAACGTCAGCAGGAGAACCTCCAAGAGCAGAGGAATAAGCTCAGAGCTAAGCTGTCTCAGCTACCTGATACACAGAAGCGAATACTACGTCTCACGCGAGATTTTGAGGCCCATAAGGCCATCTTTGTTTCACTTGATAGCCGTCGGCAGGAGCTATCGATGTTGAAGGCCAGTAGAATGGGCAGCGTTCGCCTAATGGACGAAGCTGTGGTTCTGCCCAATATCGTCGCCCCTAAGCGTTCGCTTATCGCGATACTTGGCACGCTGTTGGGTGGTATGCTTGGTATCATGATTGTACTGCTGCGCTCTTTTATGAAGGCAGGCATTATAGATCAAAAGACGTTCACTGGCTTGGGTCTGACAGTCCATGCCACGATTCCCTACTCTGATAATCAGCTGTCCGTAGGCTCTGCTAATATTCGACCTAGGCACTTTTTGACGAAGAAGATCAAGACAACAGTAAATTACAATCTTCTGGCGAACGATTCCCCCGATGACTCAGCGATCGAGGCACTCAGGAGTTTTCGGACATGCCTTCGATTCTTGATGTCGGATAGCAAGAACAATAGGGTGATGATTTCAAGTGCCAGCCCCGGCGTGGGAAAGTCCTTTGTTAGCGTCAACCTTGCGACTTTGTTAGCAAATTCAGGGCAGCGCGTGCTGATTGTTGACGCTGACATGAGAAGAAGTTATCTACACCGAACATTTGGTACGAAGTCAGAGAATGGATTGGCTGAGACCCTGGCTGGAACCATCAGTGTGAGACAGGCAATTAGGACAACGAAGGTGGATAATCTCTACTTCATGCCGCGGGGTAAGGTTCCCAGTAATCCATCCGAATTACTGATGGGCCCAATGTTTGTAAAAATGTCCAAGCAGTTAAGCGAAGATTATGACGTGATATTCTTTGATACGCCACCAATTCTGGCGGTGACTGATGCCTCACTTGTCGGACAGCACTGTGGCACGAATATGATGGTTGCGCGCTTTGGGATATGCACAGAAACGGAGGTTGCCACAGCGAATAGCCGCTTTGAACTCAACGGCGTCGCAACTAAGGGCATCATTTTTAACGCGGTCGAAAAGGCGACCAGTGGCTACTACTATGATGACGCATTCCTTTTTAGTGAAAAACTAGTGGACTACCGGAAATTGCCCGCTATGGGGAGGACCAATATGGCTGACAGAAAAAATCTATTAACGCCTGAAGAGCTCGACGCGTTGTCGAAAATTAATTAGGAAGCTTGCTAGTAAAAGCTGGATTCCAGCGTTCTAAAGTCTATCTGACGCTAGGTCGATTCAATTTTATAACGTTATGATTCAATCTATAAAAAACAACGGGTTACGTGTGATTATGCTGCCCTGGAGAGGGTTGTCAATTAGAGCGATGGCACCTGAAATCACCATGGCTACCAATTTCACCACCCGGGCTCTTTGAGATAGTGCGCTTAAAACTGATGCCGGAACTTATGATAACTCATTTTTAGATAAGGCTTCATTACAGTATTTGGAATAAGCGAGCTATAACTCAAACACCTGATATTAGAGTCATTTACGTCTTTAAAACAATGAGCTGATGGGCTGATTTTACATATTTATATTCAATACCGTATACGTTACCGCACTATACTGGAGACATTGCTTATGGTTTTTTAATGCGAAATTTTCAAACTTATTCCAATGACGTCTCAAGTATTGGCTTGCATAACCGTCTGCTGTATAGCTCGGGTATTGTCAGTCACGCACTCAAAGAGGCGGCAATGGGTGTCTTTGTTCTGTTTTACTACAAGCAGGTGCTTGGCCTGTCGGGGACGCTGACCGGTCTTGCTATTGGTATTTCAATTATTTGGGATGGTATCAGCGACCCACTGATTGGCGCCTGGTCAGACCGTTTGCGCTCGCGCATTGGCCGCCGCCACCCGTTAATGATTGCCGCTGTTATTCCAATGGCTGCGGGTTTTGTGATGCTGTACG
>Ga0302136_1000841_pt1 | contig 14539 bp, 10 predicted proteins | sample CBN3_20m_MG_FD_203116 | JGI IMG/M metagenome (GOLD analysis project Ga0302136, IMG submission 203116) | Marine microbial communities from Western Arctic Ocean, Canada - CBN3_20m | ecosystem: Environmental > Aquatic > Marine > Oceanic | place: Canada: Western Arctic Ocean | collected 2017-09-15
TTTTTAAATCTGGAGTAACATTTAATAACTTCTATTCCAATAGCACAGTTTGTTCCCCTACCAGAGCATCACTAATCACAGGAAGGTATCCTGATATGGTTGGTGTGCCGGGAGTTATTCGAGGAGTTAAGGATCAAAGTTGGGGGTATTTATGTGAAGATGCCTTAACATTGCCATATATCCTGAACAAAGCAGGCTATGAAACTGCCCTTATAGGGAAATGGCATCTTGGGCTTGAAAGTCCCAATACACCTAATGAAAGGGGTTTTAAATTCTTTCACGGTTTTTTGGGAGGTATGATGCATGATTATTATACTCACCTGCAGCATGGGAACAACTATATGAGGAAGAACGACAGCGTAGTTACTGCCAAAGGACACGCAACTGATGTGTTTTCCGATTGGGCTATTGATTATATAAATATTCAAAAAAACAGAGACTCTCCTTTCTTTATGCTTCTGGCATATAATGCACCGCATTACCCCATTCAGCCTCCAAAAGAGTGGTACGAAAAAGTAAAAAACAGAGAGAAAGATATAAGTGATAAGCGTGCTAAAAATGTAGCTTTAGTGGAGCATCTCGATGATGGAATTGGGAAAGTAATAAAAGCACTAAAAGCATCGGGACAATATGAGAATACCATTATTGTTTTTTCATCTGATAATGGAGGGCATTTGCCAAGTAGTGCATCTAACGGAAATTTGCGAGGTGGTAAAATAGACATGTACGAAGGAGGAATAAAAGTCCCTACTTGTATGGTATGGAACAATAAAATAGAATCAAACTCTGCACTCAATGTGACTGGAGTAACGATGGATTTTTATGCAACATTAACATATTTAGCAGGGATAGAAATCAATCACGAAGTTGATGCTATTAATCTAATGCCAGACATAGGCGATAAGACAATTAAAAAAGATGATCGAACCATTTATTTTGTCAGAAGAGCCGGTTATAAATATAGCGGATTGTGTTATTATGCTGTAAGAAAAGGGGATTATAAATTGGTTCAGAATAGTCCTTTTGAAGAATTCCAACTCTTCAATATACTAGAGGATCCACTTGAAACAATTCCGCTTGATGATAATCCTAAAGAGTTTCACAATCTCCGCTATCAATTATCACAACACATTAGGAAAGCAGGTGCAATTCCATGGCAGAAAAAAGAAAAATAGGCTGTTTATATTTTTATAGTATTAAAATAGGATTCAATATATTATAATACCAGTAACGAATTAAAATGAGAAAAACGAGAAACAATAATATTGGTAAGCACATAAGTGGTATGGCATTAGTTTTAATGCTGACTATTAGCCTAAATGCGCAGATAAATCAGCCAAATATAGTACTCATATTAGCTGATGATTTGGGATTCGAGTGTGTTACTGCAAATGGGGGTACATCATATCATACACCAAATATAGATATGCTTGCTAATAAAGGTGCTCGGTTTAAGAATTGTCATTCGCAACCAGTATGTACGCCATCAAGAGTACAGCTTATGACAGGCCAGTATAATGTTAGAAATTATTCTGTTTTTGGTGAACTTGATAGAAGTCAGATAAGTTTTGGAAATCTTTTTAAAAATGCAGGTTACAAAACGGCTATAGCGGGTAAATGGCAGTTAGGCGAAGAAAAGGATTCACCACAACATTTTGGTTTTGAGGAGTCTTGTCTTTGGCAGCAATCATATCCAAGAAAGGATACTGCTGGTCATGACACCCGATTCTCAAACCCAATTTTGGAATTTAATGGTGAAGTAAAACACTTTAATAATGGTAAATATGGACCAGATATAGTAAGTGATTTTATTTGCGACTTTATTGAACAAAACAAAGACCAACCATTTTTTGCATACTATCCAATGATTCTTACGCATTGTCCATTTGTTCCAACTCCTGATTCTAAAGACTGGGACTCACAAAATCTAGGGTCGTTAACCTACAAAGGCGAACCCAAATATTTTCCTGATATGGTATCGTATATGGATAAATTAGTTGGTAAAATCGTCTCAAAAATTGAAGCATTAGGTATCAGTGAAAATACACTAATCATTTTTGCTGGGGATAATGGAACTGACAAACCCATTATTTCAATGTTTAAAGGAACAGATTATCCAGGAGGAAAAGGGAAAACAACAGATAATGGAACGCATGTGCCCTTAATTGCGCGTTGGGATGGGAAAATTGAAAAGAATAGAACATGTTCAGACTTGATTGATTTTAGTGATTTTTTACCAACAATGTGCGATGCTGCCAATATTGATATTTCCTCTCAAACTACGATTGACGGTGTTAGCTTCCTGCCTCAGCTTCTTGGTAAAAAAGGGAAACCTAGAAAATGGATATACAGTTGGTACGATCCACGTGGAAAAGAATTGAAAGAGTTTGCCAGAAACACTAAATACAAGTTATATAGTACAGGTGAGTTTTATAATATCAAAGAGGATTTCTTTGAGAAGACTCCGCTCGCTTTGGTAAATATGAATAGAGATGCTAAACAATCCTATAATAAATTAATTAAGGCGCTAGATAAGTATAAAAATATTAGAGAAGAAAAAGCTAATATAAAAAGAGGTAAAAATTAAATACAGAAAAGAAACTATATTAATTCGTTTTAAAACATGAAAAATACAATATTAAATCTCTTGTTAGTGAGTATAGTCCTATCAAGTTACAGCCAAACCCAAGTCATCGCACAAAATGAGTCTAAACCCAATATTATTTTCATAGTAACTGATGATTTAGGTTGGTCAGATTTAGGATGCTATGGCGCAGATCTGCACGAAACGCCTAATATTGACAAGCTTGCAGAGAAGAGTATGGTTTTTACTAATAGTTACGCAGCAGGTTCTGTATGCTCGCCAACACGAGCATCAATAATGACTGGTAAAACGCCGGCAAAGTTAAACTATACTGTATGGAGCGAAGCGGCAACAGGAAACGCTGAAGAAAAGAGATTGAGAGGTTCTAAATACTTAGAACCGCTAACTCTAGAAAACCTTCCACTTGAAGAAATATCAATCGCAGAGAAACTAAAAAGTAAAGACTACCTGACAGCACATGTTGGTAAATGGCATATCGGAAATTATATGCATTTTCCTAATACACAGGGTTTTGATGTAAGTGTAGCCTCTAGCCAACGAGGTGCTCCACCCTCTTTCTTCTATCCTTATACGGGAATTGTTTATGACGAATTTCGCTTTGTGGGCGATTTAGGAATGGATGCAGATGGGAAATATTTCACAAATAGAGAAGGTGAATACCTGACCGACAGGTTAACGGATGAAGCGATGAAAATGATTGAAGATGCTGGTTCTCGGCCGTTTTTTCTGAATTTATCTTATTATAATGTACATGTTCCAATCGAGGCCAAAGCCGAAGACATTACTTACTTTAAAAATAAACTATCACCAGAGTACCATCATCAGAATGAAACCTATGCAGCTATGGTAAAAAATGTGGACGACAATGTTGGTCGCTTGCTCCATAAGTTGGATGAACTAGGTATTTCAGAAAATACTATAGTAGTGTTTACATCAGACAATGGAGGAGTCATTCAGAAGTATAAAGATAAGGTTGTTACCGATAACTTTCCACTAAGGGAAGGAAAAGGCTCTTTATATGAGGGAGGAATTCGTATTCCAACTATAATTTTTTATCCCAAGAATCCAGGTAAGGGACAACAAATTGATGTGCCTATTAGTACAATCGATTATTTACCCACGGTGATGGAAATTGCTGGCATACCTAACAATTTACATAATATTGAGGGGGAAAGCTTCTTTCCTTTACTAAAAGGTGAAGAGGCTAAATCTCTTGAGAACAGAGCTTTGTACTGGCATTTTCCACATTATTATTACGCAGTAAAGCCAGTTAGTTCGATTCGTGATGGTAACTGGAAATTATTAGAATATCTTGAGGATGGACACATCGAACTTTATAATCTAGCGGACGATTTAGAAGAGAAACATAATCTTGCTGATACCGAACCACTAAAAACTAATGAACTTTTAAGCAAACTCCGCAAATGGAAAACTAATTTAGGAGCAAAAGAGATAAGACAAAACCCTAATTATAAAGAGCAATAGAAAGAAATGTATTAGAAGCTATTGTGTCTTTGTATCAAAAAGTAAAACTAATAAAATATGAAAACAATACAACGACGTAATTTTATCAAGACATTGGGTATCTCAACATTAGGGATCACGGCAGGAATGAGTCTGCTTCCTGATTTAGTAAGTGGAGCTACAATTCCGCTGAAGCGTCAGAACATAAAAATTACTGGGATGAATATTTTGGTGATTGATAATATTCCACCCTATTCTGGACAGCGTAAATGGTTGATTATTCAGATCAAGACAAATCAAGGTATAATTGGGCTTGGTGAACGACCTACTGGAGGTGTAATCAATTTGAAACCGCAAATTAGCCTGCTTCAAGATCTTTTTAACCGCTATATAATTGGACAAAACCCATTTGATATAGAAAAACTATGGCAGAAACTATATGCCTCTGTTCACGACTATCGACATCCAGGGCTGTATGCTACACCTGCTATTTCTGCTATCGAAATGGCCTGTTGGGATATTATCGGGAAAGTTACTGGACAACCTGTTTATAACCTATTGGGAGGAAAAGTTCATGATAAATTAAGGGCTTACGGCTACTTCGAACCTGGAGGAGCTATGGAAAATCCAGAGGTTGCCGGAGAACAAGCAATTAAACTTGTCGAACAAGGAATAACCTGTTGCAAAATGGATCCTCTATATAAATTGGGAGGACCCTATGATTTTTCGTTAGAAAAAATGCGTAAAGTAGCCCGAATTTTTGAAGAAATTCGTAAAGCTGTTGGTGATAAGCTAGAGATTGGTTTTGGTGGTCATGGTCAGTTTACTACAGCAGGGGCCATTCGCTTTGCAAATATTCTGGAACCTTATAATCCATATTTTTTTGAAGAACCAGTGCACCCTGAAAATGTAAACGAAATGGCACGTGTGGCTGCCCACACAAATATTCCAATTGCATCTGGTGAGCGTTTAGTAACCAAGTTTGAATTTACAGAATTGTTACAAAAACAAGCTGCTCAAATTATTCAACTCGACGTGGGACAATGTGGAGGGATTCTAGAATCAAAAAAGATTGCCGGAATTGCTGAAGCTCATTATGCTATGATTGCACCACATATGTACTGTGGTCCTGTGGCATTTGCAGCTGCACTTCAATTAGATGTCTGTTCGCCAAATTTCCTCATTCAGGAATATAATTTTACTAATTTACATAGTGAGATATTAATTAATCCTATAAAATATGAGAACGGTTTTATAACACCACCAACAAAACCAGGCTTGGGAATAGAGCTCAATGAAAAGGTACTCAAAAGGCAATTGTCTTTTAAATCCTAACCATTAAAAAGTGATAAGTATAGCATCAAGAAAATGATAAAGAAATTAGTTATGACAAAAAAGTTGATCAGTAAACAATTGAAAAATCTTATTTCATTGATAATTACAGGTTTAATATTGTCCGGATTATGCATTGCCCAGAATTTAGAAAAACCTAATGTCATTGTAATACTAACTGATGATCAGGGCAGCATTGACTTGAATTCTTTTGGAGCCAATGATTTGCTTACACCTAATATGGATAAAATTGTCAATAGCGGAGTTAAGTTCACTCAATTCTGTGCCACTCCGGTTTGTTCTCCAACACGTGCCTCGTTGCTCACAGGAAAAACACCGCAACACTTAAAAATAACAGAGGTTGTTAAGAGGTCAAAACCCAACGATGGCTTATCCAATGAAGAATACACTATGGCAGAGATGTTCAAGGATGCCGGATATGCTAAAGGGCATCTTGGCAAGTGGCATCTTGGGTATTCTGAAGATAATCAACCTAACGCACAGGGCTTTGATTACTCATTTGGGCATCTTGGTGGGTGTGTTGATAATTTCTCTCACTCTTCCTACTGGCAAGATGGAGCCAATTATCACGATCTCTATTTAAATGGTGGTGAAATATATCGTGATGGTGAATTTTTCCCCAATATGATGTTGGAAGAAGCAAAAGACTTTATAATGCAAAATAAAAACCATCCTTTTTTTATTTACTACGCACTCAATGTACCGCACTATCCATATCAGGGAAGCAAAGAGTGGTTAGATTATTACAACGAAAAAGGCGTGGATTATCCACGAAACCTATATGCCGCTTTTCTGTCCACAATGGATGATAACATAGGCAATTTAAGCGCTAAACTTGAATCTCTTGAATTAAAAGAAAATACTATAATCGTATTTCAAAGCGATAACGGGTATGCCAATACTCAAAGAGCACACGGTGGAGGTGGAAGTTCAGGCCCATACAGAGGACACAAAGGAAGCCTTTTTGAAGGTGGTATCAGAGTGCCGGCTGCCATATCATGGACTAAAAACATCCAGCCAAATCAAACACGCCATCAGATGGCAGTAATAGCCGACTGGATGCCAACACTTGCCTATTTATGTGGAATTGAATTGAATAAAGATGATTTAGACGGAAAGAGCTTGGTACCTATTTTAAAAAATGAAAATATTAAATCGCTTCATGATGAGTACACTTGGCAGTACCAAAAACAAAAAGCTGTTCGCAAAGGCGATTGGAAGTTATTGATTAATCCAGTTATAAAAGACCTTTTTTATAAAAATACTATTAAACAAAAACCGCCTTATTTTTTAGTCAATCTTAAAGATGATATTGGGGAAACGACAAACCTTGCCGAAAAACATCCTAAAAAGGTTAAGGAACTAGAGACCATATTTAACAAGCAGAACATTAGAAACCATAAAAGAAAATGAAAAACAGTTTGTTAACATATATTATGCTTTTTATTTCAGCTATAACGTTTGGGGCTGATTACGATAGTATTGTCGATAGCACTATTGTAAGAAAAAGAAGCGATCTCACTCAGAAACTTTATGATACATTGCTTGCAATTAAAGGAAATGGCATTTTCTTTGGGATGCAGCATGCTACTGGTTATGGCGTTGGTTGGAATAATGACAACAATCGCAGCGATATTAAGAGTGTTACAGGAGACTATCCTGCATTTGGGGGATGGGGAGTTAGCTTTAAACATAATAATATAGCTAAAGGAGAAGGGTTTGAAGCTGCTCGTTATAAGATTAAACTATTTCACAATATGGGAGGGTTTAATACAATGGAGTGGCACGCTGATAATCCATTTGGCGGTGATTGCTATTGGAAGAGACGTCATGATAAGACAAAAAATATGGTTGCTTCCATTATGCCTGGTGGCGAAAAGCATCAAGTTTTTTTAACTCAATTAGACAATATAGCCTCTTTTTTCAATTCACTCATAGATGACAATGGTAAAAAAATACCAATCATCTTTAGACCGTGGCATGAACATACAGGTGATTGGTTTTGGTGGGGCAAAGGGCACTGCTCGGAAGTAGAATATATCTCATTATGGCAATTTACAGTAAGTTATTTGTCTGATGAAAAAGGAGTAGATAACCTATTGTATGCCTATTCACCGGCCAAGAATGATAGTAGGGAGGAATACCTTTATGGGTATCCAGGTGATGGGTATGTAGATGTTTTAGGACAGGACAATTATTACGATTTACGCCAAGGTGCCACAAATATGCCAAGATTCGTAAAAATGTTAGAAACCTTAGTATCTATAGCCAATGAGAAAAAAAAACCTGCTGCATTGACGGAAACAGGAGCGTTTACCATAGATGCTAAGGCCACAATGCCTGAGAATAATTGGTTTACCGAGAAGTTGTTAAAGCTTATCATGTACAATGATAAAACACGTCAAATTAGCTATGCAATGGTTTGGCGAAATGCGGATGAAAATCACTTTCATATTCCATATCCAGGCCATCCAGCAGTTCCAAATTTTATAGATTTTTATAACCATCCATACACAATATTTATGTCCGATATGAAAAAATATAGAACTAAGAATGAATAATATTTAGGTATTACAGAATAATATCACATTACATTTATAAAATTTAAATATATTAATATGAAAACAAACCTTTTACTTTTAACATTAATTGTGTTAATGACATCTTGCAAATCGAAAATATCTTCGAAACAAGAGACGAAAAAACAACCTTACAATGTCCTCTTCATTGCTATAGATGACTTAAACGATTGGACAGGATTTGCAGGAGGACATCCTCAAACCCTAACCCCAAATATGGATAAACTAGCCCAACAGGGAGTCATTTTTGATAAAACCTATGCTGCATCTTCATTATGTGGTCCTTCGAGGGCAGCATTATTGACTGGATATCGTCCGTCAACAACCGGTGTTTATGGAAATGGAATGGAATTACGTGATTCACCTATTTTAAAAAACGCACCGACTTTGCCACAATGGTTTTCAAATCACGGCTATTTTACAACAGCTCGTGGAAAAATATTTCATAAGCCAAACGGTCAACGGGCAGATACAATTTCATGGGACAAGTGGGTAAAAGAAGTAGGCAATTATGGGAAGGTGAAAAAAGAACCTGGTTTTATGGCTAATGGAATCCCAGAAGGTGAGGCTGATGATAATTTTGACTGGGGACCTACAGATGCTCTGTTTGAAGAAACTTCTGACTACTTAAATGCTAAGTGGGCGGCAGATCAACTTCAGAAAGATTACGATAAGCCTTTCTTTTTGGCAGCTGGCATTTACCGGCCTCATTTAAGATGGAACGTTCCGCAAGAGTTTTTCGATAAATTTAATGAGGAGAAAATGATTCTTCCAGAAATAAATGAAAATGACCACGACGATATACCAAGCTATGCTGCGAAGCCCTCAAAAAATTATTATGCTGCTAAAAAATATAATAAACAACAGGCAGCTGTGAAGGCATATTTGGCCAGCATAAACTATGCAGATGCTTGTGTAGGAGTTATACTTGATGCATTGGCAAAGAGTAAATATGCAGATAATACCATTGTGGTATTATTAGGAGATCATGGATGGCATTTAGGGGATAAAATGCGCTATAAAAAATACACATTGTGGGAGGAAGCCTGTAAAACACCATTAATTATTAAAGTACCTGGCCTTACACAACCTGGCTCGCGTTGCCCTAGTCCTGTTAATTTATTAGACTTATATCCAACACTTTCCGAATTAGCCGGACTTCCAATTAATACTAAAAATGAGGGATATAGTTTGGTTCCTCTTTTGAAAAATGTGAATACAGAATGGGACATTCCGTCATTAACTACTATGGGTTTTAATCGCCATACTGTGCGTAATAAAAAATGGCGTTATATAAATTATGGAGGTAAACAGGAGGAACTTTACAACCACGATTTGGATCCAATGGAATTTACAAACTTAGCAAATAACCCTAAATATCAGAGTGTTAAAGATGAGTTGTCAAAATATATACCTGAAGTAAACGCTGACCCTCTTGAAAAGGTTTATAACACTAAACGTTATCATTAAATAAGAATCTTAAAGAAAAACCAAAATATTTAATACAAATGGAGTTTTGGTAAATACAACTGTTACCAATATTGATATAACCTCAGTAGATACAAGTAATTTAGCAAAAGGCATTTACTTCGTAAGATTAAGCTCAGATAACGGTAATCATATTGTAAAGAAAATGATAAAAAATTAATTGCTAAATATACTATGAAAAACAAACTACTTTTCCTTTTATTTTTTATTAATCATTTTGTGACTATAAGCCAGTGTGAAGATATTTCTGTGGAACTCACGACTAATTTTAGTCCTTTTCAAATAAGTTCAATAATAGAATCTGACGGATTAAGAAATGGAGATGATTATAAGGATGCAACCCTATATTTTCCAATAAATAATACTGAAAATTTGAAAAGTATTATTCTGGTTCCAGGTTATCAAGCAACCCAAAGTTCGGTTGCGCTTTGGGCTGAATATTTAGCTAAACGAGGAATTGTTTCTATGACAATCGGGACTAATTCATTAAACGATTTACCAGCAATAAGAGCTGATGCTTTAATAGATGCTATGGAAACAATTCGTGAAGAAAATGAAAGGGTTTCTTCTCCTCTTTATCATAAAATTGACATAAATAATATAGCAGTAGGAGGTTGGTCTATGGGTGGAGGAGGAGCTCAATTGGCTGCAAAAATAGACTCAAGCATAAAAGCAGTTTTATCTATAACACCTTGGTTGTGGCCAAATACATTGTCTGAGTTAGATTTAAATCACAATACTCCAGTGCTAATAATTAGTGGGGAAGTGGATCCAATAGCACCAAATAATCAACACTCTAATGTGCATTATAATTATACTCCAAATTCCACGCCCAAATTACTTTTTGAAGTTTCAGAAGCGGACCATAATATTCCTTTAGATCCATCCATTGGTAACGGAGACCTTGGTAATGTTGCTTACGCATGGTTACAATTATTTTTATATGGAGATATGTGTTATTGTGAGTTTCTTGAAACGGATTTATTAGACCAAAATTTAACAGCATCAAATTACCTAACCAACCTTAATTGTGCAACGCTTGATAGAACAACAATAAAAATTTCAGATCTAAATTTTAAATTAAATCCCAACCCATTTTCAAATACAATTACTATTAATCTGAAAGCAGACGAAGTTGGCAAAATCGAAATATTTAGTACAAATGGAGTTTTAGTAAATACAATAGTTGCCAATAAGGACATAACCATATTAGATACAAGTAATTTAACAAAAGGCATGTACCTCTTAAGATTAAGTTCAAATGACGGTAAGTATGTTGTAAAGAAAATGATAAAAATTTAAGAAAAATATATCAGTATGAAAAAAGTATTTTTTATTTTATTTTTAATGTGTGTATTTACCAATGCTACATCCCAAAATACTGAGAGAACTAGTAGTGAGTTGACGCAGAAACTCTATGATAAACTCTTTAATGTAAAGGGGAAAGGTGTTTTCTTTGGAATGCAGGAAGCCACTGGTCGTGGGGTTGGTTGGAGAGATGATAACGATCGTAGTGATATTGAGATGGTTACAAGGGATTACCCTGCTTTAGCAGGATGGGGAGCAGACTATGGTATTACTCAAATAGCGCGAGGCGAAGGGTTTGAAGCTGCTCGCTATAAAATGAAACTATTTCACGATATGGGAGGGTTCAATACAATCGAGTGGCATGCACAAAATCCTTATGGCGGAAACTATATGTGGAAAGGTCATCCCGATAAATCAAAAAATGTAGTGAAAGCCATATTGCCTGGTGGTGAAAAGCATCAAGAGTTTTTAACTCAATTAGACAATATGGCGGCTTTCTTCAACTCGCTTATTGATGACGATGGTCTAAAAATACCAATTATTTTTAGACCGTGGCATGAGCATACAGGTTGGTGGTTTTGGTGGAGTAAAAAGCACTGTTCGGAAGCAGAATACATTCAATTATGGAAATTTACGGTAAACTATTTATCTGCTGAAAAAGGGGTAGATAACCTTTTGTACGCCTATTCCCCATGGTCCTCTTTCGGTTCTAGAATTAAAAGTAGGGAGGATTATCTTTATGGCTACCCAGGCGATGCATATGTAGATATTCTAGGACTTGATAATTATTATGATTTGCGTCACCATGCGACAAACATGCGAAAATTTGTGAAAAGTGTAGAAATCACAGTATCGATTGCCAATGAGAAAAACAAACCTGCTGCATTAACTGAAACAGGAGCGTTCACAATGTTTGGTAAGGCCACAATGCCTGAAAAGGATTGGTTTACAAAGAAATTATTAAAGGGTATCATGCACAATGAAATAACACGTCAAATTAGCTATGTAATGGTTTGGCATAACGACAATAAAGATCATTTTCACGCAGCGTATCCAGGCCACCCTAGTGTACCTGATTTTTTAGAATTTTACAATAATTCATATATTCTATTTATGTCTAATACTAATAAATATGAGTAAACTTAATTTTCTATTTATTTCCCTCTTATTTATAGGCACAACAGGAAGGATCTATAATTTAGAAAAACCCAATGTCATAGTAATACTTACTGATTATCAAGGAAGATCCAGCGAATGTGTTGGATGATAAGTTTGGATTTACAGGCGAAAAAGTAAGTAAAGAAATATTACAATATTTAAAAACAATTTAAACCATAAAACATGAAATTTTTTATTGATACAGCAAACCTAAGTGAAATTGCAGAAGCACAAGCTTTAGGGGTTTTAGATGGGGTAACTACCAATCCATCATTAATGGCAAAAGAGGGCATTATTGGTGAAATGAACATTTTAGCTCACTATAAAAAAATATGTGATATAGTAGAAGGAGATGTAAGTGCTGAGGTTATTTCCACCAATTTTGATAGCATGGTAAAAGAAGGTGAAGCTTTAGCAGCTTTACATCCTCAAATTGTGGTTAAACTGCCAATTATTGCCGATGGTATTAAAGCCTGTAAGTACTTTTCTGATAAGGGAATTAGAACTAACGTAACTTTGGTTTTTTCTGCCGGACAAGCATTATTGGCAGCTAAAGCTGGCGCAACATACGTGTCTCCATTTTTAGGAAGATTGGATGATATTTCAACAGATGGATTAAACTTAATCACTGAAATCCGTCAAATTTATGATAACTACGGTTTTGAAACTCAAATTTTATCAGCTTCCATCCGTGGTACCATGCATGTTATTAATTGTGCTAAAATAGGTAGTGATGTGATGACTGGACCATTATCTTCAATAAAAGGGTTGCTCAAACATCCTTTAACGGATAGTGGTTTAGCTAAATTTTTAGAAGATTATAAAAATACTAACCAATTATTATAATAAAAATATTTCTTATAATAATTCAGCATTACTAGTAACGAATGTTTTGTTACTTCCCTTTTAGTAGCAATGCTAATTCAAAAAATACTAAAATAAGAACCTTAGAGTGATGAAAATAATATTAAATGTTTTAAAAATCATTTTGTTATTCGTTTTTTCACCATTTGAAATTTCAAAAGGTGCTAAAAGACGGCTCTTTATCAAAATTAAAAAAATAATGACTGATACTAATTTATTTAAAAAAGGTAAATAAGATTGAGTTTTTGTATTCTAATCAAGTGAATAAACTAAAACAATGATAATACAGGATACCAATTATGTTTAAAAGAGAAACATTAGTAGAACAAATACAAGAAAACTCTGAATGGGATGTCATCGTTATTGGCGGTGGTGCTACAGGTTTAGGTGTTGCATTAGACGCCACCACAAGAGGCTATAAAACACTCTTATTGGAGCAAGTTGATTTTGCAAAAGGAACCTCAAGCAAAAGTACAAAACTGCTTCACGGTGGTGTTCGATATTTAGCTCAAGGAAATATAGATCTAGTGAAAGAAGCTTTGTATGAAAGAGGGTTGTTATTAAAAAATGCTTCACATTTAGTGAGCAATCAATCATTTATTATTCCCAATTACCGCTGGTGGGACAACTTTTTTTATGCATTCGGACTTAAAGTGTATGATTTATTAGCCGGAAAATTAAGTTTTGGTAAATCGATTCGCATCAATAAAAAAGACACTATTTCAAGATTAAAAACCATTAAAAAACAACATCTTAAGGGCGGAGTAGTATATCATGATGGACAATTTGACGACGCAAGATTAGCTATAAATATTGCCCAAACCTGTATTGAATATGGCGCCGTTATTTTAAATCATTTTAAAGTAAAACAATTGTTAAAAAATAATAACGGCATTGTAAATGGAGTTGTTGCAAATGACAGTGAAACCAACATGTCCTATAATTTAAAGGCTAAAGTTATTATTAATGCTACGGGTATTTTTACTGACAAAATTATGCAAATGGACAATGTTGAAGCAAAAAATACAGTTAGACCTAGCCAAGGGATTCATTTGGTTTTAGACAAATCCTTTTTACCTGGAAATGATGCTATTATGATTCCTAAAACTGATGATGGAAGAGTTTTGTTTTTAGTACCTTGGCATAATAGAGTAATTGCTGGTACTACCGATACATTGCTAAATAGTTATAGTTTAGAACCTACTGCATTAGATGAGGAAGTGAATTTTATCATTTCAACAGCAAACAAATATCTTAACAAAAAGGTATGTAAAGAAGATGTTTTAAGTATATATGCTGGGTTAAGACCTCTGGCAGCATCAAAAGAAAATTCAAAAAAGTCAAAGGAAATTTCTAGAAGCCATAAAATTATTGTTTCAAATTCTAAATTAATTACTATTACTGGAGGGAAATGGACTACATATAGACGTATGGCAGAGGATACTATAAATAAAGCTATTTTAATAGGGAAGTTACCAAATGTTTCTTGTAAAACTGCATTGCTTCAAATACATGGTTCTAAAGAAGCACCTCATAATACGCATCATTTAAATATATATGGAAGTGATCAAGATAGTATTCAAAAATTAATAATAGAAACACCAGAATTAGGAGAAAAATTACACTTCCGATTGCCATATACAAAAGCTGAAATTGTTTGGGCTATTAGAAATGAAATGGCAAGAACAATTGATGATATTCTAGCAAGGCGTGTTCGAGC
>Ga0302136_1000856_pt1 | contig 14310 bp, 15 predicted proteins | sample CBN3_20m_MG_FD_203116 | JGI IMG/M metagenome (GOLD analysis project Ga0302136, IMG submission 203116) | Marine microbial communities from Western Arctic Ocean, Canada - CBN3_20m | ecosystem: Environmental > Aquatic > Marine > Oceanic | place: Canada: Western Arctic Ocean | collected 2017-09-15
TTTTTCTTTCCATTTTTCTTCTCTTTCTTGGAGTATCTGACCTTGCCATCCGCAACACTCTTCATAGCTGCTTTGGTTCGCCGCCTATTACGTGGACCGTAAGTGTAAATAGTGTCGGCAAAACCACCAGAAACATCGAAAGTAGTTGACCTAATTCGCCTGTCGTGTAGAAACCAAGTGCGAGTTGCGAGTTGCAGGCTGTCCACACTTGGATACTTGGCATTGACGGAACTCATATTTTGAGACTGTTTGTTTGGGATTCGACCGATAATGACAGCGGGTCCGTCCTCTCTGTGTAACTTGCCATTTACTTTGTATTCACGTTTCCCGACTTTGGCTCCGTCTTCGCTCCTAGTCAATTCCTTATTCTCGATCTGGTCCCACGAACGAGGTGGAATAAGCTTAGAGTGTCCTAGAAAGTGTGAACCGCTGCGGTATAGACCAAACGCAGTGTTGACACTGACCCTACCACGGTCCCCGAAAAACTGGGCAGGCCCCTTCCCAAATCTTACATGAACCACTGACATGTATGTTAGCATTACGCTACATTTTTTTAAAAGTCTATTAAACATTCACGGCTAAATAAAACAAGAGGAATAATGAATGAGGTGTCCAAAGTACGCAAGAGGCTCACGCTCGACACGCCCGCCAAGAGGGCTAAGTTCGAAAGTTACATCCGGGACGAGATGAAACTGGTAGCTCGCAGCGCCCTCCGCAGATGGAGGGTCAGGACTCTCGTCTCGGCGTTTAACAGTATTTCACATTAATTCATCTAGTATCCGTATTTATACCTCAGCCCCCACGATTCCTTTGATGTGCATGCAGTGCCTTCCCTCGGGCGCACAATAGCCATGGAATTGTGGACAGGAGCAGGTATACTTATCGTCCTTAAATTGGACCTTATAACCGTTCGTTTTGAAACTGCACCAAATGTGCGTCGTCGCCAGTGCTTTCCCAGTGGGGCCGAACATATTCGCACCACGCCGGGGCGGTGCTACTTGCTCCGTCTGTGATTCTTTCTCAGCGGTATTCTCCTCGGGCGCTTGCGCCGTCAGAGGAAAGTCCTTCTCGACCACTTGCTCCAGCTGGGCGTACAGCTGGGCAAGCATCGCCTTCTTGCTCCCGAGGGTGCACTTGATGGTGACGTAGTATTTTGATTGAGACATGGTTTTAGTCTGGTGTGTGAGCCTACTTGACAGCTACAGCCTTTCCTAAGGCCCACTGTCTGTGCACTATGCCCAATTAAAAAAAACTTTTTATCTCCCCCATCACATCCAAAGGTGCACAGGAGTAGAAGCAATGGCACGACTTCGACACGACGCTCATATTGCGTAGGGCGACTGAGCCACGAATTCTTCGGAAATAGACCTGAATAACTCTGGCGGAGAAGTCTCTCGATAAGATGAGTCTGCACGTGGTATGCGTGAGGACCCGAGAAAGTCCTGGCCTGCTGGATACAATGAAGTAGGAATGTGCGTATCCCTTCAGTGCAAAATCAACGTTCTTCTTCAGATCCCAGATAATTTTCCTTGCTTCCTTCTGGTACGGCTCTTTGAATAGGAAACAATGCTGGTCGCCAGACCGGAGAGAAACCAGATACATGTGTGCGTAGTGGTCGGGAGGGGGTATAATTGCCGCCATCGATAATGGTTAACACGCACTTACAACCCATATGGGTTCATAAGCCTTGTTAATGATTATTCTTTATTTAACTTTTTTGTATGTAGCGTGTGCTGCTTAGAAGGGGAAGCTCGGCTGGAGCAGCAGGCCACACTGTCCCTCCTGTGTGTTATCTCGGCTCAGGTAGATGTACCCGCCGTCGCCCCACGACGGCCCCCAGGAGTTCTTTACGATCCAAGCGTCTGCGGTGTATCCCACCACCAGAACGCCGTGGTCCAGGTTGCTGCCGCACCCGGGGTCGTCGTACACGCCACTCTGATAGAACTGGAAGGACGGCTGGTCCGCCTCGATTGCGATGCTCACTGGCTGGATGGCCACTGCGGACATCATCGCCTTGGCGTCTTGGGGCGGCACGTCGTAGCACCCGGTGATCGTCGCCGTCGTGTTGCACACCGCACACGAATCCTTTTCGGCATCGTAGGGATAGTCGGCCTCGGAGCAGATGCCATTCTCTGCGATATACTCGAAGGCGAAATCCATCAGGCCGCCGTTGCATCCGTGATCGCCCTGCGGAGCGCTGCAGTCCACGAGCTGCTGCTCGCTCAGGCTCACCAGGTCCCCCGTCTTCATCGCCCAGTAACCCTCGACCGCCCCGGTGGTGGAGAACGCCCAGCAGCTGCCGCACTGTCCCTGGTCCTTGACTGGGGTCACCATTCCGTTGTCCCGGTGGTCGACCTCTGTGGGAGGGCTGGTCCAACCGGGGGCAAACTCGACGCACTGCTGCTGGGTGTGGTGCTCGAGACCGTGAAAGCCGCTGTATTCCTCCCGAGTGAGATCGGCGAACCGGTTCAAGCCAAGCGTATACGACACGTCGCCGAGGCGGTGTTTTTCGTTGTGGGCATCGACGAAGGCGGCGTTTGCGGAGAACACGTCGAACCGGTAGTTCCACTCGGCGTAACTCTCGAAGGAACGAGACCACTGATCGACGAAGTGGGCGAAGTCCTTGTAGATATTCTCATCCGGACCGCAGAACCGTGAGCAGTTGTGCGACGGGTGCGTTCCCTTGAAAAACGCATCGGTACAGCTGCCCACAAACTCGTCAGGTAGGGCTTCGCAGTAGCCCTGCTGCGACTGCGTGCACGCCGCACACACCGGGTCCCACGACGCCCCGTGGGCGAAAGCACAGAGAGCGGTTAGAAGGAGGAGAATCTGCATGATGCTGTTACTTTTAATTAGTTTATTTCCTTAAGTTAGCATCCGTTGCGTCGGCCTCCTCTGTGGTGCCCAGAACCCCCTCTGTGGCGGCGACCCGCTCCGTGGTATCGCATAAGGGGCGACTAAACCTGTAGTTCTCGTGAGAAGATTATTGCCCAGTATGGTCCCTCCCCGCTGAATGGTAGATTCTACGAGATGCCGTGCCTCCGGACCGTAACCGTTATCCTGATACATAAACGCTGCGCCTGTCGCTGCGAAAAGGGTTACGGAACTGTTCGCCCTGACAAGCCGGTGAATCTGCGGTAGAAGCTGCCACACAAGGTGCATTGAGATTCCCACAGCACCTATACCAGCTGCGGCGGGTGCAACATAGTGAGTAGTCGCACGCACGGCAGCAGCCGAAGTCGCTTTAACAAATGTCCCACCCACTCCAAGCATATTGTTGACTGTTCGCATATGCGGTGTCATTGTCTGGACTGCCCATTGGCCGAGCTGTGGGTCCGAGTTAGAAAATCTCTCCAATACGTGAGTCAGTGTCACTACCTGCTCCCTCGCTATCTCAGAGTTTGTCGTCACGGCGTATTTAGTCTTCGTGAGTCCGTCCTTTATAGAATCTATAATCTCCCCTACTGCTTTCCTCATCCCGCTGTCCTTCTTGAGAATTTTAAGTATTTCTCCATGCGTCATCATTGCCGAGGTTCCTGCGTGGTTCGCCGCCAGAGACCCTAAGGTGACTAAAGATGTAGGACTCTCCCGCACAACGTTGACAAGCCGCTGAATGATATGGTCCGTGTCGGCCACATCGTTGGATGACTTCTTGGCGGGTGTTTTCTTGGCGGTGGAGCGTTTCTTGGTAGCAGATTTTGATTTTGATTTTGATTTAGCGGAGCTTCGAGTGGTGGCCGCCCCGAATAACGAGATTGTCCTACCGACTCTCGCCCTCGACTTCTTGGCGACGGCGGCTTTTCGCATATTGATATAAGTGATAAATGCCTGCAAAAGAATCCATTCGATGAGAACGTTGCCCTGTTTTTTCTTCGACAGTTGGAAAAAGTCTTTGGACTTGGGAGAAGGCATAATGAGTATTATTATTCTAGAACAAATATATAAAAAATGTATATTTGGGGGTCTTGGGGAACTCCCGCATTATTCACACAAGCTATCAAACACACACAAACATGTCTCCTATCAAAGCCCATGAATTCGATGTGTCCGCCCTGACGACCAAGGATGTCGTCACCCGCCCCAGCAACGGAATGAAAGTAGTGGCGACTCGGTACAGCGGCAGCATCCTAAAAATCCAGACGCCCAGGATGTCCCAGATATTCGACATAGGGGAGCCCCCGCAAGCGAGCGAGGGGATCCCGACCTACAATTTCAATCTCAATTTCCGCGGGGTGGACACCGATCCCAAGTTGCGCACATTCTTGGACGCAATGACCGCCATAGATAAATTCAATCTCGACTACGCCCAGAAGCACTCGGCCGAGCTCTTCGGGAAGTTTACCAAACCCGAGATTGTTGAGGAGTTTCACAAGCCCATCGTGAAGTTCTCGACCAAGCGGACTACGGAGGGAGCGCAATACCCCCCCACCATGAAGGTCAAGCTGCGGTTTCGCAACGACAGGCCCGACTTTACGGTCTACGATCTTGGTCGTAAGGAACTCAGCGTCATCGATGAAAACGGACAGGCGGACCTCAGTATGTTCCAGCAGGGCACCAAGATGATCAACCTCCTCGAGTATGGCGGCTTGTGGTGCATCGGGAAGAGTTTCGGTGCGACCTGGCGGGTCATCCAGACGAGAATCTACGATGAGCCCGAGGTCAAAGGCTGCCTGATCTTTGACAGCGACGACGAAGACACCGCCGACGACTTCTAAATTTAAATTTAAAAAAATTAAGCATTAAATAAATGGGCAGCGAATGTCCCATATGCCGTGTGACGATAGCGGAGGGGGCACTGTTTACGACGGCCTGTAATCACCAGTTCTGCACTCCGTGTGCCGAAAGGTGGGCAGAAAAAAACACAACGTGTCCGCTGTGTCGTACGGTCGTTTTCGAACCCACGGTGACCGTAGAAATCCACAGTCTTTCGCATTCCAGAGTCCCTATCCAACCCAGGCGAAACTGGACGTGGTCCCAGGAAGTCACGGGCATTGGCTTCCTAGTGGGTCTCATCGCTGGGGGCGTACCTGTCATAGTTCCAAAAAATGTTTTTTTCACCAACCCTAAGACTAGACAAGACAGCCAACCAGATGAACATACACAACGTCTCACAATTCACAATGACTACCTTTGACAACCACAAAACCAAGTGGTGCCAGAACGGCCAGGACTGCGAGTTCGGCAAGCGGTGCTCCTACGCCCACACGATGAAGGAGCTTCGCCGGACCAAGATGTGCCACATGGGTGACCAGTGTCACAACAAGATGTGCACCTACGCCCACAACAAGAGCGAGTTGACTGGGCCCCGTGACCTGCGATGGACGAAGATGTGCCGGAAGATGAACTGCACCTCGGCTATGTGCACCTACGCTCACTCCACCGATGAGCTGGTCACGAGCGACAGCACCGAGCCTATGACAGTGCTGAAGACCCCCTTCGCCCCGAAGAAGCGGATCGACTTGGGGACCAGGTCGTATCGCCCGGTGACCCCCACTTCGCCCGCCCCCAAGCAGGCGGCGGTGGGGATCCCGAAACCTCAGGCAAAGAAGGCACAGCCTAAGGAGATTCCTGAGGAGCGTCTTCTCGAGGAAGACGAGACCTACACCATGTTCCAAGAATCCCTCGCACGATACAAGAAGTATCTAGAGGAGAATGACCTTGACGACGAGTGTTCCAACCTCATCTTCACTCTCACGCAGCGAGCGTAACGCACCACAAAAATCATCAAACCAAAAACAACCAAAAACAACCAAAAACAACCAAAAACAGCGAACCCATCACGTACAGAGGGTTCTGAGATGGGTTATAGATTGCCAGGGTAAATAATAATATATGTATGTAGTAAATGAAAAAGAACCAGAAAGAAATGATGGCGGGAGCTCTCCTTGGGGTTCTCGTCGGCGTGTTAACCGTTTGTATGTTTGGCGCCGAACTGCTGGGATTTGACACCTTCGAAAACTTCGAAAACGTGTCGTCTCTCCCCACCCGGGCATTCGTCATCAACTTGGATAAGCGCAAGGACAGGTTTGCCGCTTTCGTGCGCAACTTGCGCAACAGTGGCTTCAACATAACCATCCAGCGGTCTCCAGCGGTCGTTGGTAAGGACTTGGATCTAAGCACCATCCCCTTGGCTGAAAAGGCTCAGCGGGAACTGTCGCACGTTATGGACAGCGGGTACCGCACAATGCACTACCAGCTTACGCCAGGGGCGATAGGATGCTACCTCAGCCATGTAAAACTCTGGAAGTACATTCTCGACAACAATTTGGACAACGTCCTCATCTTTGAGGACGATGCCAAGGTCCCGCCCAATTTCGAAGTGAAACTAAAGACGGCGCTACACAACGTGAACGCAGTTGATCCCGACTGGGATATTTTCATTCTCGACGTGCTGTGCCGAGACTGTGTCCCTGTGACCGAAGACATCATTAAGGTCAACAAGTTCTACCTGCTGCACGCATACGTGATGCGCCGCAAGGGTGTAGAGAAGATATTCAAGAGCAACATCCTCTTCCCCATCGAACAGCAGGTCGATTGGATGCTCAGCCAGCACACCGACAAACTCAAAATATACAGTCTCCAGGAGGGCATCGTGAAGCAGAGCGGGTCGGCTACCGATATCCAGGCTCCCCTGAAGGAGATTAAAGAAGTCAATCCCTTCAAAGAAGTTGACGAAATATGATAGACTGCACAGTGCGGTCTTTAAAAAGGTTTTTTCTAGGCACGACCACCCCCCAGGGCGTGATCTACCAAATTTTCAGATTAAATAATATTATAATAGTTGATTTCCACGAGCGGATAGTGGTATGCACCTACGGCGAAGGGACACCGACCGTCCTACAGACTTCGCATGGTCTTATGACACTCCCGGGGTCCGGGCATGTCTTGGGGCGAATGTCAGGGGAACGCTTTATTAGTCATAATCTTCTGCGACAAGGTTGTTCTCAATAATCTCTGTCGAGGGCGGCGGCCTAGAGAAGTCCTCTGATTCCTCGTCGCCGGGAAAGTCGCCCCAGAGAATATCATTATCTTTGGGGGGGATTTCGGAATCATTGAGCTCGTCGTCCTCCGAATCGGGCTCGTGAGCGTCGTCGTCCGTGTCCGAAACGACGCTATCGCATCTGGTGCGACCGGGGACATTCGGCACTTCGGCGGGGACCACTGCGGGCGCACTGGTGACGGCGGCGTTCTTATTGATCAGATCCAGGAGACCGTCTTTCTTCATCTTGGAATACCCCGTTATTCCACGTTCTTTGCACAGCGCCTTCAGCTGCGGCATAGTCTTCGAATCAAGACCCATTTTCTTGTTTTTCTTGGTAGTCGGCGCCTTATCCTTAATCTTCTTCGTAGCCTTCTTGCCGGGCAGGGGGCGACCGGTATATTCGGCCAGCAGTTCGAGAGTGTCATTGCGGGTTCCCGACCAGAACTTGGATTCGGTGATCCGGTTGACGAGCTCGAGCTGGGTTTGAGAGTGCGACATGATGGCCTGTGGTTTGTAACTTATGTTTATGCGTGATTGTTCTTTGGGGTAGAATATTTATGCAATTAATATTATTTTAAAAATGTCAATGTAAACAGCATTAAGAATAAATATATAAGACTCTATATATAACAGAGCGAACTCACGATGGAAGTCCGCAAGTTTCACAACTCGATCAAGAAATCGATGCTCTCGGAGTATTCTAAAAAGGTCCGCACCACAAGCAAGTCAATCCACCTGCTTGATCTCGGCTGTGGGAGAGGCGGTGACCTGCACAAATGGATCAATGCGAAAATCGATAGGGTCATCGGCCTGGATGCGGACCACGAGGCTATAGCGGAGGCCAACGAACGACTGTCCGCAGTTAAGAAAGGGTCCAACACCTCAATTGAATTCATATGCCTCGATGTCCTCGCCCAGAATACCCCCCATGACCTTGTGACGGAACTCAAACGGATTTACGGCTCCACCAGCTGGTTCCAATTCGACCTGGTTTCGATGCATTTCTCCCTGCAGTATTTTGTTGACAACCCCACCGAGCTGCTGAGAATTCTTAAGTTTATCGCACAGCGCATGTCTCCGGGCGGTTACTTCTTCGGCACGAGTCCCAGGAAGGACAAGATCCTGGAACTCCTGGCCAGCTCGGCCTCCTACCAGTCTGACATCCTTAAAATCAGAACGACTCGAGATTCGGCTATCCTATTTGACGTCGACCTGGGTAGAAACAGTTATTTTGAAAAATTCGGCACTTCTGAGGAATACCTGGTGAATATGGATCACTTCGCAGAGCAGTGCTCATCGGTGGGACTCGAACTCGTCCGGATACAGAATTTTGAGGAACTCAGTAGCCTTTCGCCAGGGGCGGAGAAGGAATTCTCCGACCTTTATTGTACTTGGGCCTTCCGGAAACCCGAGCAATTTTCTTTCTTTCCTCAGGTGGGCAGAGTCCATCTCTCCAAACTGGAGTTTGACCGCCAGCACATACCAATGGTCTCGAAACCCCACGAGGCTCAGAGGATTCAGAACAGCATTCGGGTGTTCTTCTCCAAAAGAGATATCCCCAGAAATAGCCTCAGCCTGATCGATATGTGCGCCTGTGTCGGCTGCGACACGATTCACTTTTCCCCCAACTTCAAGTCGGTGCTGGCCATCGAGAAGGACCCGAGCACCTTCAAGATGCTCGAGAACAACGTCAAACAGTACGGCTTGGGAAACGTGCACCTTATGAATGAGAACAGCGTCAATTACCTGCATCTCTACAGCGACCCCCACACTGTCCTATACCTTGACCCCCCCTGGCTGACCGTCGACAACAGGTCCATCACACTGAATGGAGAACCGTTTGGGCAGATGGTCAAGAACATCCTCAAGCAATTCAAGTACAAGTTTATCATTGCGAAACTACCTCGTGCCTACCCCATTCAGGCAGACCACGTTGCCTCCATCACAAAGAAAATATCACTCTTTTTCTGGGTCAAGGGAGATATATAATAAAGATTTATCGGCGCCTTCCAATCGACGTGGCTCGAACAATCCAGAACTTCTGCCCTCTTTTTAGTATAATTGACGCCAAGACTTGGCGATGTTTAAAGAAAAACCTGTTTAATAAAATATATCTGTCGCAACATGAAACTGTCGTATTGGCTCTATATTATGGAGCAGCTCGATGAGCAGAGTTTGATTCTCCTGGAAATCCTCCAGAAACAAGAAGCCGCTATCGAACGACTCGCAAATTAATAATTTTTTTTAACCGAGTTGGTGGTACATTGTCTCGTGCAACTCAGCAAACTCTGCGAGCCCCTTCTGGATGTGCTCCCACAGTGCCGGGTCCTGTGCGTAGTCCCTCGACTTGCGAGTGCCGTCGAAATCTTCGACATGCGTGCATCGTTCGAGACCCAGCATCCGTAGGTAAACCTCGCATTGGATCTTCTCGTATTTGGGAAACCCGAGCAGGCGGTTGCGCCGCCGCTTCACCTCGACCAGCGTGGAGGTGGCTTCGACGAACCCGTCAATCCGCCCCCCAACGAGCACCTTCCCACCAGAGGGAAGCTCGATGCGGAGGTAGTGTAGCTTGTCGTTGCGCCGCCCGATCTTCACGTTGGATTCCTTCTCGAAGGCATTCAGTATCTTCTCTTCGCCCACCTTGCCCCGTTCGGTGTTGACGTGCGTCCGGGTGGCTTCGGCGACAGCCGCCATTTGCGGGCCGGGAACTATGGCGGACAGCACCTCGTGGGTGGCTTTCTCTTGCGCAGTTACCGCCGCCGCATTGGGAGCGTCCACGGCCGCTTGGGCCATCCGCTCGACCACGGTTCTGCTGACCATCGCCTCATCCAGCGTGTTCTGGTCTCGAATGATCTCAATTCGCTTGTCCAGCACCTTGAGCTGCCGGGACGTGTTGCCCACGACGAGGGTCTCTTCGCTGACAATGTCCGTGATCATGCACGCCTTTTCTTGCGGCGTCGAGTCCGATTCATCGACCATGGCCCTGCGGCGACTCAGTATCTTGAGCTTGCCATCGAGAGTGTTCTGGTGGTCCTTCTTCGTCCGCTTGGCCGTCGCCAGTTCGTGTTCGACTTGCTTGCGGATTTCACGCAACTGGGATAGCTGCTCGACGTTGCCATGTGCCCTGACAAGTTTCTCGACCGTCCCTGCGTCGAACATATAGTCCTTCGTGTTTATTTTGTCTTCACTGAGGTTGTGCTTCTCCCACTGCGACCGCACTACGTCCTCTGGTGACTTCCATCGGTTGTCACCAATGCAGGCAGCCACGTCCGAGGCGTTGATGTAGATTTGAGTCATACTGTCGATATTTGTTTACAAAGCGCTTAGGCTTTAATACCCGAACCTATATTTCCCTCTAAGCGGGGCTAAAAAGACAGAAAAAGTCGTCGAAGGAAATTACATTTTGCCACCGCCCTGAGAAAAAAAAGAGTCAATTTGTCAACACATACTTCAAGATCTAACCAATGTGCCTCTGCGGGGGAAAAACAAGCATGTCCCGGGGACCTGCTGGAATTATATTTGTCCGTGAGAATTTTAGTAAAGTAGAGTTCCTACTGGGTCGTGAGCGAAGGTGGAGACTCACGCCGGCGATCGACGGAACGTACCGCAGCTGCTACTCAAAGTTTGTATACACGCACGCCTTCGGTAAATACGAACCCGATGACGATGCATCGGTGGAGGACACGGCCATCCGGGAGGCAAAGGAAGAACACCCAGGACTTATTACCCCAGAAATAGAACACATTATCCGAAATCACGGTCAGTTCCCCAATATCGTGTCATTGAAACGACTCAATTGGAAGGTTGACGACCGCAATAAGTCCCAACACGGCTGGTTCATAGTGTTTGACATCACGAACGGTCCCCAACTCGGACACGCATCCTCAAAGGATTGCCCCCTCCCCTCTATGCGATGGTACCCGACGCACTTACTGCCAAACCCCCTCAATTACCCGGCATACACAATCATAGAAGATATTTTGAAGAGTTGTGTTGTAAAATAAATGTAGGCTACCGTTAATGCCGACCACGTTCCACAGTAAGGTGGTTTTCCTGGGCAGCTCCGCCTCCGGAAAGTCCTCGCTGTGCGTTCGCTATATGGAGAAGTCGTTCGATCCATACCGAGACTGCACCATCGGCGCTGCGTTCTACACCAGGCTCGTCGAATGCCCGCCCGATATAATGAAACTCGAACTGTGGGACACAGCGGGTCAGGAGCGGTACCGTGCCCTCGCCCCGATGTACGTGAGGGGTGCCGATGCCGTCGTGATTGTGTACGACATCACAGACGACCTGAGCTACGCCGCCGCAAAGGACTGGCATGATCAGGTCGAAGCCACCGAGACCGATGTCCTCATGGTGCTGCTCGGCAATAAGACCGATCTCGAAGCGGAAAGAACCGTTCCCTACGAGACCGCCCTGGCATACGCACAGGGGGCGAATATGCCCTTCTTCGAGACGTCAGCCAAGACGGGCTTTGGCGTTTCGGAGACCTTCGCCAAGATCGTTGATAAAGTACCACGGAGAACCCGCCAACCCAATCCATTCCCCCAGACGGTGCGAATTCCCAATTACAAGAACCATTCTTTTGGGTGGTGCGGACTGTAGTTCTATGATACTTTTCCAGTTTTGACCAACTGTTTTCCTACCACAAACCACAGAACGGCCACCACAAGAGATAATCCAGCGTACATATCGCCAGCTAATTCCATTGGAACCTTCTTAATACCCATTAAGTGAGCCGCAGGTGGTAGTAGCGTCAGAAACACGTAAAAAGCGATCACGCCCTTAAATCGTTCGGCAATTTCAATTTTCGCCATGTGTATAATTATATATAATTAATATTTTATTTATAAATATTTTCGATGGATTAAAAACAGTTTTTTTAATTGGCCTTAGGACTCCAAGGTTGAGGTTTTTAGAGTATACTTTATCCAACATGTTAGAGATCGTGCGAAAACTGAATGATTTCGGAGTACTGATTAGCGAGTGCTGGTTTTTCGACGGCGAGCGTCATCGCCAGGGCGGACCCGCAATGCGAGAGTTTAATGACAACGGAACCCTTTTCCGTGAGCGTTGGATAGAGCACGGGGCTTATCATCGGTCTGACGGACCTGCGGTGACAGAGTGGGACAAGTACGATGGAAGCCTTTACACTGAGGTGTGGTATTTCGAAGGCGAGCGTCATCGTCTGGGTGGACCTGCTGAGTGTGAAACCTACCACGACTGCCGTATATACAGCTGGTATGAGTTTGGGAAACTTCATCGTACAGACGGGCCTGCAAGCCTTGAAATATCTTTGTACGGGCATCTCTTACAAGAGGCCTGGTACGTGAACGGGAAGGTCCACCGGACCGACGGACCTGCTTCGACAGATTGGAATCACGATGGCAAGACGCTAGTAGAAAGATGGATTATAAATGATGAGAAGTTCACGAAGGAGGAGTGGGATCGCAGGAAAGTCAGGATGAGCCTGCAGAACAAGGTCCTCCGAGCCTCTCGCCTACTGACACTCGGCTCAGTGTCGGGCGCATCTCCCGATGTCCTTTCTGTGATAGGAGGATTCTTATAAAAAAAATAAAAATAAAATAAAAAGTTCTTGACATAGGCGAATAGTATCTTGAAACAGGTGGTTAAGGGTGTACGGTCCTCGAGCTTCGGCCCTTAAAATATTTCGGAAACCAATAGGTACTGGGCTTTTTTACAGAAGCGGTCTTATTAGTATCACTGAAAACACAAGAATATTCAAAGCTATTATTCACGTGATCTACCGATGAATATCCGGCCTCTAATCCTAACTCCTTCTCCGTCAATTTAGGGAAAGTAGTCTCCAAACTAATTTTCAGTTTCTGTACGTTAGTGTTTTCTACATTCTGTGTAGCCGTGATTTCTGTTGCATTATTTAAGCGTCCATCGATTAAGACATTTCCGTTTTCCAGACTTTTCTTATAAAGGGTTTTATTAAATTTCGGTGGTAATTTGTCAATAATATAAGCGATTTGTTGTTCACGTTTATTTAGTTTTGCTAACTCCTTCATGATATTCTTTTTCTCGTTTGAAAAAGTCATGTTAATAGTATTTTCATCTTTGCAGTACTGAGCGCTCAGTGTCGATATTCCCATTTCTAGGACCATAGCGTCCATATTAATATGTGTATTTTTAATATGTTCCGTGATTTTCGAGAAATTCATTTTCATGGTTTTTAAACCCAATAACGGGAGGACTGCTGAATATATTTTCGAGTTAAACTCAGTTAAATCCTTAAAATAAGATTCGTTATCTACAAAATAACAATCATTTACTTTGCGGTATATTTTTTCACAATCTGGTCGTTTGGCTGAATCATTCCCATAATATATATCTGAATATTTTTTTAAAAAGTCCTCCTGCGTGGTATTTCTTACTATTACCATGTTCCCAACTTCACGTGCATGACGTATATAAGCCTTCATAAAACTCTTTCTCGTAAGTGGACATCTCTTTATGCTTCGAATATTAGTCTCTTGTTGATCTGATAAAAAATATACCGAGTTGAAGCTATTCATGGAGTTCATGTTTGTTAATTACTAATATTAGTTTTGTATTAATTACATTATAACGCTTACCTTCCCATAAATATAAACTGCGTTTTCCAATGGTCTTTGTATCTAGAGCACTTACCAAGAGGGCATTTAACAAATAATGAATTCCATTAATAGTTTCAAGTGGAATGGCGACGCCATAGAAGATGCAATCCAGGTGGGAACGGACTCGGTCTTCCTCAAAGGCTTTGTACAGAAAGTGATGGGCCTTGACGTGAAAGAACTGTACGATGCACTCGCCAGCAAAGAGATGCCGTATGTCGATCGAGCAAAGACTGAGATGCGCTACCGTGGCCACATGCTGACACGGACCAAGTTCTTCCTCACCGATACTCCCGACCCCGTGCGGATTTACAACTACACCGGGTTTCAGTACGCATCGACCCAGCACTACCGCTGCTACGCAGACTACCCCGTGGTGGCAGAACTGCTTCGGACGCTGAACAAGACGCTGACGCTCCCGTATGGGAAGCACGGGCTGCCGCAGTACAATCACGTGATTGGTACGATGTACCTCACGGACACCGACGGCATAGGCTACCACAGCGACAAGACCAAGTCGTGGGCCGAGGACTCTGGCGTGTCTATCCTATCGCTAGGATCCACCCGCGAGTTCCACCTGCAGAAAATACAGGACCAGCACACCCAGGTGTTCGTGTGCGAGGCGGGCGACCTCTTTGTGCTGGGTCCACAGGACAACGCCACACACAAGCACGCAATCGTGCCAGTCAGGGAGGAGAAGACGCT
>Ga0302136_1000860_pt1 | contig 14292 bp, 15 predicted proteins | sample CBN3_20m_MG_FD_203116 | JGI IMG/M metagenome (GOLD analysis project Ga0302136, IMG submission 203116) | Marine microbial communities from Western Arctic Ocean, Canada - CBN3_20m | ecosystem: Environmental > Aquatic > Marine > Oceanic | place: Canada: Western Arctic Ocean | collected 2017-09-15
TCTTTGACCTATGGCAAGAATAAGCACATATCCATTAGACACCGCTATCGTAGGTACCGATAAGTGGATAGGAAGTGATTCCCAACAGCTCTTTGCCACAAAAAATTTCACCGCTGATGCGTTAGCGGAATTTATAAACGGATATAACAAAGTTGAATCTACCTCTTTGCGGTATGAATACCGTGACTATACTGTCCATCCTTCTATGGGTCCGGGTACTATTAGCTTCCCTAGCTATAGGGGTGTAAATGTAGACTTTAGTACGGTAGATTTTTTTAAGATAAGTCAGACTCAATTGCAACGTGGGTTAGACTCTCTTGCAACCTTCTATACCAATCCCCTTGTAGGGTCTATGGTTATGATTTCTCAATGCGATGATATTTCTAATTGGGGAGCTTTTAAATGGGTTGAGTCTGTTAAAGACATTATCAGTCCCACTTTTTATGGCATCACTCTTAAGTATGTTTCGGGTCCCGGATTTTTCGAGGATACGAAAGATTACTTCATTAGTATCCTTACATACGACACTAATTCAACGAGCGATAAGAATTACGTTTACACACAAGTTGGACCTTCCGATAGATGGCAGGTCACACACAACTTAAATAAGTATTGTGCTGTTGAGGTAGTAAATGGCACAGAGGATGTCATATATCCCAATATCGAATACACAAGTCTAAACACCGTAACAATCACATTCTCGACTCCGCAAGCGGGGCAAGCATTTTTTAATTAACATACCATGGCTATTAATTTTTACGACGACATTTCCCTTGATGGGCAACAACTAAAAGACGCTTCTATAGATATAGTGGCATCACAGCCCGCAGCCGGAGCCTCGTATCAAGGACGTATTATCTTCAATCAGAATACTAGTGCTCTTGAGTACTATACCGGTAGCGCTTGGATTTCCCTTGACGGTACGGGTAATATAGACTCTATCGCAGCAGGTATTGGACTTCGAAAGACAGGAACGACTGCAGACCCTGTCATCGAAGTAGGCTATGGAGGCAGTGGTGTCAATAATATTATAACAGATGCTACGGGGTCAGGTTCTTTAACCACAAGCTCTAGAATCCTTGTTAGTAATGGAAACTCTGTTGTTGACTATCCTATTAGTTCTATCACTACTCTTCTAAATTCAGGGGTCTCTACTGTTGTTACTACAGATACCACCTTTATAGATATGACTCCTACGGGTACGGCTGTAGACGGAGCGGTAACTATTACTGCAGCTTTAAGTGCTACGGGAACACCGAGTTCTACAACTTATTTACGTGGAAATAATTCTTGGCATACCCCTCCCACAAATACTAACACGGAATATACTCTTCCTGCTTCGGGTGGGGCTACAGCTAAAATCCGTCTTATAGATGACGGTAATACTACTATCAATACTATAAATTTATTAGGCACAGCTAATCAGATTACTTCTACTGAGTCGGGAGGTGATACTATTACTTACAGTCTACCTACTTCTATTACAACTCCGGGGTCTGTTACTACAGGAGGTTCTATAAGTGTAGGGAGCGCACTTGCTGTATCGGGGACTACGTCTCTTACGGGTTCTTTATCTGTTACAGCGGGAGCTACATTTACGACTATACCTACTATACCTATTTCAACACCTTCTAACCCTACCGATGCGGCTTCTAAGTCTTATGTCGATAGTGTCGTTTCCGGGGGACTTATCTTCCAAGGTGGATATGATGCAACAAATGCAGCACCTTCAACAGGTGTTTTGCAAGGTTGGACATACGCAATAACAGTAGGAGGTTCAGGAACGGGAGGTTATTGGAATCCGGCTCTAGAAGAAGGCGATTTAATTATTGCTGAGAGTGATACACCTACTACTCAAGCAGATTGGACTATCCTACAGAACAACGTTGTTTTAGCTACGAATGCCACTGCAGGTATAGCGATGTTTAAGACAGCCAATGGTTTTGGCGGCAGTATGACTGCAGGCCAACCTGTACTCGCACCACAGACTCCATATAGCGGAGGTACTCTTGCTAGTCAAGTCCCTGTAATTACTACTTCAGCATTTGGAACGGTTACTCTCATAACCAACACCAATATTTTAATTGACTCTACTGCAGTATCAGATTTCTCTTCTGCTGCTCAGACTCAAATAAATTTAAACTCTGACTCTGCTACTATAACAGGAGATGGTTCTGCAACAACATTTGCTGTAACGCACAGTTTAGGACTAAACGTTGCGGTGCAGGTATATCTTGCTGTAGGAAGGGCTACGGTATATCCTAGAATCGAGCGTTCTAGTCCTACTAATGTTAATGTAATCTTTAAAACAGCTCCTGCAAATGCAGTTGCCTTTAAAGTGCTCTTATTTTAAATAAAACACCATGGCTATTAATTTTTACGGAAATCTATCTCTTGATACATCTGAGATTAAAGACCTCTCTCTAGAGAGGGTTTCAGCTTTACCTTCTTCCCCTAACCAAGGTAGGATAGTTTTTAAATTTACTAGCGGAACGGCAGGTACTTTACAGATATATCCTTCTACAAGTGCTTCTCAACCTTGGCTTGTTCTTGACGGAACAGGTAATATAGACAGTTTAAACGCTCAAAACGGTGTAGTTTTAACAAGTTCAGGAGAAGCCTTTACTTTTAAAGCTGACTACTCTTCTTCGAGTAACGTTATATTGTCTGCGCCTGACGGTGCCTCAGTAGACTTGAGTTTAAGTGGCTCAAATTTTATAGCTTCTCAACCGGGCAGTACGGGTACAGTAGCGGATTATACCTTCCTCGAACTTCAGACTCTTCTAGGAACAGGTGTGGATAGTATTGCAGCGAATAATACAGGAGCTATGGCTATCCCTTTAACCGTCACCAACCCTACAGCGGCTGTTGAGATTGAAGGTGCTATATCTGCAACCTCAGCAGGTCCGGGTACATACCTAAAAGCCACTAGCGCTACAGCTTATGAGTGGGCTGCTTTCCCCACATATACGAATACTCAATATACCTTACCTGTTACTACAGGAGGTTCAGGGGTAAGTTTATTTGGAATAATTACTCTTACACCTTCTCCTTCCGGCACTTCGTCTGTTGTGAACTATAAAGGGACGGTTAATCAGATAGAGCTATCAGCATCGGGAGCGGGCTCTACCGCTAATCTTATCCTTAAGTTATCATCCACTTTACAGATAGCGAATGATATTACTGTTACGACTGCTCTGACGGGTGGGTCATTACAGGCTTTAACCGTTACGGGAAATACAGCTTTAAATGGTTCAACAGGTGCAGGAATAGGTCTTTCTAACCTCAGCAATACTTCAGCTGACTTCACCCTTCTACCTGTCATTAGTGCAGTATATGGTGACTATAGTGCGGCAACCAACCAATGGGCCAACGTAGCGTATGTTACAGAGGTGGCAGATGACTTTGTTATATATAAAGGAGGGTATAATGCAAATACTGACAATCCGGGACTTGATGGTGTTAACGCTACACAAATTCCTGTAGAAAAAGGATGGGCATATGCTGTAACTACTCCCGGAGATTTCTTTTCCGAAGAGGTAGAAATAGGTGACCTTTTAATCGCTGAGGATAATTTCGCAGCCGGAGCCTCTGTTCTTGGAGATTGGACCGTTGTTCAGAATAAAATTGGGTTAGCTACAAATAGTGTTGCGGGAATAGCTAAATATAGTCATCCCGGCTATTTTACGGGGTTTAAAGGAACTTTTTCCGGGGGAGGTATGACTGCAGGAGAGCCTTCACTTATCAAGTATACTGTTACCAATACAGGTACTGCTAGTGCCACGCCAAAAATTACCACATCGAGTAAAGGTATGATAACGGCTATCGTTGAGGAAGATATCTCAATTACTGCTAGTCAGATAAATAATTTTGGTGCTGATGTACAAACTGTATATGATACAAATATCGTATCAGAAAATGTAGGAAATAACTCTTCTAGTACTATCACAGTAAATCATGGACTTGATACATTAGATGTCTTTGTTCAGGTTTATGATAACAGTGCCACAAACGACCCGAATGTTTTTGCTGAGGTAGTTCGTACCGATGTGGACAATGTTGCCTTAACTTTCAGCTCTGTTCCTACTACTAATCAATTTAAAGTACTTATACGTGCAATCTACTAATGGCAATTCAATTTCTTGATGATGTTAATATTGAGGGTGGTGAGTTAAAAATATCAAGTTCGACTTCGGGTAAACCTCAGATAATCCTTGAGACTACAAGTTCTTCTGCACTTGCAGAACCTGATTTAATATTTTTTAAAAATACCGCTAGTTTTGCTTCTAATGATATAGGAGCGATACGGTTTAATTCTCTAAATTCAGTATCTGCTGAACATGAATATGCTTCTATACTTGGAGAGGTGTTTGCTGATACATCCACCTCGGAGCAGGGTAGATTAATTTTACAGGTTATTGCTAATGGGGTACAAGAATCAGCGATAACTATAGTAGGCGGTTCTACATCAAATGAGGTAAATACTTATATAGGGAGTACTACAAGTGGGCAAGCACCGGGGATTTTAAGGATAAGTGATGGGAGTACAAATAGTGTTGGGTTTAAAACTCCCACCTCTCTTGGTTCAGATACACTATATGTCCTTCCTTCAGCTGATGGAAGTGCTAATCAAGTATTGAGCACTGATGGAAGTGCAAATTTATCTTGGGCTACAGGCGGTAGTGGAGGCACAAATATTGGAAATTCCAACCTTACCACTGACGCTGCTGATAGACGATTAATATTATTAAATTCTACTTCACGTTTTGCTATATACAGAACGGGAAATACAGAACTTCTAGCTCAATTCTACCCGGACATTGTTCAATTTAATTCTAACACTGTCTATATTACATCTCCTACAGGAGAGACCTCTGCCCCTATTCTATACCTACGAGAGGCTGAATCAAGTGGTAACAATGAGATTGGGTTAAGAGCTCCCGCCAATCTTGCGGCAAATAAAACTTACACTTTACCGGGTACTGCCCCTACTACAGGTCAGGTGTTGAGTTCTACTTCAGCGGGTATTATGTCTTGGGAAGATGCGGGTGGAGCTGATACAAATCTTGGGAACACTAATTTAACATTATCTTCTTATAGAAATCTTTATTTAGGCACTAACGGGGGGACTGCTTACACTCTTTATCTTAGAGATAATTCAGTAAGTCAAACTGTCCTTGCGGCATATACTCCGTTTAAGTCTATTTTTTATAAACCTCTTGAGGTTGAAGACGGAGCCGGGAATGATGTAGCAAAATTTAGTTCAACAGGAAATGAATTGTGGGGTGCGTCTTTGGCTTTAAGACCAACGAGCTCAACTTTAGCTCCTGTACTCAGTTTAGAAAGCGGGACAAGCACAAGCTTTGTGTCTATTCAAGCTCCTGACACTCTATCCTCTACTACTTCGTATACGCTTCCTACATCTTATGGAAGTGCAGGTGATGTTCTTTCTGTTCCTGCGACTGCATCTACCACTCAACAGATGGCATGGGTAGCTCCATCAGCCTCATCAAAAAGTGTTATCGCTTCAGGAGGAGGTAGGGTAGAAATGACAACATCCCAAGACCAAAATGCTGTTGCTATGTTGTTCGGAGGGGTAGACGGATTTTGTGATACTAAGTGGGATGTTCCGGTAGGACCCAATAGTCCGGGAGGTGTTGTAGGGACTCCGGGCACTACTACTCTGTCTTGTGTTCCTTTTGATGTGATGGGAGGGTTATTCAACTGTCTTGTAACAGGTGACATTAATATATCAGGAACTCTAAAGTTTGGGACAGGTATTAGTGCTAATGTAAGTTGTTATGTAAGAGTATACAAAGTACCCTCAGCTTTTATTACAGATATGCAAAATGGGGATGCCCCCGGAAGCTCTATGACGTGTACGTTAGTCGCAGCTACTCAAATAGACGCCCCATCAGCAAGTGTTACTACAAGACCTAGGTCTTATAAAACTAGCAATGGTGTTGCAGTATCTGCAAATGATTACGTATTTGCAACTTTTGCATGTAAAGGAAAGCTTACCGGTACTACTTATTTTATCCACAACTTTCAACTTGTTATAGACTAATGGAATATGAAATAATAGCCCTAGGGATAGGGATTGTATCCGGTATGTTAGGAACGTGGATTAAGATGACTAACGAAGTAACAAAAATAAAATCTCGTTTATTCTCTTTAGAGAAATCTGAAACTAAGGTGGAACAAACTTTAGATATTCTAGTAGAGGGGATGAACGAGATAAAACTTTTGCTTGCGGAAAGGGGAATTAGGAAAAAGTGAGAGACTTAAAAAGAATTATCCTACACTGCTCTGCTACCCCTGAAGGAAGGGAGGTTAGTGTAGAAACTATCCGAGGATGGCATTCAGACCCTCCTCCACAGGGAAGAGGGTGGTCAGATATTGGATATCACTACGTCATCCACCTTGATGGCAAGACAGAGATAGGACGCCCTATAGAGGTGCAAGGTGCTCACGTATCCGGAGAGAATGAGGATTCCATCGGAATATGTTATATCGGTGGTGTAGATGCCTCTATTGAGCCTAAAGACACTATGACGGTTCTTCAAGAGATGGCCTTTGTAGAAATAGTTAAAAGTTTAAGGCTTATATTTGGAGAATTGTCCATCCATGGGCATAATGAATTTTCAACCAAAGCATGTCCTTCTTTCTCAGTAGAGGAGAAGTTCGGCTTCTTAAATTAATTAATATGGAATTTGTAACATTAAATTGGTCAGTAATTGCCTTGGCCGTTATTACTGCAGCGGGTACTTTAACAGCCTTGACTGAAACAAAGAAGGACGATAAGATTGTAAATGTCCTTTCTCGTATTCTTCAAGCTATCGTAATGGGTAAGAATCGTAAGAAATAAAGTCGTATATTTGAGCTAAATTAAATTAAATCTATTATAATGTCTGATACAATTAAAATGTCTCCTGAAAAGGAACTTACTGCTGAAGAACTTACATCTTTACAACAGCTTCTCTCTGCTTTTAACCAAGCTAAAATTCAACTCGCTGACGCGACTATGGCTCAACAAGATGCTTTAGATGCGGTTATGGCTACTAAAACAGGATTTGCAGGTATGGAAGAGAAACTTGTAGAAAAATATGGCAAGGATGTTAGTGTTAATGTTCAAACAGGAGCAATAACACAAAAAGAAGATGTCGCGGATTAGTACATACCCAATTGATACAGTTGTAGATACAGCTGATTTACTTATTGGAACCGATAGTGAAGACTATAATATAACCAAAAATTATACTATTGCTAGTATTATTAGTTTGGCTACATCGGGAGGGTATATAAATGCCGCTGTTGCTGTTGATGCTACTACGCTAACCCCTATAGCAGAAGCAAGTACTTTTTATTTTTTAGAAGGAACTTTAGTTACTTCTGTATCTAAACTATGGGCTGTTGGAACCGGAGTTGATGTAAATAAAATTATTTATAGTGGAACGGCAAGTCAGGTAACAAATATTATATCTACTGTTAATATTTTAGCGTCAATGAATACCGTAATAAATATTGCTTTATTTAAAAATGACACAGAGATAGCAGGAACTCGTCAGAAGATAATGATACCATCAACTACAGTACCTGCTTCGGTTTGTTTACAAACTATTAATACTGTTTTAGCAGATGATGTTATATCAGTAAAGGTTATGACCATTGCTAGTACAAATGATGTTACTGCTACACACTATAACATCTCTGCAACCTTGGTATGAACCGAGATATTCGAAAAATATCTGTAGGACCTGACTATAAAGGTGGAGCTATGCACTATATTGTAGGGCAAGTTGTTTTAAGCGGAGCATATAAGATTCATCATATAAGGCACGAAGAAGATACCCATTCAATTTTAATTTGGATAGAAAGAGAGAAGACTGTTGTCTTGTGGAAAGAGTTTCGTGAGACGATGCCTGTTTCTATTGAGTACAACATAAACTTTTAATTATGATTAAAGAAAGAACTGAGAGAGATAAATTAGAAACGGGAATTAAGGTCCTTAAACTCACACAAGCGGAGACTAAAGATTTTAATATACGGTTAGCTATACAAGACGAAATCCATGCTTTACAGATGAAGCTAGACGGAGTTACCCCTACAGGTCACTCTCCTATTGAATGTATTGGCTGTGGTTCATAATGAAATCACCTTTTAATTTTATCGTCCAACCTTCTTTAGGTAGGCGTTACTCCAATACGAAAAAAATTGGAGGGATAGACCTTATTATAAGCAGTTCAGAAGAAGATGCTTCCGCATCCAATCGTGAGGCTATAGTAAAAGAATTGCCTATAGGGTATAGTGGTCCTATTAAAATAGGAGACACTTTGCTTGTACACCACAATGTCTTTAAGTTCTATAACGATATAAAGGGTAAAAGAAAAAGCGGGAAGAGTTTTTTCCGTGACGACCTCTTCTTTGTGGATGCAGACCAATTTTTCTTATATAAGCAAGATGGCTCATGGCATTCGCATGATAGGTTTTGTTTCGTTAAACCAATTCCTATAGAGAAATCTTTGTTATCTAAACCCGGCACTGAAGAACCTCTTATGGGGAAGATGGTATACGCCAATAAATACCTCCTTAGTCAAGGAGTCAAAAAAGGAACTAAGATATCTTTCACCCCTGATTCGGAATATGCATTTAATATTGATGGAGAGAAGTTGTATAGGATATATGACCATCAGATAACTATGGCAAATGGAATCTAATGAACTTAAGATAAAGATAATTGCAGCAGGGAAACGTGCTGTAGAACAGTTGATTAAGGTCGCTTTAGAGGATATTATAAAACCTGACCCGGAAGATGAGTTAGCGGCAGATAGATTGAAAAACGCAGCTGCAACAAAGAAACTTTGTATATTTGACGCATTCGATATCTTAGCTAAGATAGAAGTGGAGCAAGAAAACATTAACTTAGCAAGTAGTAGCGGAAGTCGCACCGATAGTAAACAGGGATTTGCAGAACAAAGAGCTAAAAAATAAGCTATATACGACGGTACATAAATTAGTTCCGACTAATGTTATGTCCAATAAGAACCGTGCAAAAACATGGCGGTATGGATATAATCCTAAGTATGACATTATAATTATCTCCACAACAGGTCAGCTTGGGGAAATAATAAATGTATCAGGAATAAATATTGGACTTCCTCTCGCACCTAAAGAGATACCTGCAGAAAGTAAAAAAGAACTACAGTATTGGAAGCGTGTTGAATTACCTAAACCTCTCTCTAGAATAGCTTCTATATTCCAATGGAATGATATGCCATCTGCGTTTAAGGATAGGTGGATAGATTATATCGAAGCAGAGTTTGACCAAAGAGAGCATGGCCATTGGTTTATGAATAACGGTATACCCACTTATATGACGGGTGCTCACTATATGTATCTACAGTGGGCTACCATAGATGTAGGGTTTCCTGACTTTCGTGAAGCTAATAGGATATTCTTTATATATTGGGAAGCTTGTAAAGCTGACACCCGATGTTTTGGGATGTCGTACTTAAAAATTAGGCGTTCAGGATTTTCTTTTATGGGGTCTTCAGAGTGTGTAAATACCGGGACTTTAGCTAATGACGCTAGGGTAGGTATACTTTCTAAAACAGGTTCTGATGCCAAGAAGATGTTTACAGATAAAGTTGTTCCTATAGCCAATAGGTTGCCATTTTTCTTTAAGCCTATACAAGATGGTATGGACAAACCTAAGACTGAACTAGCGTTTAGGATACCTGCCTCTAAGATTACAAAAAAGAATATGCATCTACTATCTATTGATGAGTTAGATGGATTGGATACCACTATTGATTGGAAGAATACAGACGATAACTCCTACGATGGAGAGAAGCTCTTACTTCTTGTACATGACGAGAGCGGTAAATGGATAAAGCCAAATAATATCTTAAACAATTGGCGTGTTACAAAAACATGTCTACGTTTAGGTAGCCGAATTATAGGAAAGTGTTTGATGGGTTCTACTTCTAACGCCTTAAGCAAAGGAGGAGATAACTTTAAGAAGTTATATGAAGACTCAAATGCAAAAAATCGTAACGGAAACGGTCAGACTAAAAGTGGACTATACTCTTTATTTATCCCTATGGAATATAATATGGAGGGGTTTATTGACAGATTTGGAGAGCCTGTAGTAGATAAACCTATCAAACCTGTTAAAGGCATAGATGATTTAATGATTGAGTCGGGAGCGTTAACATATTGGGAGGCTGAGGTAGAGTCTTTAAAGAACGACCCTGACGCTTTAAATGAATTTTATAGACAGTTCCCTCGTACAGAGTCGCATGCTTTTAGGGATGAGAGTAAGTCTTCTTTATTTAACCTCACTAAAATCTATCAGCAGTTAGACTACGCTGAGTCTTTAATCCGAGAACAGTATGTTACTCAAGGGTCTTTTGGATGGAAAGATGGAAAGATAGATTCTAAAGTAGTTTTCTATCCTGACAATAGAGGTAGGTTTAAAGTAGGATGGACTCCTAACCCTACATTACAAAATAGAGTAGAAACAAGGGGAGCGGTTAAATACCCCGGTAATGAACACCTTGGGTCTTTTGGGTGTGACTCTTACGATATATCAGGAGTAGTAGGAGGGGGAGGCTCTAATGGAGCTCTTCACGGAATGACAAAGTTTCATATGGACGAAGCTCCTACCAATGAGTTTTTTTTAGAGTATGTAGCGAGACCTCAGACGGCAGAGATATTTTTCGAAGAAGTCCTTATGGCTTGTGTCTTTTATGGGATGCCTATCCTTATAGAGAATAACAAACCTAGATTGCTTTATCACTTTAAGAATAGAGGGTACAGAGGGTTTTGTATGAATCGTCCTGATAAGCATTTTAATAAACTCTCCAAAACTGAGCGAGAGTTAGGAGGGATGCCCAACTCTTCGGAGGATATAAAACAAGCTCATGCCTCAGCTATAGAGTCATATATAGAGAAACATATAGGATTAGATTTAGAAGGTACGTTTAGAGATTCTGATGACATGGGTACTATGCCTTTTGTAAGAACACTTGAGGATTGGGCCAAGTTTGATATAAGTAATAGAACGGCATATGACGCTACTATTAGTTCAGGACTAGCTATTATGGCAAATCAAAAACATCTATACACTCCTGTACAAAAGACGAAAAAATTAAGCCTTACCTTCGCTCAGTATAAAAATCATGGAACAACAAGTGAGATAATTAGATGAAAAATGTCAAAGTAAACATATCATCTGCAGGTTTTCCTAGCCAATTTGTGTCTGACGCAGAGAAAGCAACAGTGGAATTTGGACTACAGATTGGTCAAGCTATTCAATATGAGTGGTTTAAAAAAACGAGTAATCAATGTAGATTTTATACCCAAGCACGTGATTTCAATAGGTTGCGTCTGTATGCTCGTGGAGAACAGTCTATTGCAAAATACAAAAACGAGCTTGCCGTTGATGGAGATTTATCTTATCTAAATTTAGATTGGACCCCTGTACCTATCCTTCCTAAGTTTGTGGATATCGTTGTTAATGGTATGTCTGAACGCTTATTTAAAGTTAAAGCATATGCTCAAGATGCATTGTCTCAATCTAAAAGAAGTAAGTATCAGAATATGATTGAGGGTCAGATGGCCGCTAAACCTATACTTGAAACTATTCAACAAAAAACAGGGGTAGATACTTTTGTGATGCCTCCTGAAGAGTTGCCTACTTCCGATGAAGAACTACAGTTATATATGCAGCTTAATTATAAACCTGCTATTGAAATTGCAGAGGAGGAAGCTATAAATACTATTTTTGATTCAAATCACTATGACGACATTAGGAGACGATTAGACTATGATTTAACAGTTTTAGGCATATCGGTATCTAAGCACGAATTTTTACCCGGCACAGGAGTTAAGTTAAGTTATGTAGACCCTGCGAATGTGGTCTATAGTTACACAGAAGACCCACAGTTTAAAGACTGTTTCTATTGGGGTGAGATTAAAACTCTTCCTATTACAGAGCTTTTAAAAATTGACCCTACCTTAACTAAAGAAGATTTAGAGGAGATTTCACAAAGTGGGCAAAGTTGGTATGACTACTATAATGTAGCTCAGTATTATGACAACGATATATTCTATCGTGATACTACAACTTTGATGTACTTTAACTACAAGACCACTAAAAAGATTGTCTATAAAAAGAAAAATTTAGAAGGAGGTGGCTCTAGGATGATTGAAAAAGACGACCAATTCAATCCACCTGTAGAGATGATGGAAGACGGTAGTTTTGAAAAGATTGAAAAAACAATTGATGTATGGTATGATGGAGTAATGGTTATGGGAACAAATATTGTTCTTAAGTGGGAAGCAGCAGAAAATATGGTTCGCCCTAAGTCAGCTTCGCAGTATGCTATACCTAACTATGTGGCTTCGGCTCCTCGTATGTATAAGGGAGTTATAGAGTCTTTAACTCGTAGGATGATACCTTTTGCTGATTTAATTCAGATAACTCACTTAAAGCTACAGCAAGTAATTTCTAGAGTAGTTCCTGACGGAGTATATATAGATGCTGACGGACTAAACGAAGTGGATTTAGGTACGGGTAATGCCTATAACCCTGAGGATGCTTTAAGGTTATATTTCCAAACAGGTTCTGTTATTGGAAGAAGCTATACTCAGGAGGGAGATTACAACCAAGCGAAAGTTCCTATCACACAGCTTACAGCTAGTTCAGGAGCGAGTAAAGCACAGATGCTTATCCAAAATATGAATCATTATTTACAGATGATTCGTGATGTTACGGGACTTAATGAAGCTCGTGATGGTTCTACTCCTGACCCGTACTCTTTAGTTGGAGTGCAGAAATTAGCTGCTTTAAATTCTAATACTGCTACACGACATATCTTAGATGCAAGCCTATATATGTATAGGACTTTAGCTGAAAGCTTAACGTATAGGGTATCAGATATTCTACAGTATGCTGACTTTAAAGAAGAGTTTGCCAATCAGATTGGAAAATATAACGTTAGTATCCTTCAGGATATTAATGACTTGTATATATATGACTTTGGAATCTTTATTGAGATAGCTCCTGACGAAGAACAGAAAGCACAACTTGAAGCCAATATAAATATGGCACTTTCTAAAGGAGATATCAACCTTGAAGACGCTATTGATATACGTGAGATACGTAACCTTAAGTTAGCTAACCAACTTCTTAAAATGAAGCGTATAGCTAAACAAGACCGAGAGGAGCAGATGCAGATGCAACAGCAAGCTATGCAATCTCAACAAGCTCTTAAATCTCAAGAGATGGCACAGCAGTTAGCTATGCAGCAGAGTCAAATGGAGATTCAAGGTAAGATGCAGCTCAAACAAGCTGAGGTAGCTTTTGATATTGAGAAGATGAATAACGAGGCTCAACTTAAGCAACAGCTTATGGAAACTGAGTTTCAGTATCAGATGCAAGTGAAGGGTATGGTTGAAAGTAATATCCAAACTAGAGATACTCAAAAAGAAGAAGCAAAGTCTGATAGGATTAGCCAACAGAATACTCAACAGTCTAAACTTATCAACCAAAGGAAGAATAATTTACCTGCACAGAGTTTTGAATCTAATGAAGATAGTTTAGATGGATTTGACCTTGCGGAGTTCAATCCAAGATAGGTCTAATTCTCTAATATTTTTAGTGTAACTTTGAGAAAAATCTAATCATATGGAAATGAAAGTACGTCTTGTAGAAGAAGGTGAGCAAAAGTCTGCTGCCGAAATTGAGTCTTCATTGCTTGAAAAGCATGAGGAAAGTTTAAATAGTACTCCTGAAGAGGTAGTTTCTGAAGAGGTTGTAGAACCTGTAATAGAGAAACCACAGATGGAAGAAAGCGAACTTCTATCTATTATTAGCGATAGACTAGGAAGAAATATAAACTCTCTAGACGATTTAAAAGAGGCGAGAGAAGAGTCCGGAGAAATGGACGAAGAGGTGTCAGCGTTCTTTAAGTATAAAAAAGAAACGGGCCGTGGTGTAAAAGACTTTGTTCAATTAAACAAAGACTATGACACTATGAATCCCGAAAATCTTATCAAGGAATATCTAACGGCAACGGAAGAAGGACTTGATGAGGAAGATATAAATGCTATGATGGAGGATTATAGTTTTGATGAAGACCTCGATGATGAGGGTGACGTTAGAAAAATCCGACTAGCAAAAAAGAAAACTATTGCAAAAGCGAAGAGATACTTCGAAGATGCTAAAGAAAAATACAGCGTTCCCCTTGAGTCTATTGGGTCGCCTTCTTTAGAAAATTCCGAAGA
>Ga0302136_1000866_pt1 | contig 14249 bp, 10 predicted proteins | sample CBN3_20m_MG_FD_203116 | JGI IMG/M metagenome (GOLD analysis project Ga0302136, IMG submission 203116) | Marine microbial communities from Western Arctic Ocean, Canada - CBN3_20m | ecosystem: Environmental > Aquatic > Marine > Oceanic | place: Canada: Western Arctic Ocean | collected 2017-09-15
ATGCTTGAGGACTCTATGAAGTCGAAGGTTCCGCTGAACTTGACTTGCTCGATGTCCATAAATGCCGCGTCATTACCAAACGTACTGCCGGTGATGATCATGTCATTGGCATAAAGCGGGCGATTGGCTTCGCCACCAGAATTGAGGTTCAGCACCATGACAGGCATATCAAAGCCGGTGATGAGGCTTTGGCCAACCTTGTTGAAAGAGGCCATCGTGACCAACGAGCTGGTGCCGTTACCGTCGATTGCACCGGTTTCCGCGCTGGAATCGTGATAATCGACAGCCAACATCAGGCGGTCATTAACAGCCCACTCTATATTCAGGCCGATCGAGTCATTGGTGTTTTCCCGCCCATCTTCGCCCGTGCCCATCGCAAAGTCTGCGTTGTTAACAACTTCGCTGTAGATCGTTGGGGTGTAATGAATGCCGGAATTATCCCATTCGCTCGTTTGTGACACCGCGTTGGTGTTCGAAAACCAAGCAGACATGTCGCTGTAAGAGCGCTCCAGCGTGAAGTTGGAGTGGATGTAGTCAACTGTTGCAATGATGTCATCGGTCGGCGCCCACTGAAGAACAACTTGTCCGTTGGTTCTTTCAGATTCGAACTCTGCAATGTTGTAAGCCATGGATTGCGGAATGGAGTAGAAATCGCTTGCAGACTGCGGGCGATTCACTTGATTGGCATCGTTAACGACAATGGAAGCATCATCTCCGGACCGGGTAAACCAGCCACCGGTAGACGCGGCATTTACACCATTGTTTCGATTCTGATTAGACGCCGTAATGGCAATACCGACCGTGTCATCAGCAAACTTGCCAATATAGATGCCAGAAAATTCAGGCGTGATGTCATCGCCCGTACGGGTCGATGTGTCTTGCACCATTTTGGCCGAGATGCTGGCGGTGCTGTCAACTTTCAACGGCTCCGGCATCGAGATGTTAATGGTTGAACCAATGCCGCCCGTTGGAATATCGGCCCGGCCGGTTTTATAAACCTGAACGCCTGCAACGCCTTCCGAGGCCAGATCACCAAAATCAAAGGACCGACTAGCGCCGTTATGCGTTGGCATTTGACGACCATTTAAGGTTACCAAATTGTATTCCGGACCAAAGCCGCGAACCGTGACCTGGCTGCCTTCGCCGCGTGAACGCGAAATTGAAACACCCGTGATGCGCTGGAGCGATTCTGCTAGGTTCGCATCGGGGAACTTACCCATTTCTTCAGCGGATATGGCATCGACCACGCCGCTGGCATCGCGTTTGATATCCATAGAGCGCTGCAGACTACCTCGGATGCCCTTTACAACGACTTCTTCCATGAGCGCGTTTTGGGTGCCTAAATCTTCTTCGGCCATGAGTGGGGCGACATAACCTGCGATTGCCAAGGCCACGCTGCTAGAAAGTAGTTTGCGTTTAAATACCATTGTGTTGAACCCCCTAGGTCGAGCTGCGCTCATCAGGAGCGCATTTATGTTTTGATCAGCCGTTTCCGGACATTTCTGCATTCAAAAGGCTAACGGTTGACCTCCCGAAACACATTATATTTGAGACTAACAGGGCATTTATGCGATAACAGGGACGCTTAGCTTTTAAAAAGGGCAGGATGCTGCAGTTTACGGTGTTATTGAACGTCTTTGGCACCGATTTGGGCTCAGTTGAGTTGCAATGGTGTGCTGGTTTTATCGAAGGGCCCGTCTAAGTAAGCACTTTGGCAGTGCGCAGCATTCGGTGAAGATCGGTCAAGGTTGGCGATGATCGATCCAAGAAATTGTCGACGCCCCAGTGTCAGGATGCCGTACTTTTAAGACGTTAACTTTTGATTGAAAGCTTGGGTTTCACCCAATGTTTTATTTCAAGCGTTGCACAACGCTTGAGAAATCAAATCGATTTCAGCAACGTCCCCACTACCAGGCGATCCACCGGCCATTTAAAATCGTCTGCATTTAGGTCCGAAAGCCCGACCCAGCGCGGAACTTCGCATTTCAGGCCAGCGTTTTCGGGGAAATCAAAGGGCTTCGTTTTGGCTTCAAACTGTTGTTCACCAACAAGCTTCACGGTGTAATAGATACTGATGAGTTGGTCGGTGTCGCGAAAGGCCGATGGCTGAAAGTAATCGGTGGTGTAAAGGTGGTCCAGCACTTCAATCGGTTGGTCGAGTTCTTCCATAAACTCCCGCATGAGGCAATCACATGTGCCTTCGCCCCACTCTAATCCGCCTCCCGGGAACTTGGTAAATAAAAGACCTTTGATCCGTTCATCGCTTACCAACAATTGGTTTTGAGCGTTAATCAAAACGCCATAAACCCGTACATTAAATTGCTTCATCATGACGCGTTGACTGCTCTTGTTGTGCCGTGTTGTCCAGGGGGTCCTTGCGAGTGCTCGAGGGTATCGCCAGCAGTTTGCAGGGGGTTAGGTATTGGCTCTTTAGCGCGATCCACCACCAAACCTCAAAGCGGGTGGTATTGTCAAAGCCGATGTGACCGATGCGTGAAAGCGAAAGGCTCACTGGGCATTAAACCATTCCCCATCAAAGCTTGCGTTATTTAATTTTTTGGCGATGCCGTGTCCGACAAGTCGGGTCCGATAAAACCCCTTGGGTAAAATTGGGTTTAGGCCGGCAGTTTTTGATCAGCGCCCTGGTGACCAAGGGCTTGATCAATAGGTGTGCGCGAGGAGTGCTGGCCTGGATGGGTTAATGAAAGAGGGCTCAGTCGATTAGATGGCGTACAACGAACCCAAGAACCAACCCAAGAACCAACCCAAGAACCAACCAGAAAGCACGCCAACGAATCGCCGCAATCGCTGAGTCGCCTTGTCTTCAGCTTTGATTCGCCTATTAAAGGCCGTTATTGGACGCGCTGTCGCAATGGTTTCAGTCAATCGCGGTTGAGGAAAGGGTGATTGCCAATCAGGTTATGGGCGCGGACCGGCGCATTGTGATGGTCTCAATCGATGAATAATGGCCCGTGGGGTTTTTGACCGGGAACGTTTTGTGACCGCCCATCGGGGTTTCCCCGCTTTACGCCGTTAAAAGGCAAAACGGTTCGGGTTGACAGCGCTGTCATTTAGGCCTAAAACAAGAAATGACACCGTTGTCATTTCGTGACTTTAGGGGCGGGGTTGCCGATCTTCGAAAAACACAATGCATGATTAAATTCAATGCAAAGGGGGTGTTCAGTGGCAAGTAGTCAAATGCAGAGTTCTGTGGGACGTCGTGAACGCACCGAATGGCAAGCCGAGGCAGTCCAAGTGGTCGTGGGTTGTAGTGGTCGATCGGTTTTAATGAAGTTGAAAGAGATGCTGCGCGATGAGCGCCTCATCGACGTGGTTGCGGCCTGCCCTTCGGGCGATGAAATTTTAAGAGCGTGTGAGCAACTCAGACCGAACCTTGTGATTCTCGATACCGGGATTACGTCACCCGATGCGTTGGTTGTGGCGTCAACATTACAAGCTCAATATGCCATCAAGGTTGTGCTGGTTTCAGAACCCGTTGACGCTCAATCGCACGGTGCTGCGCTCGTCGCCGTTGAGTTTAACCCGAAAACCTTTGATGCCGATCGTTTGCATGAAACAGCTAGAGATACGTTGGACACAGTCGATGGCGGACACCCAGTAGACGGGTCAGGACATTTTTGTTTAGACCAAAAGCGCTTGCCCGCATCAGGGTTTGCGACCCACAAAACAGGCCATCAGCTTCAGTCGTCCTCGCAACATGGGGACAACAGCGCGCGGCATCGAATGTTGCGGAAACTGTTAGTTCGTGATTCTGGGGTCGTCAAGGTTGTGCCCTTTGATGATATTGGTTGGGTAGATGCGGCGGGTGATTATATGTGCGTGCATGCCCATGGCGAGACCTTGGTTATGCGCAGCACGTTGCGTGAACTCATTGATAAACTTGATGAGCGCACCTTCGCGCGAATTCATCGTTCGACCATCGTCAATGTTGAAAAAATCGTCAGCCTGACGCCCCTTGCAAAAGGTGCCGGGTTGCTTGAACTTGCCTGTGGCAAAACACTGAAGGTATCGCGAAACTATCGCGATTCGGTTAAGAACCTGTTTCAGTAGCCCTGGATCGTTCGGCGTTTAAAAGCCTGCTCGCATCCTTGCGCTGTCGGTGAAGGCGCGACGCCAAGCGCGCCGTGTGGCATTAGCTTGTGACGCGTTTTACGATCGCGACCGCATAGGACAAACCGTCATTCAGCCGAACCGCTAAACCGCTAAACCGCTAAACCATTGTCGCGTTAGCGATATCACAACGCAGTGCTGCAGGCATCGATCCCTATGCGCTGCTTCGACCGGCATGCCAGCGCAAGAACACCACGGCTTGCAAAGCCGGCCCCTTCAGACCTTCTTACCTAAATCAGAACGCGCTGCGGGTGCAGAAAGAACCGGCCCGCGTTTAAACGGTTTGCGTGGGTAGGGCGCAGATGAACCGCCGCGCATCTGCGCTCACGCATCGGGCGCCCAAGCAACGGGGAAGACCTGAGGAAAATCGGACAGCGGTTGGCCGTCCTGCGGTTGATGATCATACAGCGCGAGGGGGTCGGGAATGGCCTGGCTCCGTCTGCGTAGATAGTGCACATCCGGCCCTGCCCAAAGCGAGGCATGAGCGCGCCGAGGATGGGTTAAGGTTGCGCCGCCCCGAGCTGAATGAAGAATGTGGCCGTGAAATAAGAGCACGTCGCCCGGCTCGTATTCCCATCCGAGAATCTCGAAGGACTCGCGATTGCCTTCAATATCAGGCAACTCGGGCAGGGTTGGATCTAAAAACGAATCAAAGTAGGTCCAGTGCGCATGGGCTTCTCGGCCAATCAAAATTTCCCCCGCGGCATGCGCTTGCTCGAGTTTGGCGGCGCCCTGTGGATCTGCTTTTGGGTCAAGGCCAACCGGGGGGCGGTAGGTCACGTTCCATCGATGCGAGCCCCGAATGACTTCAATGCTGACATCCCGCGGCGCGACGTCTGCACAAACCCAGGCCCGCACCAGCTGATGACCATCAATATTGTAGTAGCTTGTGTCCTGATGCCAGGCGCTTGGAAAGACTTTACCGGCTGGCTTATAAAACATCTGATCCATATAAAATCGCACGGGTGCTTCGAGCACCGATCCAACGATTTCAGAAATCGGAGATTCTTTCATCAATTGGTCAAGGCAAGGCGAGTGCGAGGCTGGAAACTGATCGATCCGCAGTGGCATGGCAACGCCGGCGGACATGCCGTCGGGGTTCGCTTGCGTGAACTCAAGGCCTTCTTCAAGCAGCGCATTCCAGCGGCCTGCGAGTACGCCCTTTAAAAGCACCGCGCCATCACGATGAAAATCGTGTTTTTCCTGCTCTGTTATGGGTCGTAACAATCCGGATATTGGCATGAAATTTCTCCTCCGTATTGGTGTTAGCATATCAGAAATACGTTGAAACCTAGGGGGGCGCATGGCGAGCCAAAAATTTGAATATATCACCTATGAGGTCGAGCGTGGCCGTGCTCGAATTACCCTCAATCGTCCCGAAAAGCGCAACGCGTTATCGATCGAACTGGTGGAAGAGTTGCGGGATGCCCTCTGGGAAGCCGATGATGATAAAGCGGTGCATTGCGTCATCATTAAAGGCGCTGGCACCTCCTTTTGCTCAGGGTATGACCTGACGCCGTCGCGTGCGGCACAAGACGATGGTATCGAACGGCGCGAAGGCCGCGGGATGGATGATGATGCCTGGCATATCGAGCGATTTCAGCGTTGCCTACGCACCCTGACCGAAATGCACAAACCCTCGATTGCACAGATTCACGGGCACTGTTATGCCGGTGGCACCGATTTGGCGCTGTATTGCGATCTGCTGATCTGCTCGGACACCGCAAGCTTTGGCTACAGCGCCCTAAGAAACATGGGTGCGGCGCCCAATCAAATGTGGCTGTATCATATTGGCCCACAGTGGACCAAACGCTTGCTACTAACCGGCGATACCGTGAGCGGCGTGGATGCGGCAAAAATCGGGTTGGTTTTAAAGTCGGTCCCGGATGCCTATTTAGAGCAAGAGGTCGAAGGCCTCGCCGACCGTTTGTCTTGGATCGATGCCGAAATGCTCTCGACCAACAAACGCATCATTAACGTTGGCATGGAACTCATGGGCGCTCAGGTTCTGCAACGGCTGGCGGCCGAAAATGATGCTCGGGCGCACACCGCTCGGGCTGCAAAGGACGTCTTCAAACAGATTGCCAATGAAGGTTTGCGCGCAGCGCTTGCGGCACGAGACGCGCCCTTCGGGGATAGCCGTGCGAAAGTGACCGGGCCTGAAATTAGAGATGCCAAGGGGTACCTGGTTCCGGATTCCGGCGCACATTGAAGGCCCTGTTGTTCGCGGCAGCTGCATGATCTGACGCGTAAAACGGATTTAAGCACAATAAAAAAACAACGGTCATCAAAAATGATGGTCGAGAAAAATCGCTAGAAAGGAGCGCGCCCATGGCAAACAATCCAAAGATTGATGTCTATCTTGTGTGTAATGCGAAATACCACGACACCAATTTCGCCCGGCTTGAATTGTTAAAGCTGCTGGCGGAAAACGACGATATTCATACGAGAGTAGCTGAGGATTTTAGCGATATTGCGGCCATCCAAAGTGCGCAACTTCTGATTACCTATACCTGTGATCTAAGACCAAGCCTTGCGCAACAGCAGGGGTTGGCTGAGTACTTAGAAGGCGGGGGCCGTTGGTTTGCGTTGCACGCAACCAATGCTCTCATCGAGTTCGTTGGTGGTAAGCCCGACACGCCGGACCTTGCGCCAAAATTTATGGCGCTGCTGGGTAGCCGGTTTGTGGCCCACCCCTCAAACACCAGTTTCGAAGTCCGGGTTACAGACGTGGATCATCCCTTAACAGCCGGCATCGACGATTTTGAAGTGCACGATGAAGAGCCGTATTACTGCGAACCGATCGGCGCGCAAACGGTTTTACTTGAGGCTACCTACAACCAACCGTCGGCTGGATACGTGCAGTCGGATTACGGCACCGATCGTGAGAGCCAACCGCAGATGTACTTACATCCTTATGGGGGGGGCGAGGTGCTGTATCTGTCTTTAGGTCACTGCACCGGCAAGCACGATATGAAACCGATGGTGGACATTGTGCCCGTCGTGCGTGGGTCCTGGAATAATCCGATCTATTACGAGTTGTTGCGACGCGGGATCCGGTGGGGGGTGGGCAGCCTGTAGATGGGGTCGCGCTGCCTGCCTTAACACCCATAAGCGGCAGAGGGCTGGTACGGCTGGTCATTAAGACCACGATGTTAAGGTCTCAATGCTCGGTCGGTTCGCGTTATCATCGCTTCATTAGGGCGCCTCAATCGGATCTGTTGTCCCCTTGTTGGAGGGTGTGTTTCGGGTTGGTGCGATACGGCGTGCATATAATGTTTACAATGACGGTAGGGCGAGCCCCGAATGAGGTGCTGCGCTTTCCGAGACTTAAATAACCGCTCACCGGACACCCAACATGCGAACCATTGAAATTACCCGAGCGCCCGTTGAACTTTATAAAATCCTGAAGTTTGAAGGCCTAGTGAACTCTGGCGGCGAAGCGAAGCTCTTGATTGACGACGGTCAAGTGACGGTCAATGGCGCGGTTGAAACTCGGCGGCGGAAGAAGATCGTTGATGGGGATGTGATCGCGTTGGGTGATGAAATCCTGCAAGTGGCCTTGGCGCAATGATCAGCGCCATGAGCGGCGAGAAGAATGCCTTCAACGGGGTTTCGACAGGCGTAAACCGCTTTTTGGTTCGCAGCGGTCGCCAGCAGATGCGTCTTCAGGTTAACGTGGGGGTACCAATCAGCTGGGAATCATCGTCAACCGCGGGTAAAGGGTGATTCGCTATTTCGAGAGACTTTTTTTAAAAGCGGTTCTTGTGAGGTGCGTCGTATGACGGGTAAAGGTGCACTGATTTTGGTCTGTCGCTCAGAGCAGCTGGATCATTTTGGCTGGTTCGCGCGCCGGCTACATGCTCAGTTGACCGCAGACGGTCAAATCGATATCACGATCCTTGAAATTTCAAGCAGCGTCCAACTGCAAGAAATCCTTTTTACCTGTCCTACGCCGCATAACGTTTCTGAAATTCATCTTTTTGCGGAATTCCGAAATGAAAGGCTATGGGTTGATCAATTTGCGGGCGAGTATTTAGCGCCGGACGCGATCGATCCTTTGGCCTCTGCGCAGCCATCGTCGCTTGCAATTGCAAGCTACTCGCCGAACGCGACCTGTAAAATCTGGTTTTGGTCAGACGGCGATCGAGCGCAAGAGGGTGGGCCTGGGTTTGCGATTTTAAAAGGATTTGAAGAATCTTTTGGGCATCGGTGCTCGTTTTTGCCGATTGGACAGTTGAAACAACAAAGCCCTCAGCCTGCTGCCAGTCAAAAGCAGGATTTTGATCGATCAAGCGTAACCATTGATGCGCGATCAAAGGTAACAACGCAGGCCCCTCGATCCCACTTTAGGGTGAATGGGTCGCTGGGCAAATGTGCGGCTGCGCTGGTCGGGGTGGGCTTAATCTATACGTTTTTGATCGATTCTGAACTTGATTACTCGGGTTCGTTTGATGAGGTTGTGGCGTATCAAGACACGTCTTACGACATCGATAAGATAACGGCCCAGATGGAAGATAAAAGCGGTGAAATGTCGGCGCACACCTGGATATATGATCGCAAGAAATGGGAGTACGAATGGTTTCTTGCCGACGAGTGGCTTGCTGCGGCTGACCGTGAACTAAGCCAAGCCGCCGAAATCCCAGGGGGCGGCAGATGGGGTCTGATTTATAATCAATTGTTGGAAAAAAATCAGGATCGGTTGACCAGTGTTGCCAGGTCCTTGAAGCGCGCAGCAGACAAGCAGGGTTACGACCGGTATGAACTCGCGAGTTTAACTTTGGCATTTGTCCAGCATATTCCCTATAGAATTCCGAGCAATGATCTTGGGCTGATGACGCCGCCAACGACCTTGTCTAAGCGGTGGGGTGACTGTGATACAAAATCATTGCTCTATGTCTTGGTCATGCAGCAGCTGGGATTTGATGTGTCGCTTTTTGTTAGTGGTCGATATCGTCATGCGATGGCCGGTGTTAACATCAATGCGATGGGGACCTCGATGGGACATCGTGGCCGCAAGTATTATTTTGCGGAAACGACAACGCCTGGTCACAGAATAGGTCAGTTATCGACCGGCAGTACTATGTGGTGGTCTTTGATCCCGCTGACCAACAGTGCGGCAGACGAGGTTTGAAATTATGAATCAGTTTTTATTGTGGAACGGTATCTTTAGTTTGTTGCTGGCCTTGAGCCTTGGTCTGCTTGCAATCTATCTTGGTTTCAACGCTTTTAAAGTGCTCAATCGCGGCATTGATGAAGAGTTCGAGCTGCGCAATAACAATGTAGCGGTTGCCCTCGTGAGCGGTTCGTTTATTTTCTCCCTCGGCATACTAATGAGAAGTGTGATTGATCCGATCACGCTCACGATCTTTAATCTTGCCCACAAATACGAGCAGTTTGGCGTTTCCCTGACAGAAGTGCTGTCAACCTTCGGCATCATTTTTACGCAATTTTTTGTCGCACTGATGCTCTCTCTAGCAACACTCAGTATTGGCACCCGGTTGTATATGGCGCTGAACCGGCAGACCAACGAGTTGGAAGAGATTGCGAACAATAATATTGCGGTTGCGATCATGGTGAGCGCGATTACGTTGACCCTGGCCTTATTCTTAGCAGGCGGCATGGAAACATTTCTCAACGCGATCGTGCCAGCCCCGCCAGTTTTGAACGAAAACTTGCCCTTTAATTAGCGGCAGCGCTGATTAAACGGCTCCGAGTATTCAAGGCTGGGTTCGGGTCGAAAGGGGTTTGCGAAAAACCTGCTGTTGGGGTGAATTGATATCTAAAGCAATGCATCGCGTTCAAGAAAAGTAAGCCAATGCCGTGAGTCTTCTCCGAATAAAAAACAAACCCGCGCGCCAACTATGGCTATCGTCTCAAGGTCTTGGCATCTCCCCGACCGGTCCGCTCGATTTATTAGCGCTCATCAAGCAGCTTGGGTTTGTTCAACTCGATACCATTCAAGTTGTGGCCCGCGCGCATCACCATATTTTATGGAGCCGCAACCAGAATTACCGGGAACCGATGCTGGATCAGCTGCTGGCAAAGGACCGGGTCATTTTTGAGCACTTTACGCATGATGCGTCCGTCATTCCGATGGACTTTCTGCCCTACTGGCAAAGGCAATTTCGTAGAAAAAAAGAGCGTTTGGATCGTGCGAGCTGGAAAAAGACCCTGCCCAATCAAGCCGCACGCGAGGCCATCAAAGCGCGGATACGGCGCGAGGGCCCGCTGTCGACCCATGCCTTTGATACCAAGATTGTCGGCGAAAAGAAAATGTGGTCGCGCCCACCACACAAACTCGCCCTAGACTACCTGTGGTACACCGGTGAACTGGCGACCTCGCACCGGATTAATTTCAACAAATACTATGACCTTGCGGAACGAGTCTTTCCTGCTGAGATCAGAGATCTGAAATATTCGGATGCGGCGCAAATCGACTGGTTATGCCAGGCCGCGTTGGACCGGATGGGGTTTGGATTGCCCAAGGAGTTGCACCAGTATTGGGACGCTGTGAGCCCTACAGAGGTCAGGCAGTGGCTTGCTCGCTCGAAAGCATTGGTTCAGGCCGTTTCAATCGAAACCGCAAGCGGTCAGTGGGTGCAAGGCATTGCCCCAGCCGACATTGAAGCAAGACTGGCCAATTTAACGCCCACGACGACGCGCCTGCGCATATTGAACCCTTTCGATCCGGCGATCCGTGACCGAAACCGCCTGCAGCGGTTGTTTGGTTTTGAGTACCGGGTCGAGATGTTCGTGCCCGCTGCCAAGCGCGTCTGGGGTTATTACGTTTTCCCCATTCTGGAAGGCGAGCAATTTGTTGGGCGAATTGAAGTGAAAGGCGATCGCAAACAATCCGTTCTCAACGTTATCAATTTTTGGCCGGAGGCAGGGGTTGCTTGGTCTGAAGGCCGCTTTAAAAAGTTGGCGTCGGAACTTGAAAGGATGCGGCGGTTTATTGGGGTTGCCGCCGTTGAATGGGCGAGCTAGCGGCGTAGTGTCAATGCTTGCCGCGAGCAAAGCTTAAAATCCGTTGCAAAGCGTTTTAAAGAATACGATGCCATTTGTAAGAGTCGCACTGTTATGTTTCAGCCAACGGATCTAGCCTAAATTGTTGCTGGCTTTGGCGTGATCCTTTCAATGTTGGTGGTGGCCAAGAAGATTTCTGACAACACGAAACAAGCAAAACTTGCGAATTGGGGGGTATTGTCTGAACGATAACGGTCTGGCTATTTTCAGATGCGCAACTTCGAGATGATAGAGGTCATCGTCACAGGTCGAAACGATTTTGATGCGCTGCGAGCGCGCGAATAATTAGCTTTTTTTGATTTCCTGGAAAACCTGTGCAGGGCGAATCAGGCGCGCGGGTCATGGCAAGAAGCTTCACTCGCACAGATGATGGGATGCTCCAGATTTTCAATCGGCCTATACGCTGGCATTTGAGCAGTAAGCGTTCCTGGCAATGGTTTGAGCCGTTTCAAGACGAGCGAGGGTTTCCTGATGGCTTAACCCGCGCAATTTGCAACGCGATTTCGGAATGCATTGTGGCGAAGGGACAACCCGAGTGATGTGCGCTTTGTTGGTTCTATGCTTACCAAGTAAAGCGTCTACGAATCTAGGGGCATCTCACTATACCTGCATCACTTGTCCACATTAGTAATACAGACCAACACAAGGAGTCCCATCTGGTGAAGCGGGGGGTGCCCCCGGGGTGGGGTGCTGGCATGCCGAAAATGGTTGCTGGGTAGTTGAGACGTAGAATTACGTTTTGACATTATTTTCGGTATCAAAGTGGGTGCCAAAAGAGTCTTTACGGGGAAGGCCCGTATATGATTTATATAGAATTAAATCGATTAATTGGCAGGGAGAGGGGTGATGTATTCGATTCACAAATGCTTTAACCACTCGCGGGCATATTTTTTATCACCGATCTAATTCGGCCTCATCGATTCAGGGCTTTCAACCAAAGTTAAAAAACTAAACCGCTTCAAAGTCAAATTGCTCTGTCGTTACCGATGCCTGAGCTAGTGCTGAGTAGCGAGGCCCGGCTATCACATCCGGTGCAAAATCATTGTTTATTTGCGTTAGCATATCTGCCGGCAGAATCATGGCGGCGGCATCAAAATTGTCTTGTAGATGTTGAAGGTTTGTCGTCCCTGGAATCGGCACAGATCCTTTGTCCTGCGCAAGCGTCCAAGCAAGGGCAAGCTGGGCTATTGTACAGCCAATGTCGCTTGCGTATTGCCGAGCCTTGTCTAATAGGCCCAAGTTAGCTGAGAAGTGTGGGTCGGTGAAACGTGGGAATGTGCGCCGCAAATCTGTCTCATGATACGCATCCGGGTCAAGCGGTTCATCAGCTAGATAGCCTCGTCCAACGGGAGAAAAGGGCACAAAAGTCACGCCCAACTCTCTGCATGTATCAAGCACAGCGATTTCCGGATTTCGCGTCATCAGCGAGTACTCAGACTGCATAGCTGAAATCGGGTGCACGGCATGTGCCAAGCGAAGCGTATCTGCTGACATTTCCGACAAACCAATCATCCGAATTTTACCTTCTCGAACCAAATCAGCAAGTGCACCAACTGAATCCTCTATGGGTACATTTGGATCAGGGCGATGCATGTAATAAAGGTCTATCACATCAGTTTGCAGCCTTTTTAAGCTGGCTTCACAAGCAAGCTTAATCGTCTCTGGTCTGGCATCCAGCAGCCGCTTTCCGTCTTTGAAATCCATGACACATTTGCTGGCTAATACGAATTCATTGCGGCGATCTTTTAGCGCTTCACCGATAAGTTTTTCGTTATTACCCATACCATAAATAGTTGCCGTATCAAGAAAATCATAGCCAATATCAATCGCCCGGCGCAAAAATTTGACTGCGTCCTTTTGCTCCTGAGCTGGCCCATAAGCATGACTCAAATTCATACACCCAAGTCCAACAGGGTGAACATCCAAAGATCCAATTTTTCTCTTGGCAACGGTCATTTCAATCCTTTTGTTGTCTGCGTCATGACTGCGCATTAGGTTAGCTGAAAGGCAACCCAGTTGTCAGCAGCACTTAACAGCTGCCGACAAAGAAAATTGAAGAAGACTATTTTTCCAGGCTAGAAAGTGTCTAGTAAAGTCTGGGAAGTCCATAACTCAGATTCGCAGCCAGCAACGAAAACCAGTGTTGAAGCGATGATTAAGATTCGTAATGGCATGTAACCCCCTGTAATCTGATGTTACTGACGAACCTTTACATCACGGCCCTGTCAGAACGCTTTGCAAGCGCCTCATTAGGGTCTTGTGAGTTGACGATCACAGTATTCGGCTGCGGCTTGCTGACCCCGTCGAGCCGTTGCAGAGGCATCACCCCGTGTTCTGTCCATTTTTTCAAGGGCCATCTTCGGGTGATGCGCTGCGGCAAATTGACAGGCCACCATGCCGGTTGCGTTTACCGAACCCACCTGACCTGAAGGCGGTCCACGTTCGGGTAGGACTGTCCCGCACCCCGTGATAACTGCCATTGTTAATATAAAAACCAAAATTTTCATGCATCTGCCCCCGTAACATGATGTAACAGACCTGTAACTTATAACGCCGTAACAGGTGTAACAACCCGTGAAGGTGTAACAGCGGGTTCCCATAGTTACGAAACCTTGTAATATCGCTAGCAAGGCAGAGGCGGCTTGCATCAGTGCTTCTACAAAAATTATGGCTCAGGTTTCGGGCTGGTAAGCGACTCAGTGATGTCCGTTTCAAGGATTGCGGCATGAGTAGAAAAAAAGCCGCCATGCTGGTACGCAACCAAACGGTCTGTAAGAGTAAATAGATGATGCAATTGATTTTATTTCTTTTGTCTGCACTCGCGCTTTTATCAATGTCGGTGTCCTCAAATGCTGGGCTTAAGCAGCTTACTTGTGACGCTTTTCGGAAAGGTGAATTGAAAGGGTGAATACCTTTGTGTTTGATAGTGACGATTTGCGCCGCGAACGTCCTACATTTTCCTATTCATACAGGTATGCAGGGAAATGTAATATGAGAGGCTGTGTTGGAGAAAGTTCTGGCTACATGGTAGTTACGCCAAATCATATCTCTTTTTTTGGTACGCTCTTGTGCGATGAAGTAAGGCTGGG
>Ga0302136_1000869_pt1 | contig 14233 bp, 11 predicted proteins | sample CBN3_20m_MG_FD_203116 | JGI IMG/M metagenome (GOLD analysis project Ga0302136, IMG submission 203116) | Marine microbial communities from Western Arctic Ocean, Canada - CBN3_20m | ecosystem: Environmental > Aquatic > Marine > Oceanic | place: Canada: Western Arctic Ocean | collected 2017-09-15
TGGAAAGTGAAAAAGCGATTGGAAAGCGAAACGAAACCTCACCGCGGTCCACGCCGTCGGGCGCGAGTTTGTTCGCGGCCGATTCGGTTGACGGGGAATATTTTAGCGGAGAAGCAGCCAACGGCGGTGAGGACGACGAGGTGAGCTCCATGCCGATGCGTCGCGCGGGGACGATCGTTAAGGAGCTTTTGGCGGTGTCGGGGGAGGCGGTGGGTGTGGCAACGGCGGATACCGGAGAGAACGGTGAGACGGTACACAGTGTCCCTGTGCTCAGTAAAAAAAACGAGGTCTTGCTTGAGACAGAGACGACGCTTCCGTCGTCACGACGAGGCGACCCTTCGTCGTACGGCCCGCACCTGGAAGGTTTGCTGACGAAACCAACCTGGGCCGGCGTCCCGCGTCGCAGCCGTCGCGCGACGCGTCGGGAGAAGAAATTCGGCAAGCTGCCCTTCCGCGTGGCGGGGTTGACGCTTGAGATGACCCGCAAAGCGGGGGAAGGCGCGCTTCGCGGTGTTGGCGGTGTTATCAGGGCACTGGGAGGGATCGTGATACGAGATTCAAGGTGAACTCTGTTCCATCCATCGATTGAAAATATCTTGTTTTGGCAATCTGAGTCAATCGCTTCAGTCCGTGGTTACCGCATTACATGATCACGCAGCCCTTCTCCTTCTCTTCTGCCTTTTTCGCGTTCGCCGCTTTCTGCGCCTTGAGCTCGGTCTGGAACTTCTGGTAGTCCTCGGACTTGACCTCCTCCTTGCCGTTCGGCAGGAACACCTTCCGCCAGAACCCCGATTCTTCCTCCACCGGGGCTGCTTTCGATTTGCTGTCCTGGGTGGCGCGGACCACGGTCGCGGAGCGAGCCTTCTTTGCGCTGGTGGGGCGCGCGGGGACGCGCACGGGCGCGGTGGTGGAGGCGACGGAGTTCATGTTCGTGGGTGGGTGTCTGTGGAGTGGGGTGGGTTGGGGATGAGCGAAACGGCGTTCACTTCATTTCCGGAAGCCAACCAACTCCTTCATTGGTTGGAAAGCGCCAGCTCGAATCTGACAAAAACGAGAGATCGCGTTGGTTGAAAGCGAAATCAACTGCATTTCACACTCAAAATGATGCCATGTCCACGATGGAAGTCGCGGAAAGCGAAAGGACCTTCCTTTGAGAAGTAGGACCGATCAAAATGAGAGGCGTAACACCATCTGTGTTGAACGACGGAAAGCGGCCTTCCTCCCCTCGCCGCCAAACATCGCGAGACGCGCGCCGAACACTCGTGTTCGGGCGCCATGACACTCGAAACGCGCCGGCGGGTCCGCGGCCTTGACGGAAACGGTGCGTGGTCCTTCTGCCCCCGGTGGTGTGCTCCGCGGACGGGACACGACGGGCCTCTAGAATCTCGCCGAAATTGCTCTCGTCTCTCATTCGATTTCTCGGATCCCGAGACACGTCTGCCTGCACCCTTCCCTTCCCCTCCCCGCTGACCCATCCACCCCCTCCCCACACGTCCCTCGCGCCTCCGTAGACGGTGGTTTCTGGAGTCGGCACCACCACCGCGTGTTCCTCGCCCTGAGCTTCGCCCTGGCGTGCGTTTGCGGGGCGTTCCTGTGGGGGCACAGGGACTCGGTGTTCCGCCTCGGCGCGAACTCGCTGGGCCCCGGCCCAGGTGAGTGGCTCGTGGAGGCGCCTCGGGTGCACGGCTTGAGCTCTGTGAAGCTCAGCGACGCGTCACAGCGACACTCACGTGAGCTCGAACAGCGAGACTGCTTTGTAGTCGTCAAGGATGGCGTAATCGTGCACGAGACGTACCGCGAGGGGGGCGATTTGGAGACGCTGCATCACATCGACGGCGTCGGGCGCGTGGCGGCGGCGCTTCTCGTCGGCGCGGCGGCGAGACACGGACTTATCGATTTAGACACCCCGCTTGTTGATTACGGCATTGGCGCGCCTGCGGTGAGGGAGTGGGCGAGCGCGGGGACGACTGACAGTGGCGACACCGCGACGGTGGATCCAGAAGCGCTGAAGCGCCATCCCGAGCTGCGGTGGGGAAACGAGTGGGCGTTTGTGACGGCGCGGCACGTTCTTTCCGAGACCACGGGCGTTGGCGAGGCGAGGGCCGGGACGGTGTGGCACCACGACAACTTCGGCGAGCTCCTCGACGTGCTTTCCGACGTCGTAGCCACAGCCACGGGAGGTAAGCCAAACGAGTGGGCGAAAAAACACTTCACGCGCCCGTTGGGGGTTTCCGATTTCTTTGGAGGAAACGGCGGCGATCGCGTCGGTGGGACCCGACTTCGCTTCGCGGGGGGGCAGATGGCGACGTGTCGCGACGCCGCGCGGTTCGGGCAGCTCATCGCGAACGGGGGTGTTTGGTTGGATGAAAACGGGGTTGGCCAGCGGCTGGTGGATGAAGACTTTGTGAAAAGAATGACGGCGTCGTCGTCGCCAAACGCCAACGCCAACGCCGGGTACTCCACGCTGGTGCACCCGGGGACGACCGCTTCGGGGCAACCCAGGGCCACCGCGTTCTTCGCGGGCGTGGAGGTGGGGTCAGGGGCTTTGGGGAAAGGCTCGAGGAAGGCTGCGCAGGCGGGAGGGCGGAAGAAATCCAAAAAGGAGATGAAAGCGGGTGAAAAATCGAAAGACCCTCGCCAGACCAAGATCGACGCCGCGGTTTCGGCGGAACAAACACACCTGCTGGGGGCTGCGAAGCAGTTGGATTTGGAACACGCCAAGGAAGGCCACCCCACGTCGCTGTCATCGTTGGGCGACGCGCCACAAGAAAAGCACCGCGCGCCTGCTTGGGAGGATTACGAAGGCGCCGAGAAAACCGGGTGCGGCGACACGGGGTCGTCGTCGTCCGCGATTCTCGGCGCAGACGGCCCTTCTTTTCCGCTCGCGTTCGCGGTGGGCAAGCTGGGGAAGTTCGTCGTGGTCGCCCCAACAACGAACACCGTGGTCGTGTCAATGGGGAACACGTGGGGCGCGTCCGCTGAGTGTCCATCAGGGCTGCGGGAACTGCTGGACTCGCAAACGCGAATCGCGTCCGGCGCGCGGCGCGCGAGCGCGGGGGGAAGCGCCAACCTCGGCGCCGCGCCGGGAAGCGTAACCGCCGGGTACGACGAAACCGTGTTGATGCGCCAGCTGTGGAGCGCCGTCGGGGAGGCGGTGACGCCTGTTGGTTACTTGAGCGATTTCACCGTGACCGCGCGCAAAGCCGTTTCCGGAATCGGCGTGAAGAGATTAGTCGCGAACACTGACGTTGATGGAAAATCCGAGCACGGTTTACTCGTGCCGCAAACGAACCCCGGCGCGTACGGCAAATCAAAAGCCAGCGCGATCGCGGCGGTCGCGGCGACGGACCGGCTTTCGGAAACGAAACAGAGCCATTTGGAAAAAGCGTCCCACGTTCCGGACGATTACGAGTCCCAAGCTGTGGAGGAAGGAACGGTCACAGACACTTCGGCGCTCGCCGCGTCTTCGCGGCAAGACGCGCTGGCCTCGGCTCGGCGCGCGCAGGCGGAGCGCTTAGCCGGGGCGACGGGCGGTTCGGAGGCGGCGCGCGTTCGAAGAAGGGGCGTGGACGAGACCGGGAAGCTCGGGTCGGACATCGATGCGGACCCGTCGGGAGGCAGAACGGGGTCGTGCAGGTGCTCCTGTCTCCCTTCACAGGACGGCGTCGGGCAGTGTGTGAACATGCGCGGCGTCCCGCGCGCGAGCTGCGCCGACGTGGCGCTGCTGGGCGGCGCCAAGGGGTTCTGCCCCGCGCTGGGGGTCACGAGCACGTGCGCCGCGCCCGTGGAGAAGGTGAGCCTTGGGAAGCAGGGCAGCCTGGGTGTGCAAAAGCACGCGATGAAACATTCAAAAACACACAGCAGCTCGAAACACAGGCACCGAAGGTCTTTGACCGGCATCGCGCCGGGTGACGACGAGAAGGAGTCGACGCCCACCACGTCTGTTACGATTTCCGCGGCGCGTTTCGCAGAGGCGGCTGAAATCGGCGTAACCAGCTCCGGGTCCGTCGCCGCGGCGCCAGAAGCGCCCGCGTTCGAGTGCGCGTCTTCCCGTGCGTGCGAGCCATTGCGGGCGGGCGGTGCAGCACACACGGAGTCGTTCCTGTGCCAGCCCCTTACCTTTGGGTCGTGCGTTTGGAGCGACGAGCTTTGCGACCAGCGGTCGACGCGACACGCGACGCGGCGCGCGACGACGAAACGGTCTTCGGGAGACGTTTCATATTCCTCTGGAGCGCTGGGGCACAGCAGCCCTGTTGACTCAACGCTCACCCTGACGCCGTCTTCCGTGGAGTCATATTTAGGCCTCCGGATGTCCAACGTGGCGGGCGCGGAGACGCGCGACGCGACGCAAATCGGCGTGGTGTCGTCGGCGTCGCGCACGGTACTCGCGGCGACGGTTGCGGCGGTCACCGCGTTCGTCGCGTTCGGCGCGCGAGCTTCGCGAGCGGCGGTAGCGGAGAGAAAGGGGAAGGGGAAGGGGGAGAAAACAAAGCTACTACTCGGGGTGGAGGTGAAGGCAGGGAAGGTGGAGGCGAAGGCGGGGAAGGTGGAGGTGAAGGCGGGGAATGTCGCGAAGGCGGCGACTGTCGCGACGGTCGCGACGCCGGAACCGAAAGCACCGGAGAAAGAGACGTCACAAAAAACAACTCCGGTCCCGGTCCGTACGTCCGGCGCGGGGAAGCCTCCTTTGTTTCCTCGTACGCCTGTTCGTGTGTCGTCGTCTCCGGCGGCGACGCACCAATACGCCTCTGTCGTGGCTATAGACACCACTTCCGTGGTGGACTACCGGGCTGTTGAACTAGGCGAAGCCGCGGAGTCGGATTGCGAAAGCGCGGAGGAGGTGGAGGACGAAAAGAACGACACGCCGCGATCGGCGAACACGGATGACGAAATAGACGCGTGGTTAGCGGATTAGCCACTACGCCACTACATGAAATACTCCCGTTCTATATTATTACCTCTATATCGCACCCACGCGATAGGCAGGTAGGTAACCTACCACCTCCTACCCTCCCCCCACCGCCTTGACGTTCGGGTCCATCAGCCTCTGCAGTTGTTTTCGTCCAAATCGGATGTAATGTTCCACCTGCTGCATGTCCCGCATCGCGTCCAACCCTCGTCGGGCCTCGAACTCGGCTCTGATTCGCGAAACAAGCCCCGCGCGTGTTTCCGCAGGCTTGCCTCGAACCGCGCGGAGCAACGCGCGGTGTAACGAAAGCGCCTGCTTCGCCAAGCCACTCAGGCGCGGCGCCATGAGCGGTAGTGACGTTTTCCTGAAAACGAGGGGTTGTAAAAATCCGCGTCATCATCATCATCACATTTGCCTTTCGCGCTTTCCAGATGAACAACGACCCGCAGTCGCCCACAGCGCGTCGGAAGCACCACCGGCGCTGACGACCGCGTCGCGCGTCTCGGCGAGGTGGTTGGCAATCGAGCCGTGACGCCCCAGAAGGCAGGCGGCTCATCTGAAAACTCACACACCATGAGCGAACGCACGGATTCGAGTTCGTTTGACCATCTGGTGAAGCTTTTGCTGGTGGGCGACAGCGGGGTCGGGAAGAGCAGCCTTCTTCTGCGGTTCAGCGACGACACGTTCGAACAAAACCAGACCCCCACCATCGGGGTGGATTTCAAGCTGAAGTTCCTGGACGTGGACAACAAGCGCTTAAAGCTCACGGTGTGGGACACCGCGGGGCAGGAGCGGTTCCGGACGCTGACGAGCTCGTGCGTGTTTGCGTTTTCCAAATCCAAAACGACTGTTTATTACAGCACCTGGTCGAACACACTACTCGTGCCGTGTGTAGCATTGCCCGTACTAGTAACACTTACTGCCGTACTGGTAACTCTTACGAATACATCACAAACGCACTGTGGAGGCCCGATTACTCGGACCAGTGCCCTGTGTCCGGCGCGATTACGGAGGACCCCGCTCAGGACTGACCTTTTTTTTTCTTTTCTTTTTCTTTCTCAATCGCAGGTACTACCGCGGCGCACAAGGGGTGATTTTCGTGTACGACATGTCGCGGCGTGAGACGTTCGAGAACCTGGCCGAGATCTGGGCGAGAGAGGTCGACATGTACGGAACCGTCGCGGACTGCGTGAAGATCGTGATTGGCAACAAAAGCGACAAGGAAAGCGATCGGGCGGTTTCCAGGGAAGAAGCGGAGGAGTTCGCGTCGCAAAACGGATGTTTGTTTCTTGAATGCAGCGCCAAATCAAACGCCTTCGTCCAGGAAGCGTTTCTCGAGCTCGTTAGGGGAGTGCTGGAGACGCCCAGTTTAGTACTCGAAACGTCCACGGGAGCTGGGAATGTACGACTGAAACAATACAGGGCGCAAAAGGGGGGAGGGGACTGCGCGTGTTGAGAGAATTTTGTAAATGAGTAATCTCCTTTGTGAACGCGATTCGTTTCGTTTCATTCTCGCTGCTACGGTAAAACCTTATACATCATACACCCCTCCCACCGCAATTCACGCCCCGATGGGCTTGGCGAGCTCGGCTTCCATTTGGCGGATCCGTGACATGAGGGAGAGGTCGAAGAAATCCTCCCCCATCGCGACGGTGAATCCCCCCACCAGGCGAGGGTCAACCTTTGTTTCAACCTTCAGCGACTCGGTGGCGTCCACGTGCACTTGCAGCTTCTGCGTGAGTTCCGAGAGTTGCGCCGCGGAAAGAGGCTGTGCGGATGTCACAGTGGCTTTGACCTGGCCAGCCGCGGCTAAGGTGTACTCCTCCAGGGCGTCGTAGATCTTCTGCGCCTGCGTGAGTCGGCCGTTTTCCGCGACAACGACCAGAAACGATTTGGTAATCGGCGCGAAGTTCGCGCCGTCGCAAAACGCAGTCAAACCCGCGATCTTCTTGGTTTTGGACATAGTAGGGTCCTCCAGGAACGTTTTGAATTTAGCGTCGCCGTTAGCGGCGTCGATGACCTTTTTGGTGGGAAGGGGGGGATGGGAAGGGGTGGTGGTGGTCAGATTCGAGATTCAACGCAACGATTCATTTTATGCCTCGGTTCGTTCGGCCCACGAACCGCTTGTCGGCACGACCGTGTCCGTCCGGCAAAACGTCGGCTACGGTCCATCGTCCACACAGGCAACTTACCGATTTGAACTCCGCCTGCACAGTGGGGATGTTCCCTGCTTTGCTCGCGGCGGTGTACAGCGCGCTGGCGTATCTCGCGGGGAGCCCGAACAGGTTCAGGGGGGGCTGTGCGAGTTACGGGAAACAGGATGTGGTCAGCGAGAGCGACGAACGTGTGCGATCGGCGCCGTGCGTTCCGTTCGGGTTCCGCGTCGCGTCCGACACAAATCTACTGAGTTCAGATTATCACACGTACCGCGTGTTCGTCGATCTCGTATTCATCCTCCCCAGCCGCGGGGGGGGCGCAGAACGAGCGCGTCGCCTGGGGTTGCGAGACGGGGATGGTCAGTTGGGTGCGGGATTTCTTCTGGACGCGACAGAATGAGCGTTGATGGCACGCTTCGAAAACCGGTTCGAAGGGCGTGGTCCGGAAACCGCGCGTCGTGTGCGTCGCGAGGGGGAAAACACTTACCCTCTGTGCCGACGCCGCGGTGGCACCGGTCAGGTGCTGCCTGGCCGCCGGCACGAACCGGGACCAAAGCGCGGTGGCGGTGGTGCGAAGCATGTCGCGCGCGCTAACAAGAGTGAGCGCGAATCGGGGAGGGCGCTTGTGGGTGGGAACGAGTTGGGGACGGGTTCTGTTGATAGGTAAATGTGAAGCTGAAATCGCAATTTTAAAAGGGGTGCGATTTTTGGAATTCAAAGGCGACAGACTTTCAAAAACCATTTCTCCTTTCAAAGATGTTATTTTTCCTGAGAAATCGTTGAACAACACCCCGGCGCCTCTTGGGGGTTCTCCATAGCGAGGCGCGAACGCGATTGGGAGCGCTCCCACCCGGATGTCGCGGCCGCGTCCGCGACGATGCGTGGTCGCCTTGGCGGTGTTCGCCGCGGCGGTGTCTGGTGCCAACGCGGGCTCCGCCGTGGCGTGGCTGCAGGGAAGTGACATGCGGGCTGAGCCGTCGTCAGCGCAGATGAGGCGCGGTGGCGGAGACGGCGCCCCCTCTGATGAGCTCGATGACCTGCGCGCCAGGATCGCCCCCGCACCAAACACGCAGGCTGACATGAGGGACTTGCAGGACGCGAGGGACACAGAGGAGCGCGCGGCGGTGGCGTCCACGTCCGAAAACGCCGCGGCGCATGCGCAGCCCCCGAAACAACGACAACAACAAGTTGAATCTGCGGGCGGTGGCGTGGATTTCGCCGCCGGCCCCCCCGCCGCGGACCAGGAGGACATCGCCAGGCGAGTCAGGGCGTCGCACGGCGAGATCATATTGATTCACGGCGGCTTGGGAGACGGGGGAGATTCCACAACGCACACCGCGGTGCTCGCGGGGCTCGGCGCGGGCGAAGGCGCGGTGTTCTGCCGGCTGGCGGAGGAGGAGGACGCCACGAGGGGCACCGCGGCGTTTGCGTCGAGCGGCGCCGCGGTGTCCGTGCTGCACGACAAGGCGTACTTCCACGGCGGGTACAAGGTGTGGGACGGGGGTAACGATTTCCAGGACAACGATGCGCTGGCCGTGTTTGACGGGAGTGGGACCGGGTGGGTTTGCGCGGGGGCGGAGTGCGGCGCCGGCGCCGGCGGCGGCGGCGCCGGTGCAAACGCCGCCGCCGTCACGCCCGGCCGAAGGGACGAGCACGTCGCCGTGGTGACCCCCCACCCGATCACGTTGGGGGGCATACAACAGCGCGCGCTCGTGGTTTTCGGGGGCCGAGACGAAACCGACAAGCGGCTTGATTCCGTGTTCGCGTTTGGGTTGGACGACGGGGCGTGGCACGAGGTTGACACGGAAAAACCAAAACTGAAAAAGAACGCCGCGGCCGTTTCGCAAGGCCCGTTTGACCTGCCTTTGGTGATCAAGGAGTCGCACAAAGGCGGGTCGCCGTTCCCGCTGGCGCGGTCAGCCGCGTCCGCGGTGGTTACCGACGAAAACGTGATGTTTTTTTTCGGAGGCTTCGTCGTGGAAGGCCGGCTGGGTTTCAACGTCGGCGAGCTCCTCGCCCTCGACTTGAACACTTTTAAGTTTTTTTACCCCAAAGTCACAGGCGACCTCCCCGTGCGCCGAAACAAACATACCGCGGTGCTCGATGCGAACCAACAGATGTGGGTCTGGGGAGGCAGCGTGTGGGACCACACGGGCGGGAGCGCGACGTACGCGTCCACGGCGACGCACGTCGCTGATTTGAGCAACCCTCGACACGTGGTGTGGCGCCGCGTTCACACGAAAGGGCTGCCCCCGTCGCAGCGCCGGCTCCACGCGTCCGTGATCAAGGACGGCGTGATGTACGTCATCGGCGGCGAGGATTACCACAGCAAGCAGTTCCTGCAAGACGTACACGCGCTTGACCTGAAATCGCGTACGTGGTCGCAGCCCGCGACCGCGGGGTCCGCGGGGGGCGGGCGCATCCGCGCCGCCGCGGTTGGCCTTACGCTGCGCGACAAAGGCCTCCGGGCGTTGGTGCGGTGTGGGGAAGGCGTTTCCGCGCCTGCGGTGACTGGCGAGTTGCAGCCCGGGAACGACAAGCTTGTGACCGCGCTTGAAGAGAGCGGAGATGGGATGGGTAAGGCGCACTCGAAAGCGCTGTTCGCCGCGGCGATGGGCGGGCGGTGGCGGGGGAACGCGGAAACCGCCGCGATCGACGCCGGGTGGGTTCCGACACAAAACCGCGGCTCGCGTTTAGAAAGCGGCGTTTCAAAAAAAAACAAAGACCTCGGCGACCATGGGCTTTTAGTGGAGTCGCGGGGGATGTGGCGCCTGCACCTTTTAGCGCAAGTCGCGGGAACGGGTTTGATGGAAATCGAATTCGACGATTTGCCCGAGTTCAGCCCGAGGGGGGCTGCCATGTCTTCCTCTCGGCGCGACGCGGACGTGGAGACCCACCAGGCCGCGGCGGCGTCGGTACCTCCTGAAACTCCTGAAAACGACGTCTCGGTGGGCGCCGACGGCTGGGCCACGGTTGCGTCGCGCGCGGGCGCGCGGGGGGGGTTCAAAACGGAAACCAAGCAGGTGGACGCAAGGTCTGACTTGAAAACGGCGAAGAAGGTGCGTTCCACGCTGAAAAAGGTGCGTTCTGAGAAAGCAACAAAGGCGAAGAAGTCCGAAACCGCGCGGTCCGACACGGTCCCCGCGCCCGTGGTGGCGCGCCAGGGCCGAAGCGAGTCAGGCGACACAAAATCGCACAAGCAGGTTAAGGCCGAGGTTTCACGCGGCGCGTCTCGGATGGATGCCGACTACGAGTCCCTGGACGATTTCCCGCGTCCCGAGATTTCCACGAAACAAACGAAAGGTGAGACGTGGACGTCGTCAAAGGCATCCAAGGCATCCAAGTCGTCCAAGGCTTCGTCCTCAAAAGCGTCGTCGCGTACGCGCCTTCCCGGGTCGCAAGAGGCGGCGGCGGTTGCGGCGAGTGAGGTTAGGGACGCCGAGCGCGTCGCGGCGAGGGACAGGGCGGCGGCGAAGGTGGGCGAGCCCGTGGTGATGACTGGAAAGCACATCACAGAGCCCATCGACCGGGAGCCGTTTGACCCTCGCGCCGTCGCGGCGAGCGCGGACAACGCGTACCAGGAAATCGCGGAAAACGACAAAAGGGAAGCGGCGGCGGCGGCGAGGAACGCGGTGACGCGGTCGTCGCTGGGGGAGGGCGACGACGAGAATCTCGACGACGGCGACGGCAACTTGAGTGGGAGCGAAATCGTGGTGGACGCCACGACGCTGGGTGGGGATGAGAAGGTCTTTGATGTGGAAGAGGCTGGCGATTTTGACGTGGCCTCGGTGCTTGTCGAGGACGCGGCGGCGCCCGAGTCTTCGTATGAGCCGTACGAGCCGTACGACGCGCCCGCGCCGTCATTGCGGGATGACGGCGAAACGCGCCTTCCCGCGCCGAACTTGATGAACACGCTGCCGCTGTCGTCTCTCGGCGACGCCCTCGGTGTTCCGGCGGTGCGCGACGACCGGGCCGCGTCCGCCGTGGATGACGCCGCTCGGAGCGACGGTGACTTCGGTGAGGGTAAGTTCGGGCCTGACGAGTTCCAAACGTTTGTTCGCCCCGAGTACGTGAAAGAAAGCGAAACAGCGCACGCGGCGCGTGTTGACGCAGCTGCGCGTGCGAAGAGTGAAACGCTGGGGTTCTTGGTGGAGGCGTCGCTTGGGGAACGGGACCCGGTGGTTCCCGCGAATGATGATGCGTTTTCGTTTTCGTTTGTTGGAAACACCCAAAGCAATCTCAATCGAGTGCCGAATTCCGTGTTCAGAGTGTTGAGCGCCGCCGCGGTGGTCGCGACGGTTGGCATTTTCGGAATCGTACTACTCGTTACGCGTGGTGTGGGTGGGACATCCAATGAGCGCCAGAGGTTGGTCGCCAAGTCAAGTGCCGATGCAAGGCACGACAGCAACAGGGAAGTCACGCCCTTGGCACCGCACAGGGAGTCGCCAACCGCAACCACCGCTACGTGGCAAGCCGCGGCGGCGAAGCGGTGGCAGTCGCACTTCGCAAACGGGCACGAAGAGACCTTTTCGGTTCGGCACCAGGCCGGGTTTTCGGTCACGGAGTCGGACGTGTATCCGTGAAGGGAGTGTTTAACGGGGGGCTTTGAGGGAATGTGTTTAATAACCGAGTATTTCAAGAGGTCTCCACTTCCCCATAGGGTTTTTAGTCAATCGCCCATCCCCGCCCGCCCGATCAACCCTCTAGTCGCCTTCGCGTCTGGCTCAAGCGCAGGCGTTGCAGGCGGGCACGGTAGTTTTCAGGACTGCAAACAACACGCGCGCGTTCGCTTCGTCGTGTCACCGCCGTCAACCCTCGGTCGTCACCGAAGGACTCAGTGCGACCCCCCCGGGTTGAGGAACCCCGATTTCTTCTTGTCCTCCTCGGTGATGCCGAGGGTGGCCACGACGCAGCCGTACCCGACGACGCCGAAACCCGCGACGAAAGGCCACATCTTCCTCGCCTGGCCCGCGGCGAAGGTGATCATGCTTTGGTTCTGGAACGGCATCGCGTTCAAGAGTGTGTTGCGCACTGAAACGGGTGGATCGGTCGTGACTGGACGCCTGTGAAAAAGGGAGCGGCACGAAAATCGGGACGAGACGATTTTCGCATGGTGCCGAAACACATTTTCCACGGGCAACACGCCAGTGCGGTGGCGCGCGCTCACGCGCCCTTCCTCGGACAGGACATCACGAATGCTGTCGCGGGATGTCGAGTTCGCGACTTTGGTTCCCGAAGGGACGGTTTCCAGCTCTTCAGTCGAGGCGTACGGACGCGACGAACAACCGGCGGACGAAACCGAGGCGTACGGGACGTGTTTCGTGTTAGGCGCGGGTCTGCTCTTCCCGTGGAACGCGTACATAAGCGCGGTGGACTACTTCACGAACACGTACCCACGCAGCCAGCACGTGGACCGGGCGTTCGGGGTGCTTTATTTCACCCCGAATCTTGCCATGCTGTGCTGCGTGCTTCGCTGGGGAGACTTTGTTTCCCAAAGAACGCGCATCAGATTCGGGTACTGCGCTTTCCTGGTGTGCCTCCTGGCGCCCGCGGTGTCGACCAATATAGTCGTGCTATACGTCGCCGTCGCCCTGACCGGCGCCTCCGATGCGATCTGCCAAGGCTCGTTGTTCGCCGTGGTGGGGCGTATGCCGGAAAAGTTCACACAGGCGCTGATGGCAGGCACGAGCTTTTCGGGTTTGGTCACCTCCACGCTGCGGCTAGTCACGAAGGCGTCGTTTGCGCAAACGGAATCTGGCACGCGGAAAGGCGCCACGGTCTACTTCGCGCTGAGCGCGGCGTGGGTGGTGGCGTGCGTTGTGCTTTTCGACCGGCTTGAAAAGACGGCAATATTTAAACAGCACAGGAAGGGGGCACAGGGGGCACAGGGGTTACAGTACGAAAAATACGAAAACGGAGACGAACACCGCGCGCCGGCGAACACCGCGGGGCAATCGCGCGTCGCCACAGAATCTCAGCGCGCGGAATACCCCGGCGAAACTCGAGGCGAAGAAACGCAAATCAGCGATGGTACGGATGGTACTTTACACAAATCCCAGCTCGCGTTCGTCGTGCGCCGAATACGGCCGCACGCGTTTTCCGTGTTCGCCGTGTACGCGGTTACGCTTTCGATTTTCCCGGGCGTTTTGGCGGAGGACGTGCGCGACGCCAGGTTGGGTGACTGGTTCCCCGTGTTGCTCATACTAGTCTTCAACTTATTCGACGTGGTGGGTAAGATGCTTCCCAGCTGGCTTCAGGTCGCGAGTTCGAACCTGGCGAGGAACCCGAATACGCTGGCCGCCCTAAGCGCGGCGCGCGTGTTCTTCGTCCCCGCGTTTCTGTTTGTTTCGAAACGAAACGGCTTTCCCCAAAACGATTTTTCCTCAACCGCGTGTTTCCTGCTCGTCGCGTGTCTGGGCATCACCAACGGGTGGTACTCCAGTGTCGCCATGATGACCGCGCCGACACAGTTCACGTCCAAGAAAAACAAAGAAACCTGCGGGACAGCGATGGTTTTCTTTTTGCTATCGGGGCTGGCGCTCGGCGCGGCGTGCGGGTGGGCGTGGGTGAGGAGTTAGTCAGGGGGGTTGGTTTGTGTGTTTGTGAAGGTATGTAAAATAGATAGTCGCGGTAGTCTTTAGTTAGAAGTCAGAGAAGTACGTGTAGACACGTATTCTAGATAAGTACATGTGTGTTGACATGTATTACAAGCCGCGCGGGGTGGTACATGTCGCGAAGGCGCTTGGTTTGCTACCTCTCCACTTTCGTCATTTCGCCTTGCCCAGCGATTTCATCAAAGCCTCCCGCTGCGCTTTCAGCTCATCCTTCCCCTCGGCTTGCGCTAGGAAGAATAAAATCCGCTCCATGGCCAGCACGGGGAGCTGGTGCAGCCCCGGGCGGTCCGGCGCGAGCAGAGACATTTCCTTTGGGTTTCGTTCAAACACGATCTTCGCGTCCGGACAGAGGGGCGCGGTTTCGTTCAAAGTGGACATCGCGGCGACGCCGCCCGTCAACGTCCCGCCCCGGCCGCCTCCCGTGAGGCTCATGCGTTTTCCCCGGCCTCGTCCAGAGGTGTTTTCTTTCGTATCACCGCTCCCTCGGCCGCTCATCAAGTGCTTGTACGACGTGTACGTCGCGCCCCTGCGAGTGGGAAAGAAAAAGGTCAGTC
>Ga0302136_1000878_pt1 | contig 14167 bp, 22 predicted proteins | sample CBN3_20m_MG_FD_203116 | JGI IMG/M metagenome (GOLD analysis project Ga0302136, IMG submission 203116) | Marine microbial communities from Western Arctic Ocean, Canada - CBN3_20m | ecosystem: Environmental > Aquatic > Marine > Oceanic | place: Canada: Western Arctic Ocean | collected 2017-09-15
TCCATCAGACATATGGAAATTCTTAGAACCCTGAACCTGCTCGGAAGGTGCGTTGAAGAAGGCGTACATGAGAATACCCCCAATGATGAGAGGTATCATTTAGTGTATATGGAGATAATGTTTATCACCAACCACCAATAATAGTCACCGTACCAGTGGGTGTAGCCCCTGTCCTGACGTCACCACCAGCACCACCAGCACCACCTCCACTACCGCTACCACCGGTGCTTCCATTGGTTTTGCCACCACCATTGGTAGATCCTATTAAAAAGGGATGAGAAACACTGTATCCCGTTGCCGTAGCTCCCGCACCGTTACCACCGCCAGTACCGTTACCACCGGTACCACCGGTAAGACCGTCACCACCGGCAGTACCGGCACCGCCAAAAGTACCACCGCCACCACCCGTGGCATAACCACCCGCACCACCGCCCACACCACCGTTACCACCGCTACCAGCGATACCAGCGATAAGGCGTGGTTGAGAGGAACCAGCTGGAAAATTATAAAGACTATATGGAAAAGTAGGTGGACCACCAGCGGGTGTAGCTGTAGAGCTTCCGGTAGCTAGAGCGGTGTGAGAGCTGTTTATTTGCTCTCCCGTACCATTATGGTATGAACCAATCTTACCCGCTATACCAGTACTACCTGGTAAACCGGCCAAACCTACCCCCCCGTTACCACCGTCACCACTAGGGTAAGGTATTGTTGTACCGGCGAGTCCTATATCGTAATATTGGGTCAAGGTGGTGGTGTTCCAGCCGATGAATGAATCACCCCTGTAAAAACTATGACCATATGCGGTAACAGTCCAAGTATTCACCGCGTTGAAGAAATTTGCAGTATAAATAAGCCGACCAAGCCAATAAATCCGGATCCTATACGGATTAGGGAATAATGATTGCACATAATCAAGTAACCAAAAACAATCCCCCATATTAGCCGCGACATTAAGATTATCTGTGCCGCGATTGCGTATGTACGACACCGTGGTGCCAATCACGTCGGTTGTTCCATTTGATGGACAGACTCCCATAGCACCTATACCACCACCACCACCACTACCACCACCACCTCCTCCACCTCCGGCACCACTACCACCCCCACCTCCACCACCAGGTTTAAGGGTTCCAAGATTATAAAGTATTAAATCATTTGCCATAGCTACTACGGATAGACAATCACCACCAGCTCCACCAGCTCCACCAGCAACTGTAGCATTATTGCCAACTGTAGCACCACCTGCAGCACCGTATCCAGTAGGAGCATAAAAGGAATGAACGGTCGCACCAGTACCACCAGCACCAGCACCACCACCACCGGTGCCGCCAGGGGTACCTGCAGTACCCCCACCACCAGGTCCACCATATACTGTAACACTTGCCGGAACATGAAGTATTATTTTTATATTAGTAGCTGTACAATTCAATGTTATCCCGGGGTTGCCTTTGTTTGTACCGCCAGTTGTCGTCTGATAGACTGTATCAGTGAATCGATATCTCCTTATCTTCTTACGCGTTGCATTTGTAGTATGAGTTATAGTGTACCCATCTACTGTAGAAGGTGCAGTCTCATATTCTTTAAAAGCCCCGTAGAAGCTTTTCATACTTATACCAGCATCTTCGTCATCGGATACATTTGTAACAGTGTTCCCATAAGATATATCTACTGTAGTATTGTCTTTGTTCAATGCCGTAGTCTTATATGTATCACTATTCACGATATCTCCACCCCTATAATAATCACTTAAGTTTTTTTTGGAAGCACTTTGATCATACATGGACCTAATCCATGAAAATCTAATTTCACCCGATGCGGGTAATGTATAATCATCTACCACGGACCAGGTCATCTATCCTATAATAATAAAATATTTAAAAGAGAAACACGAGTATATACTAGATGCAAAGTTTAACAACTACCTTGTTAGCACCATTCTTATCGAAGGGTGATCGAAGAACAAAAACGATAAAGTCTTCCCTTCTGGATTATCCACCACCACCTAATTATACGTCATCTGAAAGGAAATTCGGTCCATATTCGTGGAAAGTGGTTGTAGAGGCCCTGGATGAGAAGGGAGATATGTATCGGACATTTGTTGGGTACAGCAAAAATATGAATATCACAGACAGGACGGTGTATGCGTGTGATAGATATAAGAAGCCTGGAACTACGTGTGGTGAAGCCATCGTTGCCATGAAGAGTGGTGACTGTGATGAAACTATTTTCATGAAAGAAAAGGACAGTGATCAGATCGTTCGTCTACTTCTGTAAGACTTCATCCCATGACCGTACACTTATATTCGTCTCTTCGCACCATGGGTATACATCTTCTCCCACAAAATGAATAGCATTAATTCCATTGTTGATACAGTCGGTACAGATCCCGATATTATCATCAATCATGGTATCCAGAGCCAATGAACGGCAGATATCAGCCTTGTTAACTTCGAGAGGTGTGAAGCTATTGGTCAGAATAAGATCATCGAATATATCTGGGAAATACTTATTGAGCCACCATTCCGTCGTCTCTCGTGCGATAGATTGTCGTCCTGTGACCACATAAATCTTATCGGCATCTTGGCGAAGTCGTGAAAGTGCAGAGTATGCACCTGGGAGAGGCTTCAGATTCTTGAAGGACTGACTACTATAAAATGCTCGTACCATTTTTTTAGATTCCGGTTCGGGAATTGAAAAGATATCACGATAGAGATAAGGGTATTTGTCCATTTTCGGAAGTTTAAGACCACGCCACGTGGCCATCGGAAACAAAAAGGTAACGAGTACTTCATCAACGTCAACAGCTATCCTGTTCATCTGTTATAAGTGGGGGTTTATTATTTAAGTATTTCATACATATGAGTGATAACGAGAAAAGACCTGCCGATGTGTTCGCGACGATCATTGGAACGACTGTAAAATAAATAGAGTATATGAGACCTAGTGTACTCGCGAGAACGTTAATAACGAGAAATGCATAGTTTATGGCACGTGTATCATTAGTCTTATACACGTGTAAAATCTGTGGAACGAACATGATCGTGATGAGTATTGAACTTGCGAGTCCTATGTATTCGACAATTTGATTCATGGTATCTCTATGATATTAAAATATATATTCTAAGTAGATGTTTGATCCACCGGTTGTCAATTATGGTAGGATGGAACGACTTAGAATACCAGACGAGGAGGGGATGTTCAGTTTGAACACTCTATGTATTCTATTTTTATGTGTGATTCTTTTGGGTTTATATAAACGACACATAGACATTAGTCAATCTCGTGAACGATCTTATATTTTAGGCATTTAGATGCTGTGAGGTATATATCTTTTTTCATGAGTTTCTTAAACTTCCTCTCGGGAATCTTCGTCTTTTTCATGTAAATATCCTTGATGGCTTTCATGAATTTGGTACACGATTTGACTTCATACTTGAGTTCCTCAAAATTTCCCCAAAATTCACCAGTTGCCAATTGGTGAATCAATATTTGAGCATTGGGACCCATCCGTCTCTCCTTTCCACCTAGTAGCATAAATGTCGCGGCACTGCAGCATGCACCTTGTGCGATAGTAATGACAGTAACCCTCGATTTTTCCATTACATTCATGGCTGCAATACCCGAAAATAGATCACCACCCTCGCTCATGATATGTACACGAATTGATGGCGTGTAGCCGACCATATCGGCCGCCTTCTTGAGTACATCAATCTCGAGCTTTTTGAAACTCTCGGTGAAGTCAAGGATACTTTCCTGTGTGATATCACCGTAAAAGAACATTTCGTTACCAATCGTCTTCACAGTGGTCGTCGTGTCTTCGGTGTCTTCCTTGGATTGCATTCTTGAGACCCTTTTTTATATTAGTGACGTCTCTTTGTTTTAACTTACTTATTGTTGCGAGGTGGTTCATCACATCAAAATCCTGCGGTATGATGTTATAGTCTAACAGTATACCAAAACGACCAAGTTCTGCATACCTCTTTAAGAGACACATTTCTTCTATACCGATACGATTTTCAGATTTCCTTCGTATCTCGTTATATTTCTTGAAACGCATTTTGAAGTTTCCAAACTTTGTCCATGCACTCCCTGATCTGATTTTATCGGGATCAAGTATTGACCCCAATCCTGCTTTGGGTATACGTATACCGTTATGAATGTAGTATGGAAGTAAGCACCAGTTTCCATTATAAATACGCGTGTCAATCATATCTGCGTCGGAGAGTGCCCTTGTTATCGTGGTAATGTCAGCTCCAACCGAATCTATATAATTCTCTTGTAGTGTGTCACATATATGCCCATGTTCGGGGATCGTATCGAACCATGGGAAGTGTCCCCCCGTACATAAGATTTCCTTGACATATTCTTTTGATGTTTTAAATGCGTCGACATGATCGTAATTTTCTAGGTAATGTAGAAAGTTTCGGATAGAACCCTTAGACTTTGATGCTGCGTCGAAAGCACCCGGGTCAGATTTGATTGTCAATAGCTGTTCGACGGTAAGAGGTTTGATGAATAATGTCTCAAAGTTTGGTAACAAATACACCGAGATGGATGTTATGATGACTGATTTCTTATTGATAGTTCCATGGTCAATTACATGATCGATTAAATTTTTATACATTATGGGTTCCGCGTCATAATCTTCGATCACGATGGGTGAATATGTTTCATCCAGATAGTCAATCGCCGTTTTCGTTTGAACCTCGATACACGTACTCAAGTCAATAACTTGACGAAGAAGGTGTGACTTACCAACACCGGTCGGTCCACATATAAATATATTCTTATTTTCTCTGATCAACTGTTTCACCCGTTTGTATAGTTCGATATGAACCGTGTCAACTTCTTCAATCTTTTTTTGTGCGATAATTTTAATGAAGCGGTCCATGGATGATATTACTAATCAGGCGATAGATTTAGTGCTGGAGAATGACGCACTACATAAGCGTGTCGTCGAACCTTTAAAAAGGAAAATACTTCCATATGCTGCTTGTGTGTTGCTCTTCAATGTCATATTGTTTATTCTCGTTATTCACCTCGTTCGACGTCTATCGATCCTTCACGACTTGATTCCTCACTCTGGAACATTTTACCAACCCTAGCAAAGGGTGTGTCTTCCGTGATGGCAGTCAATATCCCTATGGGTCGAACATCGAGTATTTCGGGTTTGACAAATTCTATTTCATCATCCTTGTACATCGTTTCAAAATCCTTAATTATATTAATTGGTACACATGGCGATTGCTCTATCAACCTATCATATTCAGCTTTACACTCGTCCACAAACTTGAGTCCATCTTTCTTTCTTTCTTCTCGTGGCAAAGCCAATGTCAACCTGATATTACGTGACAATAGACCATACGATAATGCAGCTGTTCTATGATTCTCCATCAATTCATTAATTTTCAAAAACTGCATAACGGTGGCGATGAGACCAGCAATAAGATTTAAGCCACCTATAACAGATGGGGCAGCTGGTTGAATACTGAGAGGCAAAGTCGATTGTGCAAAATTTGCAGTGCCTGTAATAGTTGAAAGAATAATTACAGGTAAAGTAAATCGCATAGAGAGGGACTTGTACATTAAATAGGCACGATGGTTCATGAATCGATAACACCCAGCGGCTTCACCCCACTGGCGTAAAATATTTTCATGTTGGTCGTTCCACGATTTTTTCATCGTCTATTATATATGAATATTATCTTCTTCATTCATTTGCTCATCCTGATAGCAGGGATATTCGTACCAGTATTTGTTAAGGATGTACGCTGGCTTGAGATGTATTCGTTGTTCATACCGTTCGTCTTTTTCCATTGGATCACGAATGATGATACATGTTGCCTGACACAACTCGAAGTATATTTCACAGGACAAGACAAGGCTGATACATTTATGTCTCGTGTGTTGGACCCGGTGTATAACGTATCCGATGACACATCTGGGCGATTAATTAAACTGGCATCATTTGCATTGTGGATGCTCGTACAGGCCCGACTCGGACGTATACACACTATAATGGAACTTAAAAGGTAACCCCATTATGTAAATAGATGGAGGCACTCACCAATTCCAGACTTATTAACAAGGAAAACTATGTTAATGAGATTGACAAAATATTCACACGAATCGATGAAATTCAGGAGAAGCTTGAAAACGTAGACGAAGACGACGATGAACACGTAAACCATGTTAAGCTTGACCTATACCCCGAGCAGATTGAGCTTCTAGAAGATAAGGCTGAGAAACTACAAGATCGCTTCGTGAAGGATGAGGAACGTTATGAGACCCTAATGACTGAAGTTGGGAAGATGGAAACGACCGAATATAACCTCGAATATCTCAAGTCAGCACCGAATCCCAGTCATGAACTCGGTTCGATTGTTCGAGCTATCACTCAAGTGTTAGTAAACCTAAACGAGTCAAAAGAATGAACACTTTTCTTAAAATTGTAATGTATGATCATACATAACGCATCTGCTATGTCGTGTTGACGCTCATATGGTATATCCTTTATGTATTTACTCGCGATGACTACACTTCTCTCTTTACGTTGCTCATAATCAAGATGACCCATACCAAAATGTCGATGGACACTGAGTGGTGAAACCAATATGACCTTATCCATGTAGATATAATGTAACAAACTTTCAATGTTCGTCATACCCGCAGGAGGTTGGCGTTCGAGGAGTACAACATCTGCCTCTTTAAATAGATAATCATACTCATCCAGGAATAAAGAGATGATGATCGCTGTATCATTTGATTTACCAATGTATTTGTATTCACCCAGGTCAATCTTCTTTATATAGTCAATCGTAACAGAAGGTCCATTACATGTCGCCATGACCAACCCCATGTTCGTGTAGCCGATATCGACCCCTAATAATTTCATGGCTTACTATAAAGATGAAAGTTAACTATAAGCTCATGAATTCATTAATTCTTCTGTCTATTCCAATCATCATGATATACGCTATCCTCAGGAAACCCGTAGAAGTGGAAATGCAAGTTGAAGCGTCGGCCCCAGTCCCAGTACCATTACCGGTACAGTTTCAGAGACGGGAAATGCAGCCACAACCCCCTGAATATAGGTCTCCTCCCGTAAAAAAGTACAAACCGGGTCACTTCCAACAGGTGGGTATTTTGACAAATGAAGCGGGTGATACACTCCCCCTTTACGGTCGTGAAGTCCGTAATCGCCGCGATCGTTATCATTATCACACAACCACACAGGGTGACCAGATTTACCCAATCCCAGTGTCTATCGATGGACGCGAATGTACCGAAGATATTGGGTGTCCCGAACTATATGGTGGTGAAACCGTTAATGTATTCGGAAAGGATACACCATTCATTGTGAAAACGTATCGGACCGATGATTATTTCTAATTAAATCAAATTCACGCATCACAAGAGAGGTTCCTGTTTTTGAGAGGAACGCCTTCATTTTCAAGAGTTGTACCAATTCCTCGTCATCCAAGTGTTGCGAAAAAAGCCGCTTCGTTCGAATGTCACTGAGTTGAGTACTTTCTTTTTGTGCTTGTACATAGGGCCATGTATGTCGCCGTAATTCATCAAGTTCGCCTCGAATATTCACGAGTTCGGGTAACACGACTTCTCTTATAAGACGATTCGTCTCTTTGAGATCGTCAGTATAAGACATACTTAATAGTGTCTTATTATCTTTATTAATGATATATGGAGTACCAGGAACTGAAGAAAAGAGTGAAGTCGATTGGAGAAAGGGTCACGAAGGATGTAGGAGGTAAACGCATTCGTCTCACGAGTAACGAACTTCGTAAGAAGCTTAGACGTGACATGAAGAATAGAGTAAATAATGCTAGGGAGACGATCACTATGTGTAGGTCTATAGTAAACATGCGAGGTCCTGGCCCTCGCCCACCACCTCCACCACCTCCACCACCGATACCCCCAACTAAGGGGGGAAAACCGAATATACGTAGTCAACTCGTAGCCGAATTAAAGGCAAACCTAAAACGTCGCGGAATCAGTAAAAACTGATACCGAATTGCCGAGACATGTATTTCTTCGCCAACGGTAAAGAGGGTTGACTCCAAAGTAACCATCTCGACCAGAAGCCGGCTGTCGCGATGCCATTTCTATTCCATTTCTCTTTATCACTTCGTCTAACAGTTAACATACGTTTATGAACACTTTGGTCACCGACTGGGACATTCCCACCATGTCGTTGAACATATAAACGCATTCGCATAGGATCCTGGTGGATCGTGTAGTCGGAATAGCCTCGACCACCAAAGTCAACTTCACGACCATCCTCGAGGATTGCCCTAAATTTCTTTTGGGGGTTGGGACTCTTGATGAGCCTGACCTTCATTACTATAATTAGACAAGTTTATTCTGCTTGAGAATGATGTACGCAAGCATGATAACTTGGACAATTTGGAACACGGTGAGACCGAATGGCATCTTGGGGACAACGAGTAGGGTCTGGACTTTCTCCTTGATATCTTGGAGCTGGTATTTTTCACGGGTATAGGACATTTATATAGTCTAAGATTTTATTTTATGCACCTGTACATGCACTGCAGTACTTTTCAACCAACTTTTTTTCCTTACCACGCTTGAGCAGGAAGACGTGATCGTACATGTGGAGAAGAGTCATGGCAGTCACGAGTAAAATAGCGGGACGACTACCTAAGTTCTTCGTAGAAATAAGGACGGCGATAAGAATAGCCGCTATAATCATCTGGGGGATAGTGAGTAACATTTATGATACTCTGAGAAATTAAATGAAATATTGCACTGTCACGAGCTATATGACCAGGGGTCCTGGTGTCGTGAGTGATAATATATGCTGTTCTGAACGAAGACTTCTTCGCACGCTGTATATGAGGTGTATGAAAAGTGGTAAAAAATCACACCAATTCACTCAATGGCTTCATAGAAAATATGGTCAATTGGTGATAGAGAGAAAAACCGTTTACGGTGATGGGATATCTTTACCATGTGTATTGTGTCGGAAAACGCTCGATAAACACGGGATTAGATGGTCTGCTCACGATGGTGATAAATGGGTAGATAGCGGTCTATGTATCCCCATCGCATCTCGGTCTACAAATAAACAAAAAAGAGTTTTAGGATTTAAATATTAATCGAGATGTTTTCTACACACAGCCTTATACATATCACTCCCCCCAATTAGTTCTAACTTAAGATCTGGTACAATGCGTTTCGTAAACGGCCCCGCTGTACCATTATTACAATCCATACAAAGGGCTGAAAGTTTAGTGACTTCACATGCGAGTGGGATACAGTCCAAAATTTCCCCAAATTTCCGTTGAAAAGAATCTGCATCCAAACCTGTTAGAATGATGTCTTTCTTTTCAGAGAGACAATACTCCACAAACTTTTTAAGTCTAGGAAAGAATTGCCCCTCGTCAATGGCTACAATATCTGCACATTGAAAAGAATCTCTATCGGTAAGACTGAAAAGATCATGCACTTTATAACACTCGAATTTTACATTATCATGTGTCTTTAGAACTTCATCAGGAGACCGCGTATCTTTCGCCGAATTTACCACGATGATTTTCTTATCGGTAACTTTCAGACGCTTAAGTCGTCTTATCAGTTCAGATGTTTTACCTGAAAACATATTTCCCATAATAATAGAAAGACTCATCACTTCTTACATATTATAATATTGTATTTTTTATATGGGTTCTGGTATCCATACCGCAACCGTTATGGGGCACAAGGGGTATTATAACCCAAGGACTGGTCGCGTCAAATTCGATGGCTGTATATACTCCAATATACAAGTAGCGATGAAATATCTGAAGATCAAATAACTTCAACATATACCGGACGTTCAGTACCTATTAACGCTAGACCGACTTGTAATACTCTTCTAGTAAAGTGTGATCGTACTTCAATAGTACTGTCTTCGATATATTTTTGTGAGTTCGGTCTATGACGATCAAGAACCTTCTTCATAGATAGAACCCGACCAAGAGAAACACGTCTACACGCTGTCGCATTGATTCTCAGTTTCACCGTCTCTTCCTGACACCATATACTAGTAAACATACTATCTAGACGTTCCGGTGTTGTGTTATCTGTTATATCAAGTTTGCACGTTCGCATCCTGTTCTTTCTTTATTTTTTTTAATCGCTTGAGTTGACGTGAAAAATCAACGAGACCAAAGACTGCTATACCACCACAAAACACAGTCGCTTTAATACCCATATCCATATGTTAAAGTGGAATATTTTCTTTATTAATAATAAGATGTCTCAGAACAATAACGCATTGGAAAGCATGAAACGCAACTTACGTAATGTAAGTCGTAAGGCTGCGTTGAATACTGCACGCTTCAAGTTGATGCGAGCATTGAAGAAGTTGAAATTGGCACCTATTAGGTCTGAGCGTCACCAGGCAGCTGCCAAGAAAATTCAAAAGGCTTGGAAAGAACTCAACAAGTCCAAGATCCCAAAATACAAGGAAGAAAAGAGTAAGATATTGGCGAACGAAGTTATTCAGTTACTGAAAAATATTGCAGCAATCAATCTTAACAACATTACAAACCGGGTAAATAAACTCAATTTGACGAGCAAAAATAACAATGGAAATAGTTTAATGATAAACACGAAAGGTAAAAATATAAATTATCTCAGGAAAAAGTAAGATGCCTCTCAGCGATGTGGAAATTGCCAAGAAGGTCGGAGAACTTCGACAAGGAAAAGGTAAAATATACGCACCCCTCAAATATTTCAGGGGGCTTACAACTCTCACGGGGGTTGAGACACGTTATAAAAAGATGCTCAGGAAAGACTACTCAAACTTCAAGACAGACGAAGGACAGAAGACTAAAACCTCCTCCTACACCCAAAAGTTTAGGAAGATGTATCCGGGAGCCAAATCCCTCCCTGAAATTTCTAAGGCTACTAAGATTCCTCTAAGGACTGTGAAGACCATCTACAATAGGGGACTCGCTGCGTGGAGAACCGGGCATCGTCCGGGTGCTTCTCCACAAGCGTGGGGGTATGCTAGGGTACACAGCTTCGCCACTAAGGGGAAGACGTACTACACGGCGGATAAGGATTTAATGTAGCATATTATATATGAAGTTTTCTATATACATTTCTTCATTTTCTTCACACCTTTTATTATACAGTACTGTATCAACTATAACAGGTTTTCTGGTATCTTGCTGTACGACAATCTTATCGTATTCTTCATCACTTGGTACGACTTTACCCAAAAAACCCCTGAATTCTGGATCACTTTTGAAAGCTTCTCTGATATGTTTGTTACCTCTGGTTCCGTTCATATCTTTTAGGAGGGGAATGGTGTTTCCGAGACGGTCTATATCTACCGCCTCTGATTCGGACCACTCGGACGAAAACGGGATACTATGATCCAATTGAAACACACAGTTCAAATATTTGTAGGGCACCTTGTTTTTATAATACGCTTTGTGTAACAAAATCTCATGTAGCTTTCTTGATCGTCTTTTCTCATTCGTTCGCGCACCGGAAGGTCGTCGTTTGAAGTGTATATCCTTTCGTGTTTCTTTGTTTAGGATTTGAAAAAGTTCTCGTATATCTTCACATGTGATTTTATTGGTCATATTCAACGGATCACTTAGATACTCATCGGCTTTTGTCAGGGCTTCGAAACCTCCACCCGAATATTGCATGATATCGATACTACGCTTTTCACTTTTAGTCTTTGTGTCGGTGATATCATGTATTAACTTGTGGTAGACGATCCGCTTGTACATTTCATCTATGATATATTCTTTCTGTGTACCACATTTCAGGTGACCAATTATACCAGCTATGATCACGTACCAACCATTCGTATTACTTCCCGAATTCATGATGTTTACACACTTGCTATTACCCTGCTTGGTACTGGTGACGTTGTTCAACTCTACAGGGTTCAACTTATGGTTTACCCCGTTGAGAATATCTACCGAATCAGTAATCCATTTGATAAAATTGTTTACATTATTGGTAGAAAACTTAGAATTCCACGCTTCATCAGTGTCGTCGATTTCATTCAGTAGCTTATACAGTTTAAATATGAGAGTGGAAGTCCTTGGATTTTCAACTTTAGTAAATGGTATACAACCCGCACTTAGGCAGTTTTGAAAACCGATTAAAAAATCAAATGCGTTCAACTCACTCTCCTCGTACACGTGACATTCCAATGCTTCATCCTCGGCCATTTTTTCATAAAATTCATACAGCTGAGAGTTAATTTTAGCCTTGATCTCGGGATCCTTAATCTCAAAATTTTGTACATCGTATAGACGAGCTGAAAGAATCTGAATTTCCGAAAGATCGGAATCATATTTGTTGATCTCTTCGTACACGCGACCCAATTCTGCTTTCGAATAGTTGGTGAACGTGTTCACATTTATTTTAACGCTATGTACAAAGTCGGGTGTGTTATGCTTACTCAGTCGTAATTCGATGCAATTTTCATTTTCGCTGGCGTTGATATGATACAAAATATCATTTTGTGAAGATGCAATCTCGTTATACAATTTTGGGTGTTCATTTTCGCACATCTTCTGAAATTCTCTCGATGTAAGTTTTTTGAGATCTTCGAGTTTCAACTTCTTCATGGCATTCAAAAATAGTTTCAAATTGGTTTTATTATCTCCAAAATACGTTTCTATGTTTTTTTCAAGATCTTCAATATATTCGGGATATACATTAAAAGGCCGCTTGATGAAATCTATGAGTCCGTTGATTCTATTATTTCCGTCAATAGCCCACCTAATTTCTTCGTTATCTACAATTTCTTTGCCGACCGTGATCGTGTTAATAGTATTTTTGTGTTTATAAAGAAAATCGATGAATTCTCTCACCGATGGAACCTTATTATTTGATGGCAAAGTGGTCCACCTTTTTTTTCGTTGATATTTAATCTTTCTTAAGGATGGTACAATATCATTCAGGAATGTATATAACGATATAGACTCAGTCTGACTTTCTTTTCGCTTCTCAGCACGAGTATGCATTTTACTATAAAGTCTGCTTAGTCTTTAATTGTCTTGATGGTATACTAATAACGATATACCGAATACACGAATAAATACATGTTTAAAACATCCTACACACACGCTCATAGATACTAGGTGTCTTCACTGGCTCGGGTGCAAACTTGAGTGCGAAGATTTTACCCACAATGGGTTGGTTTTTCTCTGATTCATCCGCCATCTTGTCCGAATGTTCTGTCATTTCTTTCATCATATCCATGACTCGTGTGTTAGATACTATATACATCCTCTGATCTCGAGATGCGATACATATATCACGAGAGGAATGTGGGTTCTACCATTCATCGAGAATATTACGGAAATTTATAGAATTGCATGGGGAGTACCCCATTGCGACCATGTGTGTAGCGTGTCATAGTGATTTTGATAAGAGAGGGTGGATATTCATGTAGATGTTACTTTCTTTTTAAGAATGTATTTAGCTTTGAAATTTTTGAATAATTCCATATCACCACCCTTGTTTGGGTGAAGTTTGAGAACACCTTTTAAATAAGCTTGTCGTATAGACTTCTGATTCTTTACCCCGGAATGAGAGTACATTTCCTTGTATCAACGTCATCACGTGCGTTCGCACATACGCAAATCCAATAAAGGGAGGTGAACGTGAAAAACGCAATCGGAATAATCACGAGACTGATCATTAGTATTAATTTATAATTTTAATCCTAATGTACAGTCTGAGATTTTACGCAATAAATAAAAACCTAAAAGTAAGTAGGATGATACTCATAGACCAGATAGTCAGGTACCTCTCCAAAGATATTATGTTACCGACACGATGTTACGCGACTAAAAAGCAACTCGTGTCTGTAAGGGATTGTTGTGATTGTAAGATTTTCTGTAAGAAACCACCAAAGGGTTCCGTACCAGCGTATGTATTAATAACTAATTATAAGCCCTAACTCTCTTCATTCCTTTCTTTATCATATTGGACAGGGTCCTTGACTCTACGTAAATTAGGAATGGCGAAAGTGAGTGCGAGAGACATCACCGAACAGTATGCTCTAATGTCACTAATGACACGGCAGACATTATAAACCATACAGTGTAATATACATATTGACCCCATTTAAAAATTGTTATGTGGTAGATCGCCATAATAGCCG
>Ga0302136_1000886_pt1 | contig 14060 bp, 8 predicted proteins | sample CBN3_20m_MG_FD_203116 | JGI IMG/M metagenome (GOLD analysis project Ga0302136, IMG submission 203116) | Marine microbial communities from Western Arctic Ocean, Canada - CBN3_20m | ecosystem: Environmental > Aquatic > Marine > Oceanic | place: Canada: Western Arctic Ocean | collected 2017-09-15
GGACTCCTTTCTCGGTCTTGTTCCAGCTTCTGCTTTTCGAGCGATGATGGGGACACAACTTTACTTGAACCGTCTTGCCACGATACGTTTGCGTCTCAGCCGGAAACTCGTTCGCGCATCGCCACGATCCTTTGGACTTGCAGCAGCGCACCAGCATAGCAGCAGGGCCCAGCCGCACACGCAAACAAACACGAGCTAACTTTAGCGGCGCTTTGTGTGCGCAGCACTTCATCACCGAGGGCGGATCCAACCTCGTGTACAAGCAAGGTGAGAGTCGCTGCATCCTCGTGTCCTCGGGCGTCGGACCCGCCAGTCGCATGTATGCGCGCCTGCGCCCGTGCGACGGCAAGCTCGCCTCCGGCATCCTGACCGTGGCGGCGGCCGCCGCGCCGCCGCCGCCGCCGGGCGACACGGCCAAGCACTGGTACGACCCAGCGCGGGCGCCGCCGCCGCCGCCGTCGATCAAGCGCGCGAGCTTCGAGCTCTTTGTGCGCAACCAGATTCGCCCGCGCGTCGAGGCGATCTGCGCCGGCGGGCTCGAGGGCCTGCAGCATCAGGAGATCTGCCTGGCCGTCGCCAACACGCTGGCGACCTGGCAACCCATCTACGGCGCCGGCATCGCGGCGCCGTTTTGCGAGAAGATCTGCTGGCACTCGTGCAAGGGCGAGTCGCACGTGGGCGGCGCCGACGACGGCTTCCTCGAGTGCCCCTCCGAGGGGTGCGCCGAGGACTCGTGCCTCGACTTTTTGCTGCGCGAGTGCCCGCCCATTCAGGCCGCCACGATCCAGAGCCTCTACGACAAGACGTGCACGCTCGCGCCGCCGAGCCCGCCACGACCGCCGTTTTCGCCCCCGCCCCCGTTGTTGCCACCCATTGTACGGCCGCCGCCGCCGCCACCGGCGCCATACTTTCAACAGCGGACCAAGGAGACCGAAAGCGACTTTGACGACAACTGCACGCTGGTGTCGTACGCCACGTGCCGCGGCATCGTGAGCGATTACGCGCGCGACTTTGGCACGGCCGACGTGCTCAAGGTCTCGACGGCGCCGTGCGAGGGGTTGGGTGCAAATCACAAAAATTCGAACCCACATGCTAGATACACTCACTCACTCACACCACGCGATAGTGCAGCTTCACCACATTCAATGCATCGCTCACATGTTTAGTGCTTGTAGTAGGGCCAAAAGCCGCAAGCGTATTAGCGGTAGGATTGATCCCGCCCGCGCGCCCGCCCATTGCGTTGTGCGCAGCCGACGAGCCGGGGTGCTTCCTGGGCTGCCAGTACGGCAGCCCCAATGGGGGAATCTACCGCTTCCTGTTGCCCGACATGGAGGCCGAGTTTGGCGTCAAGAATCCGCGGCGGTGCAAGTACGCGGAGATGCCGTTCTGCGCCTGCGCCAACCCGGCCTCGCCGCCGCCGTTTGCCTTTCCGCCGCCGCCGCCGATGACCTTTGCCGAGGACTACCGCGCGACGACGCCCTACCGCGAGGGCCAGCCCACGCTGGGCGGCGCCGACCTCGTGCGCGACGTTGACAATGGCGTCGCCTCGGCGCTGGTCAAGCGGCTGGTCAACGCGCGCACGCTCGACCTCGCGCTCCGCGACAGCCACCGCGTCGTCCCCTGCCCAGGCGCCGACGACGGCGAGAGCACCTGCGGCCGGTACTGCGCGGCCGAGCACCTGTCGCACCTGCGCGCCTTCACGGTGACGGGCGCACATGTTGTGGCCTCGCCGCCACCGCCTTTGCCCACGACGCCGATTCCAGACCCGCCCCCGCTGCCACCGTCGGCGCCATTCACCGAGTGCGCCAACACGTGCCGCGAGCTCGTGGGCGAGCTGCTGCGTGCCGACGACACGACCTGCCGCGACGGGGGCAAGGGCGCCTTCCTGCCTACGATCTGCGAGTACAGCACGCAGTGCGCCGACTGCGGCTTCCGGTCCAATACGCGGACCATCGAGCAGGACGACTCGTGCGCGCACAGCAACAACGGCGTGTGCGAGGACGGTGGGCCGGGGTCGGCGTTTGTGCCCGAGTCCACCCACGGATACCAGGACGCGCTGACCAGCCTCTGCGGCCTCGGCACCGACGCCACCGACTGCGCAGGTCGGGGCGACCGGCTCACGCAGACCATTGACGGCGACTCCTTCCAGGGCGTGACCAACTACACGCGTCCTTCGCCGCCGCCGCCGCCGCCGCCCTTGCCGGATCCATCTCCGCCGCCACCCGTCGACTTTGACCCATGCACCGACACTTGTCGCGCGCTGTTTGTGGTGACGCGCATCGATGGCTACGACTCGTACTCTTTTGACTGCTCCGGCACGACGGCACAGATTCTGTACAAGCGCAACAACGGTCTCTGCAGCAATACGGAGCCGCTCGACGCCGTCGAGCTTTGCTCGGACGGCGGCTTTTCGGCAGTCGCGCTGCGCTGGTCGGGCGACGCGCTCACAAACGAACCAGAGCAGACCACGTTTGCGTGCGACTACGGGAAACAGTGCAGCGCGTGCAGCAGGCGCGAGGGCGTCGCGACGACCGACGCCGAGTGCGCCGCGGGCCGGCAGCTCTTCGACGGCGGCTGCCGAGATGCATGCTGGGTGGACGGGAACGGCGGCGTTCATCACACCGAGGAACGGTTCGACTCCGCAGCCACGAATGCCGACGGGACGTCCAACGTCGACACAAGGTGTCAAGACGGAGGACCGGGGTCCGTGTCGAACAAGTGTCCCTTTGGAACGCAGTCGACGCGGTGCGGACCAGCACGGGCAATCGCGCCACAGAGCGTCTACCACGGCGGCTTTGTCGATTGTCCCGTGACCGCGACGACCTGCAGTGGTGACCGTCGCCTGTACCAGACCGGAGTGGACGGCGCTGCTCAGTCGCGCGCCGTGCTCGGTCCGCCGCCACCGCCGCCGCGGCCGCCACCTCCCAGCCCGTCGCCGAATGCGGACGTCGCCGCCGTGCTGAGAGGTGCCGGGCTCACCGGCGTCATCCTCGACAACCTCCCGCCGCCGTCGCCGCCGTCGCCGCCACCGCCGCCGCCCCCGCTGCCGCCGCCGCCGCCACCGCCGCCTCCGTTTGCGCCCGGCGCCTACGACCAGTGCACGTGCGCGGCTGCAATTTCTAACCCACAAAACCAACACACACGCAACAGTTGGCTGCCATTCCCTGCTGCGCAGGTGCAGCTGCTTCACCGAGGACTCGACGCTCAACGAGGGGACCAACCAGGCCGGGTGGTCGGACATTGCCGTGCGCGCGCGCGCGACGAGCGTCGTGGCATCGGCCGTGCTGTACAGCGCGCACGCCGTGCTCACGCGAGGTCGGAAGCTCTTCAGCAACGGCAACGTCTTCGTCAACGGTCGCAACTACGGCGTGGCGCGGTACGTCCGCTCGCCGGCGAGCAAGGGCCAGGTGGCGCACCTCGTCGCCGGCTGGAAGCAGGACGCGAACGCAGCCGCGAGCATGCTGCTCAGCACCAACGACCTCTACGCCTACATGGGGCACGAGCCCAGCTGGTGGAGCGCCGTCTCCACGCCGGATGCGGACTACACGATGCTGCCCGACACGGTCGGCGGCGAGGCCGCCGTTCCGTACTGGCGCGACGTCTGCATGGCGCTCTGCTTCCGGCGACACGACGACGACGTCGAGGTCATCGAGGTCGACCTCCGACTGGGTCTGTACCATGGGAGCGACCCGCAGGCGAACCCGTCGCGGTGCTCGTGCTACGCCTACGACGACCTTGCCAAGGTCGACCGCAACGACTCGTCGAGCCTGCCCTCGCACTCGGCGCCCAACGACCTGATCCTGACCAGCTTTCTGCGCAGCGCCTCGCTGGTCAACCACTACAGGGGCAAGAACGCCGTCGACGGCGGCCTGCTCTACCGGCAGTACATCAACACCTACGCCGTGCACCGCGACGACTGGGACGAACTCTTTGTCGAGGCGCAGCAGTCGACCATCTTCCACAAGCAGGCCTTTGAGACCGAGTACGCACCCGACCTGGCGGCGCTCGCCGCCGACGCGGCCAGCGGCAACACCTACTACAACGAGACCGAGATCAACGACCTGAACGCGTGCCTGCGCGAGTGCGCGGCGCACAGCGGTGTCGAGCCGGCGCTGACCGCGCGGATGAACGCCTCCTCCATGATCTACGACGCCGAGTACCTGCACTGCATCTGCACGACGACCAACTGGCTCGACCTCGCACACGACGACGAGATTATCCACGTTCCCGCGCGGCCGGAGCTGCGCACGTACCGCATCAAGTTTTGCCCCGGCGTCGCCGGCGGCTCGAGCCGCTCCGTCGTCTACCGCAAGAACGTCAAGGGCGCCAACGCCGTGTGCATGGGCATGCCCGTGCGCCGTTCATTCTTTGAACAACCCTAGCACACACCTTCATTCTAACTCGAACCTTCATCGTCATTGTTCCACTTTTGCTTCACAGGTGCAAGGCGGCGCCATCCTGGCCGACGGCTCCATCTTCATCAGCCGCGACGCGGGCGACTACTCGACGCCCATCGACTCGCAGTGCCGCGCCGCGTGCGACGCCAACCCCGACTGCGGCATGGCGCACTCGGTGCGCAGCACCCGACCCTGTCTTTTCTGACACTCGCCTCCACGAAACCGACGCTGCCGCCCGCCCGCACAGATGATCGAGACCTTCGATCTACATAATGTTGCTCATAATCTGCCTCCTCCTCCCGAGCCGCCCGCGCCGCCGATGCCGCCGCCGCCGCGCGTGCCGCCGCTGCCGCCCTTTCCACCCGCGCCGCCGCCCGACGGGCGGGTGGGCCTGCGGACCTGGTCGCCCGGCGGCTACAACGAGGCGCCCGAGGGCACCGACGACGACGCGTCGGACGCCAACTTCCACATCTACTGCGGGTTTGGGAGCGGCTGCGGCGACTTTCGTGCCAGCATCTTTGCGTCGCCGTCGCAACTCGCCGTCCTCGAGACGGCGCGCAAGATGATCGATCAAGTACGTTACCCATTTGAACCTATCGCACACCCTAACCCCAACCCTAACCCCAACCCTAACCCTAATTCTAACCCTAACCGAACCTTGTGCATGCGTGCGCAGGGCACGTACCGCGGCAGCGTGTGCCCGTACGAGTGCGAGCGCGCAATCGTGCAGCACGGCGTGACGGACGCCAACGCGCTCAACCTGCTCAGCGGGGCCGGCCTCGGTGGGGAGGGGTTTCTGTACCCCGGGTCGTCGCAGAGCAACGCTGGGTTCTCGCGGTTTGCTGCGGCTGCGACGACGACGGGCGGCAGCATGTTGCGCGTGCTGCACATGTCTCGCAATGTGACCCTGGACGCGTGCGCCGCCATTGTGCAGTCGCACCGACTGTTGGCTCCGCACGCGCTCTGGCTGATCAACCCCGCGACGTCGTTTGAAGATGCGGCGGCGGCGCGGCTCGGAGAGTGTGGACTCTTCCTCGGCACGCGCTCAACGCTCTCCTCGCAGCTGTGGAAGGCCTCGTATCGATACTCGCGCCTCGTGCTGCGTCTCGGGCACGTCGACGCCTTTGTTGACGACGACATTGCCAGCGCGGTTGTGCACACGTCGGCCGAGGGAGGCTGCAGCGCGAGCAAATCCGAGGTCTGCGTGTGGTGGTCCGAGTTTGCGCTCGACGACGAGGAGTACTCGTGCCGCGTCAAGGAGGACGCGAGCAACGTCGTGACGCCCGCCGTGCTCCTGGCTTCGCTGGCCTCGGGCGGCATCGCGTACCCACCGCCGACACCGCCGCCGCCGTCGCCGCCAACCCCCCCGCCCTCACCAACGCCACCGCCAGGCGCCGTGCGATGCCAGCTGTCGGCCGTTCCCACGACCGACGGGCGCAAAGTCGAGCGGACGCAGGACGACGACGAAACCGTTCTTGTGAACAAGAAGTGCTGGCGCTGGGATCCCGAGAATGACTGGCCGCCGTTTGTGGTGCACCGAGATGCCTACTTGAACAGCGAACGCTGCTACGGCGAGCAGACGCGAGCTGTGCAGTGGGAAGGTGGGTTCCGCCAGCCGCTCGTCCAAAGCGACGCCTACGACCCTATGGAGCAAAACAACAACAACTGCCCCTACAAGAGCCGACTGGATCAGAGTTCCGACGTCACCACGCTGCCCAATGACGCGCTGATGGACGACGGACGGTACTGTATGGACGGCACGTCAAAGTCAAAGAACCGGCTGGAACTTCCAGAGGTATGCGAGCTCGGCACGCAGGTCCGCAGCTGCGGAGTGCACGAGAACCTGGTGAGCTTTGGCCTTGCTGCGTTCTCCACCACGGCCGAGGGCGGTCAACCCAGATGCGTGGGCAGAGTTGGAACTGAGAGAGGAGAGATTGTCGCGCGCGACCACACACACTCCGACCACACACCATATTGTCGCGACGGCGGTCCCGGCAGCATCGACAACTACTGCTACTACGGCACGGATCCGGAATACTGCGGCGTGCGCGCGTACAACTTTCTTCCCGAAGACGCGGGTCCCGACGAGCCCAACGACTCGTGCGCGTCCAGCAAGAATGACGTTTGCGAAGACGGCCTCATGTGGTCCGAGCATCCTCCGGGCAACAACACCTGTGCGCCAAACACGGACTTGCAAGACTGCGGCTGGCGCATGCCCAAGCGCATGGCGCGCGTGGGCGTGGCCACCGAGAACACGTGCTTTGAGACCTGCAGCGAGGACGTTATCAGCACATACGGCAGCGCTGCCGTCGCACCAGGCCCGTCGGGCGACTGGTCGCCGATCAAGGCGTGCCCGGGCGGATGCTCGGACAAGACCGACTACGCGCTGCCTTCGATGTCAGCCTACACGTGGATACATCAGTACGAGAGCGCGAGCTCGTACTCCGAGGCATTCTGCGGACGTGGAACGCAGACGAGGGCGTGCCAACGGGTTGCAGAGGTTGACCTCAACAAGTCCCCGGACAATGGGGTTGGCTCGTTCTCGCGCAACAAGTACGAGTACCACGAGCGCGTCCTGTATGTTCAGGCAAGCACGATTGGACAGCCCAACTGCAAGGCGCAGGAAAACCTGTTCGACGCGACCGAAGAGGGACCGGACAAGGTGTGCAGCGACGGCGGGCTGGGATCCAAGCGCGTATTTTTCACGGTTCCGTTGCGGAGCAACTTCTCCAAGATCATGGAAAAGGGTCGAACCAGCCTGAGGTTTCTGTTTGCCGACTTTCTCTGTCCGTATGGATCGCAACCAAACGTGTGTCCCGATCGCACCCTCGACACGTTTCGCAAGATCCGTGACGAGCTCGAACAGCCCAGCGGACCCGAGTTCCCAAACTGTTTCGACGAGAACATTGGCGACTACGAGTGTTGCCGTGCCGAGCACACGTTTCGTATCTCTGGGAAACGCGGCACGACGTCGGAGGAGGCGCAGCTCGACTACTCCGACGACTTCTGCGCGTTCCCATGCACCGACGACGCAAACGCCACTTTTGGCGACGTAAGCTGCCCTTCCCCCCCAGTTAAGTGTCCCGCCCACTGGACCAGCTACGACCACACGCCGACGGGATGCAGTGCCTTCTGCGCCGCGGCCTTCCAGCGCGAGGGCAACGACGACACGTGCGTCCCCGCGGTGCCCGAATGCGCCAACTACCTCGATGCTGACCGCTTCCCAGACGAGTATCTCGACGTAAACGCCTGGTGCATCTGCGGAGCGCGGTTGCCGGAGCTCGTGGATGCTGGAGACTATGTGAACCGCGGTACCGTCTTGCAAAGCGGCCGCGCGTTGGGAGACACGGACACGACCGACGGGTGGCGCTGGGACGACCCCGTGCAATCGGGGGTACGACCCTTTCACGGCGCACACTTTGACGTGCCTGACCTGTGCCTCGGTGCGATCATGGACTTTCGTATCAGCCTCATTCCCGACGCTGCGCAGTGTGCCGGCTACATGACGCTGATCGCTCCACCCAAGGCGACGTGGGACCCGGCGGGAAACCACACGGCCACGCCCAACCTGCAGCTGTGCGGTGGCGTTGGCGTTGCGGACGACGGCTGCTGCGTCACGCCGCGCGGCGTCGAAGCAATGAGTCGAGTCTGGTTGCAGAACTACTCAATGGAACACAGATCAGCCGCCGAGTCGTTTACCGCTTCGCGCGCCGTTGGCGTGGCCGTGCATCAGTCCGAGGTGGCAGCGTTCGGCAACTTTGACAACGACGACTACCCCGACATTCTCGTGGGCAACCGACTCTTCCTTGGCGACTCAACGAGCGCCTACAACAGAAGCAGAAACCATGCGCGCAGCTTCGGTGGGGCTGCTTTTCGATGGCAGCCCGGAATCGAGGTCGGACCGCGCGACTTTGCGCAGGTCTACGCCGGCGACATCGACGGCGTCGCGCCCGACGACGTCGTGGCTGTCTACGCCGACGGATCGGTCGAGGTGTTCCTGACCGTCTTCGACAACACCAACGCGTTTCTCAGTCGCAGCGGCGGCGTCGGCTTCCACAGTATGGGCATCGTGCTCGCCGCGGGCACTGCGCAGGTCACCACAGTAGCGTTCTTAGGCACGCTGCACGGCTACGGCACAAACTGTCGCGGGCTCAGCTTTGGATGCACCTCGAAACGCCGCGCCGTCTTCGTAGGCACGCTCGACACCGACGACTACGTCTTTGTGAGTCCAGAGGTGGCAGAGACGGAGGACGACGTGGCCAAGATGGACTTTTCCGTTGTCTTCTCACCGCTGGCCAACAGCAACCACCGCACGCTCTCATCCGCGGTGTTTAAAGCCGACTTTGAGGGAACGCACGAAGCGCTCGCCATCGGCACGGGACGCGAGTCACCCAACTCGCTCGCCTACCTGGGTATCCAGGACTTCGCGCTGCGCCCGTTTGGATCGGTCTCCAGCGATGAGACGGTGAGCATCTCCGTATCGCGCATGGACCTCGACAAAGAACTGAGCACATCCGAACGCAGCATTGCGTGCTTTGCAAACCTGGACACGCCCAACCGGTGCATGATCGTCAAGCATAGCGAGCTCATGAGCGAAGAACAAAAGGTGATACCGGACCTCAGCGGATTTCTGTCGCCGTTTCCACCGCCGCCCAGTCCGCCGTCCCCGCCGCCGCCGCCGCCGCCGCCGCCGCCGCCGTCGCCGCCGCCGCCGCCGCCGCCGCCGTCGTCGCCGCCGCCGCCGCCGCCGCCGAAAGCACCGTGTGCTCCCACCAGTAATGGCTTCAACGAGGGGGCAAGCTCTCCTATATGCGGACTCTACGACGAAGAAGACTGCGATGCATGGTTTGCGGCCGAGGCGTTGAAGAACACCGGTTGGAAACCAGAAGCCAATTTCTGTAATATGCCATGCTGTGAGGAATCTGAGGGCGCAGTTTGTGGGAGACTCGTCTTCCTCGCCAACCGCCAGGCCATGCATTGTCATATTCCTGGTCGTCGACTTCAGGACGACGACGACCAGAGTGTTTCAGAAAAGCTGCCTTTGCGCGATGTGTATACCTTTGGTAACTCAGACGAGAAGACAACGGCGGTCGTCGTCACCTATTTGGACTCCGACAGCTACGTGGACGTGGTGACACTGGCCGAGCACGACCACGTTCGTATCTACCGCGGCACTGCACTCACTAATTTCAATGCGGACTTTTCAGAGGTGGTTCCTGAGACCGTCGACCTTGCTTTCGCTGTCGAGTCGTACGCGTCAGGCCGTCGGCTACAAGACGAAGACAACCGGCCCTATTCGCGCTTTCCAGGCAATGCCAACCCACACGCGGCGCTGCCGTCGGCGCGGCAGCTCCTCCTCGCCGACTTTGACGCCAACGGCTTCACTGACTTGTTCGTGCACTCGCCCGCGCCGTCGGCGGGCTCGTGCGCGCAGCGCTGCCACGCCTTGGGTCGTTTCGGCTACGATTCGTTCGAGATGCAACACGCCGGCGCCGCTGCGCTCGACGAGAGCGTCCCAACCAGCTTCTGCTACTGCGGACCGCAATACGACACCATGGAGGCACCGATGCCGCCGCCCAGCCCGCCCAAACCGCCGCCGTTGCCCGAGTCGCCGCCTTCGGTGCCGCCAATCCCGAGCCCGCACGCGCCGCCGCCAAGCCCGCCGCTGCCGTGCGCCGATGCACCTCGAACCCTTTAGGAGCACGCTGTGGGACCTCTCACACGCGCACATCTCACTCGTTTGTGGCGCGTTTGTGGCGCGTTTGTGGCAGTTTTCTGCGTGCCGTCGGGCTATGCACCTTGCACGCGACCTACGACCTCCCGCCCGCGGCGCCGAGCCCGCCGCCGCGGCCGCCCGCACCGCCCTCGCTGCCGAGCCCGCCCTCGCCGCCGCCCAGTCCGCCCGGCACGCCGCCGGCGCCGCCAAGCCCCCCCCCCCCCGCCGGGCCCCCCCCCCCCCCCCCCCCCCCCCCCCCCCCCCCCCCCCCCCCCCCCCCCCCGGCGCCACCGCCCCGCCCGCCCAATGCGCCGCCGCCGCCCAATCTGCCTCCACCGTACGCCGAATGCACATCAAACCCAGTTCGCTCTCGGCATCCAGACAGACAGCTGACCACGTTGCATTGTTCTTTCGTACAGGCTTCCCCAAATGCCACCCATCCTCGCGACCAAGGAGTCGCGCCTGCGCTTCCTCGACCTCGACCCGCTGCTCGCCGAGCTGCGCCAGGAAGGCACGGCCTTCATCCCCGAGGCGGTGCGCGTGATGCGCACGGCGACCGGCAACTTTCTCGACGAGCCGTTCATCGAGTCGGTGCACTTTGCAAAGTTCGGCTGCCCCGAGATGTTCGACGACGGCATCTCGAGCTTCGCGGGCAACACGTCGCGCGCGACGGTCAACTTCGAGGCGAGTTGCTGCATTCTCGAACCCATGCCAACGGCCACACACATCCTTGAGGCTTTCCCTGGCAGGTCGACCCGGCCAAGCCCGACTGCGCGCTGGCGACGCCCGAGGACGCGCTCACGCTGCTCAACACCAACCAGCGGTGCGCGCGGCTGATCCTGCCCACCGAGATCACCACGGGCTTCGACTTTGAGCCGCGCTGCATGGTCGTCGTCGTCGCGCCCGAGAGCGAGTCCGTCATGTTCAACGAGATGCTCTCGTCCGGGCGCAACATGGCCGAACCGTTCCGCATTTCCGTCAACTTCACGGTCGCCACCGGCGTCACGCCCGACGTCAAGATGGCCAACACCAACTGCCAGAATGGGCGCGTCCTCGCGACCAACTACGCCCTCGACCGCACCGGCCAGGACCAGCTCGACGAGCTCGAGAGCGTGCGCAACAGCATCACCATCTACACCGAGCTCATCGAGTTCACCAAGCACGTGCGCGACTCGCAGGCGCTGGTGTCCATCGACCCGGCGACGGGCAAGGCCACGCTGCTGCCCGACCCGCCGCCGCCGCCGCCGCCGCCGCCGCCGACGCCCGCGGGCCCCGACGGCTCGCCCGCGCCGCCCGCGCCGCCGGCGACGGTCTCGCTCGACCGCCAGGTCCAGATCTACGAGGCCGAGAAGCTCGCGTTTGAGGAGCGCGAGGCCGCGCTCGTCGACGCGCTCGAGACCTGCGTCGTCGGCGACCGCGCCAGCGGCACCGTCTGCGGGCTCACCAGCAACGAGGCGCGCACGCACGCACGCACGCACGCACTGCCGTTTCGTGCGCCTGCTGTGAGCGTCGTGTGGCCGTGTGTGTGTGTGTGTGTGGCAGGCGCCCGACCCGTGGGTCGCCCTCGACGGCGTGCGCTGCCGCGGCTACGCCACGCAGCAAGCGCGAGAGAGGGACTACTGCGGCTACTGGTGCGCGACCCTGGCAATCGTCCCCTTGTCGTCCAGCCCACCGACGCCCACCCCGCTTCTTCTGTGGCAGGGACTCTGACGTCAACCCGCTCGCGGCCGACACCGACCTGCGCCTCGAGCTCCTCGCGGCGGGCCCCTTTTGCGTCGACGAGACGGGCGGCGTCGCGGCGTGCTCGGCCAACGCCTCGCGCACGCAGCGCTCGGGCGTCTACGACCTGGCCTACATGGCGCGCGAGGACCGCCGTTTCTGCGAGGAGGAGTTTGCGCGCCAGCGCCTCACGCCCGAGACGGCCACCGAGGTCGCGGCCATCGAGCTCTGCCGCGCCAACCTGACCGAGCGGCTGCAGCACTGCGCCATCGAGTGCGACACGTGCAAGGCCGAGTGCACGAGCGCGGCGGTGCGCGCGGCCGCGAGCGCCTACCGTTGCTCGGTCGGCCTGCCGACGGTGGGCCTCACCGCCGCCTTCCACGCGTCCGACATTGGGCAGGTACAAAAAGCAATTTGAACCAAATTAGTAGGCCCTACCTACACCCAGCTCACATGGCTACCCTTTCAAGTTCAATCTTCAGTGTTTTACGTCTGCGTGCGCGCGTGTCGCAGGACATCTCGTACCGGTACGGCGCCATTCGCAAGGAGCAGCGGCCGCCGGCGCCCGACCTGGCCTGGCAGGAGCAGTTCCACACGATGGTCAACAACCGCATCGACAACCCGCTCGGGCCGCGCAACGCCATCTCGTGTCGCAAGGCGCATCGCGAGTCGAGCACGGGCGGGTACACGCCGCCCCTCAAGGTCAACGGCGATCCGCTCGAGCGCTCCGGCTTCATGGTCGGGTGCGACACCGACCTCGACTGCTACAGCCGCTGCGGAGGTAACAGACATCACATTCGAACACTGACATGCACAAACACACACACACACACACTCGCACTCGCCTAGGACAGTCCAATCAGCTTCATCGCGTTTGTGCATCGCGCGTGTCAGAACACCCTATCCACGGGCACGCCTACGTCTGCACGCTCAACATGACCTTCTACACCCACGCCGGCTACAATGCCGACGTGGCGACCAAGCTGCAGGCCGACGCGGCGGCGCTCGCGGCCGCGGGGGAGGCGCATCAGAAGATTGCGCGCTCGTCCGGCGACGTCGCCTTCTACATGGTCGAGGAGCCGGGCGATGTGCGTCGGCTCCAAAAACTCGAACCCAACTCACACACACCGACGTTTCACATGTTTCAGCGAATCAATGGATGGTCCGCGCGGCAGGACAAGTACGACGTGACCGACGCGTCGGCCGGCGTCTGCACCGACGTGCACGTCGCCTACGGCAACACCGGCTGCGAGAGCGCCGGCGGCGCCAAGGCCACGCTCAGCGTCATCGGGTGCACCGGCCGCGCCACGGGCTGGTCGCAGGACTTTTGCGGTGCGCTCGTCGAGACGACCGACTCCGACTTTGTCGCGGGCGTCAGCATCGCCGAGTCGAGCCTCGAGTACCCGCGCACGCTCGTGCCCGAGACGCAGGTCAACGGCAAGGTCGAGCTGCCCGTCACCTGCAGCGACGTCGAGGACTGCGTCAAAAAGTGCGAGTTCTTCTCCTTCAACGCGCGCGACGGCGGTTTGCCGAGCCCGGAGGCGTGCGCGCTCTGCGATCCGCCGTGCCCGGACAACCTGGCGACCACGGCCATCGACCTCGCCGTCGCGGTGCGGCACGACACCGAGTCGGCGCTGCGGCTCGCCGCGGTCTGCCAGGAGTCGGTCGCCGCCTGCGCGTGCCAGACGCTCATGATGCTGCGCCCGGCCTGGCTGCAGAACCTCGAGTCGCCCGTGGAAAAGTGCTCGTCGGCGTCCGACGTCATCTCGCTGATCATGGATAGCATCATCGTCGACAACATCCGCCAGGCCGAGAGCCTGGTCAACGGCCTCATCGACGGGGTCAACAAGATCATCGGGTGGATCAAGAAGCTCGACCACGTGTGCTGGGAGTACAAGACCTTCAAGCGGTGCCCCGAGGATCCCGAGTCGCTCGCCGCCATCTTTGGGTGCAGCCCGGGCGCCACCGAGCCGCACAAGCGCTGCTACTATGAACGACAAAAAAGTATCTGCCTCGGCAAGTCCGAGACGTACGAGAACTACAAGAACCTCTTCCACTCGCCCACGGCGAGCGAGCTCGAGCAGCAGTTTGCCGACATCGTGGGCGACTCGTACGAGAGCCTGCCACCGTCGCTGATGCAGGCCTTCCAGAACGTGGACACGACCGACACGGGCTACAACCAGGCGGCGCAGAACATCTGCGACTCGTCGCTCCTCGACTCCATGACC
>Ga0302136_1000894_pt1 | contig 14015 bp, 1 predicted proteins | sample CBN3_20m_MG_FD_203116 | JGI IMG/M metagenome (GOLD analysis project Ga0302136, IMG submission 203116) | Marine microbial communities from Western Arctic Ocean, Canada - CBN3_20m | ecosystem: Environmental > Aquatic > Marine > Oceanic | place: Canada: Western Arctic Ocean | collected 2017-09-15
AGCACATCCAGCTTCACAGCCGTTAGCGGAATTACCATCAGTGTTGAAATAGTTCGTATCACATGTCGCAGCAGTGCAGCCACTGGCAACGGCAGTAGTACAAGCGGTGCACGTACCATCAGTGACAACAGCACATCCAGCTTCACAGCCGTTAGCGGAATTACCATCAGTGTTGAAATAGTTCGTATCACATGTCGCAGCAGTGCAGCCACTGGCAACGGCAGTAGTACAAGCGGTGCACGTACCATCAGTGACAGTAGCACAACTATCTTCACAGCCGTTAGCGGAATTACCATCAGTGTTGAAATAGTTCGTATCACATGTCACAGCAGTGCAGCCACTGACAACGACAGTAGTACAAGCGGTGCACGTACCATCAGTGACAACAGCACATCCATCTTCACAACCGTTAGCGGAATTACCATCAGTGTTGAAATAGTTCGTATCACATGTCGCAGCAGTGCAGCCACTGGCAACGGCAGTAGTACAAGCGGTGCACGTACCATCAGTGACAGTAGCACATCCAGCTTCACAGCCGTTAGCGGAATTACCATCAGTGTTGAAATAGTTCGTATCACATGTCACAGCAGTGCAGCCACTGGCAACGGCAGTAGTACAAGTGGTGCACGTACCATCAGTGACAACAGCACATCCAGCTTCACAACCGTTAGCGGAATTACCATCAGTGTTGAAATAGTTCGTATCACATGTCACAGCAGTGCAGCCACTGGCAACGGCAGTAGTACAAGCGGTGCACGTACCATCAGTGACAACAGCACATCCAGCTTCACAACCGTTAGCGGAATTACCATCAGTGTTGAAATAGTTCGTATCACATGTCACAACGGTAGGGTTATTGTCCCCAGTGGTACATGTCACTGTCGCTGTGTTGGCTAAGTTATTGGTGCATGTACTGCACGATGTAGCACCGGCAGTCGAATATTCTCCAGAAGCACATGCCGCACAATCTGCTGTTACTGTAGCAGCGTATTCATTATCAGCACAATTGGCACACGAACCGGGGGCTGTAGCGTTTTCTCCAGTCAAACGTGTGTTTCCACTGCTATCATTACCACATGTGGTATGGGGGACACATGTAGCATATCCAGTAGCCACGTTATTAGATCCATCATTATTGTTAGTTCCATTATTAATGCCTGGCGATAGATAGTATCCACTATCACAGCTTGCGATTTTACACCCTTCTCCACTAACCGCGTATGTAGCGGTGGTTACTGTCGCACAATCCAAACAGGCAGATTTTTCAGTGTTGTGCGTTTTATCTTGACTACATACAGTACATTGTCCAACTTCATTACTTGCACTGACGTGATGATCGGCACAATCCGCACAATTGAGTACAGGATTGATGCTGGCCGCCGGGCGGAGATTATTAGACGTTCCAACACTTGTCATCGCATCGAAAAATGCCTGTACAGACAATCCTCCAAGACCTGGATTAGGGAATCCCTTACCGATGGGACAATCAGTTAGTGCACAATAACTATCTGTAGCTCCACCAGCTGTGTTGGTTGCTGTAGTCGAGAAAATGGTGCAGTCTACACATTCGAATCTATTTTGATTTACACCTGCCACAGCAATGACATATCTACCGTGTCCAGAATTGCAACTGAGACAATCTCTCTGATCGTGCACCGCACATTCTGTACCCGTCTCAGATTGCCCATCGTCACATTTACAGGTTTTAATGGTCTGGTCAGTACCGGCAGTATTTTTAAAGTATCCATTTTGTACAGAAGTACAAGATTTTCTATCAGCATTTGGGTAAGATCCAAGCCCGGCATTGGTCGTGGGGGTGGTACCATCAACATTAGACGTAACAACAGTATCGGAACATGTGATACACAGACTTCCGACGCTATCCACGATTTGATTCACCAAGCAAGCCGTGCACAATGTCGCGGAGGCAGCTGCGATTTCACCTGTTTGACATTGGGTTTGGCTTGTTATCACCCCTGCTCCAGCATAATGTCCAGCAGTTGTTTGTTTACATGTTGTTTGGGCAGTTTGGTCTTGGTAATAACCGTTTTGACAAGCTACTTGGGCAGAAGCAGCGCTAAGACTCGATGTTTTGTATCCTGCTTGTGCAGAAGCACAGGCATTGCTCGCTGGAGTTGCCGAGGCCGAGCGGAACCACCCAGACGCACAATTTTGTTTTGCTTCACATTCAGTCGTGGTGGTATATGGATTACAACTTTCTCCGTCTCCCAATGTTTTGCACGTTTGTTGGCCAGTGTCGTCTTGGTATTCGCCTGTAACACAGCCTGCACATGATGTTTGTCCAGTCGAGGCTTGAGATTTACCTTTGGCACAAGCTTCACATCCGGCGGTCTCGCTCACTGCACCAGTCGAACCCTTGCCTTTTTTGCCAGCATCGCATGAGGTACATGATGATTGGCCAGTTGAGGCTTGGTGTTTACCATTGGCACATGGGTCACATGTTGTTTTACCATCTTCGTCTTGGTATTTACCAATAGCACATGGATCACACATTGTTTGGCCAGTTTGGGCTTGATATGTACCGGCCTGGCAATTTGTACATCCATCGGACTCGCTTTGTGCACCTGTCGAACCCTTGCCTTCTTTGCCAACAGCGCATGAGTCACATGTTGTTTTACCAGTTGAGGCTTGGTGTTTACCATTGGCGCATGGGTCACATGTTGTTTTACCATCTTCGTCTTGGTATTTACCTTTTTCGCACACCTCACATGTCGTTTTGCCAGTTGAGGCTTGGTAATTACCGGCCTGGCAATTTTGACAGCCGGCGGTCTCGCTTTGTGCACCTGTCGAACCCCTGCCTTCTTTGCCAGCAGCACATGATTTGCATGTTGTTTGGCCAGTTAAGTCTTGGTATTTACCATTGGTACAATATTTGCACACATTGTTATCCTCGTATTGACCCAAGGCACAAACTGTGCATGAGTTGGCATTCTGACCTGACCGCCAGCCGCTAGGACAGTCTTGACATCCGGTGGACCCATCGCCAAAGGTTCCGGCACTGCAAGCGGTACAAACCTGTGGTGTGGAAGGTGATGCACATGACGTTGTTTCCTCCTCTCCATTGTTGCAGACGGTCGGGCAAGCTGTACATTGGTGTTGACCCGTCGTTGTCGTTATTTCGGCCATATTTGGAGAACCACATTGACCGGCCTCTTTACATTCGCTTGTTGCCTTATCTGGATCTTTACAATAAGATCCTACTGGTATTATGGTACACAATGTGTTGGCCAGAAGAATAGTATCTTTATAATAACCTGTAGCACAAGGCAAAGCTGATTTACATTCGTTGGCATTAGTGGTTGTGTGTGTACCAGTACCTACGGTGTTTGCGATCCATGTGAAATCATCACTATCGGATAATTGTGACGGAACATTGCTTGGATTAGTCGAACCACAATCGGAGCATTGATGACCTACAGGACATTGTGTACACCATGTATCCTCGACTGTTCCGTCGGTACCGCTTATAGGATTTGCAGAGCTATTCAAATGGCCGATACCTCTGAAATATCCTTTGTCACACGCGGCGACAGTTTTACATCCTGGTGAGTCTCCATCAGAGTACTGGCTCGGTCTACCTCTAACAAGTGAATTGGCTTTGTGGTCAGCGCAACCTTTTCCGAGTGGAATTCTGCTACATTTGGCATCATTTGAACCCGAAACACGGAACAATCCACGCGGGCAATTTCTGGTAGAACCACATCCAGTAGCAGCTAAAGCAAAAGAACGTGTATTTACATCTCCAGTGTATGCGGCCGATTGATTACCATCGTTAAGCAAATCACATTCTTGTCCGGCTGGAATAGCCTGGCATGTGTTACTTAAAGCCGATGTTGTAACAGCTTCGTTCTTTCTTCCAGCAAAATGTTCTTTCAATGGTCCGGTACTGTATGTACCTCGAGCACATAGTTCGATTTCATCACATCCCTCTAAAGGCACAGTATTGCCCGATGTAAATACACAGTTACCTCCAGCGATACTTTTTTCACTACATGTTACAGCAGTGGTGGCAGAAGCACAGTTGGTGCTACCAGCACAAGTTCCACTTACTTTGCATGTGTATCCCCGAGGAATAAATTTACAAAAGTTGGAATCGTCATTCACGTCAACATTTGCACTTGATCTAGCTCTGTATGTTCCCAATGGACATTTAGCAATAGCTTCACAGCCATCTTCTGATGCAAATGGAGGTACGTATGGAGCTCCAATAGCTTTGGCGGCAGCTAGATCGCGAAGAGCTGTGTAATTAGTAGTTTTGTCGGCATTTAATCCAACTTGAGTCGATATGTATGCTTTTGAGTTTTTGACACATCCATATCCAGATGGAATTTTGGAACATTGACCAATGACATTTGAATTTGAATATGATCCTGGTGGACATGCGGCACAAATGACCCCTGTAAAAGAACCATCGAGATCGTCCGCGCTCGTCATGGCGGACATGTCTGGTGCTGTCGATGGATAACCTTCACCAACAGGACATGATTCAACGGCACATGCAGATACGGATGGCTCGACATTATTGAACAATGGTCTACTGCAAATTCTGCATACTTTCTCTGGAATTGTCTGTGACGAATCTGCCCAAATAATGGCGCCTGTTTGTGTGTCTGTCTTATTGTACAGACCTGCTCCAATGGCACAATTGGAACATTCTTCTGAATCTTTTTCAGAGCAACCAGATCCGACTTGAGGATTTCCATTTAGACAAGAGCACAAACGCTGCTGACAAGGTTGGTCCCAATTAAGCGCATATTGTACGTAGAAATTAGTAGCTTGGTCATTATTACAATGCTTAACCGCTCCATTGTCTCGATCACCTCTACAGTAATATTTTCCACTATTTTGTGTGATTAGAGTATCGCTAGTTGTTCCTTGCAACGTTTGACATGTGATACAGCTTGTATAATCATCACTTACAATAGAACCCGCTGGACATATGGCACACGAGGTTTGTTTGGTTTGTGATGTGTATCTATTTTTAATAGTACCAGAGTCACTTGGGTTAGATGAAGTTTGACTGCTGCAGGTCGTTTGACTATTTTGTCCAGATCCTGAAACAAAGTGCCCAATCGCGGCATCTTTACATGATGATTTACCATGGGCATCTTGCCATGTACCCGCGGCACACACTGTTTGACTCTGTTCTCCTGAAAGATCAGTGTAATGACCTGGTGTTGTAAATGTACATCCCGTCGAATTGGTCAGGGCTGACGACGATGCTGTTACACTAGATAGACTTGTTTCTTGTGTTTCTATAGTCGCGGCGAAACTACCCTGATGACATTTGGCAGAAGCGCTTTGGTCATATACTGCGTAGTATCCTTCTACAACGGACACACAGGACGTGGAACCAGCGGATGAAAATTTACCACTTGGGCAAGATTTACACCTTAGATTGGTGATAATATTGTCTGAACTATCAGTTTTCCACGAATGATCGCGCTTATCGGCTGTGGCCTGGTCCTCAGAAAGGCCTGTAACCCATTGGAGACCCACAGTGTCACTGTACTGACCAGCTGGACAGGCAATACATTGACCAACAGCACCAGTTTTTCTATTATATTGACCTAGACTACATGGCGACACAATACATTTGTTTGTAGTTTGATCAAAAGCATTACCAGTAAGACAATTAAGTTTGATGGTATTGAGTGATGTATCCCTGTATACTGGATCAGTTGGTAGTGCCTCATTATTGATAACAATGTCTTCTAATCCAGTGGCTTCACAGGCAGTTGTTTCGCCGACACCATTCGTGTAAGTTTCGACGTTAGTCTGGTAAGACAATAGCGCGGCTGTATTTGTATCTCCTTCAACAAATGTGAATTTTTGAGCAGTAGCAAGGACGAATGCGTGTAATGCTATGGCATCTGCAATATTATTTGGCATACTGATGTCATTAACAGAAATAGTATGAGTGCTGTTTAGATATATGGGTGCTACATTATTGTTAATCATCCATTTAGTAGCGTTCACTATTTTCTGAATTTCAGTGCGACAATTCGTACGTGTTTCGGTTAAAGCAGTATCTAATTTAGTATCGGTATTCAAGCCTGAAGGCAATCCAATGACCTTGTATTTTTTCAAAGTGTTGAATGCTTTTGTGTAGAATGAATTTCTTGCCGACCCGTAAGTTGTAGTTTGGGCGGCAACGGAAGATGCAATACGTTGTTCGATGTCGCGCATACGATCAATGATTATGTGTGCCGTACCACTCGGACCAGTCGCTTTCGTCGGCGCAAGACCTGCCCACGATTGTGTAGATCCGCCTCCACCGGACCCTGTATTGGCTGTTGGGACAGTCGGAGGATCAAAAGTGATGGCATTATCTACCTTTCTCTGTGCGATCGCAACCCTTGCATCTGTGCAATTGGTATATGTTCCAAATGGGTACTGCACTTGACATGCTGAAACGTGTACATCATATTGATTAGCTTTATCATAAGACAATTTCAAATTATCACATTCTTCATAATAATTCTGAAGAGCCACCTGTTGGTCGCTTAATTTGCCGTCAATAAAAGTATCTATTGGCTCTCCATTTTGAGATGCGGTCGATAATTCATTTTGGAGTGCAAGAACTTTGGCTAACATGGCTGTTGCATTTAACGTAGAATAAGATGTATTTGGGGCTGTTACAGGGACGAATAACTTATCCAATACAGCAATACAGATGTCGTCGATGGTCGTTTCTTCGGGCCATGGGTCTTGGTCCTGAATTCTGAAATCGGCTGTAGTGTTACTTGTGTATGACGTAGCATCCCAGAAAGCTTCATAAGCATCTCTATTTCTGGAATATCTGGCCAAATCTTGAATTTCTTGAATGGCATTCGTCTCGAATAATTTTACATCATCAAAAAGTTTTTGAATTTCATTGCTAATTCTTTGTATAGAAGCAGCTTCGTTTTCTTTCGTAGTTGCATTGGACGAAAGTTTTGCGATTTCTTGAACAACAACCATAATGTCCAAATTGATAGAACTTATGGAACGACGAATATCTTCCAATACATCAGCTTTAACATCATCGTACTTGTTTGGCAATGTTGGTCTTGTCAAATTAGAGTCTGACAACGTTCTGTTTGGATTGCTCAAGTAAGTAGCGCGGTTTGACGAGCAGTAATTGCATGCCGCCGTATGATCAGCAATTTTGTCCACAATATCAGGTTCCCATTTTGAATTGGGAATATATTCCCAATAATCGGAAACCCAATTGGTGGCATAAAAAATCTTTTTATCTGCAACATATTTGTCATACGTTGCAGTGTTTACAGCAGTGATCGCGGTATCGTATAACCCTTTATTTGTTGCAATATCATTAGTATAATTTGTAATTTTCTCCTGATTGGGGTTATTTTTCATTTCTTCATAGAGAAGCGAATGTTGTGCCTGTTTCATCTTGAAAAATGCAGTATCTTTATCAAAAATAGCTGTAGCTAATGCAGTGGTGGCATTTGATAAATCTGTCTGGGCATTAGTAAGATATGTTGTCGAGCTAGTTTGACCTGCAGCAAGTCCACTATTGATCCATGTGATGACGGTAGTCAAAATAGATTTTTCTGAATTAAATTTTTGCAGTTCTGTTTTAGCATTGTTAAGAACAAGAAGATTTGCCTCGGTTTTGTAAAGATTGTATTCAGCATTGGCCTCTGCGATGGCATTTGTTTTTTGAACAATTTCTTTAATAATAATATCCTGATCTTCCTGAGCTTGTGCACGTGCAGCGGATTTTTGTACAGCTGCATTTCTTGTGTGTACAATTGGATTAAAACAGGTGGTACATGCGACATCAGTATCAGTGTACGTGGCCACCAATCTTCTGGACGTCAATCTTCTGGAAAATACTGGGGCATTTGTAAGACCTGAAATCGAACCAAAAATAGCCGAGAACGCAGTGGATACTGTTGTATTAACTACATTATCATTAGTGAGGCCCTGATCCACAATATTGTCCAATGCTGTTACGAGAGTGGGCAATTGAAGTGCGAGCGGTTGAATTTCTTTTGTAAAATCCGCAATTTGTTTTCTTACTCTGGCCCCTTCTCTGAATGTTTCCTGTGTGTTTGCTATGACGTCATCGACATCAGTGGTCATGATGTACAAGTAGTGTTTTGCAGCAGCAACTGCGATGTCATCCAAAATATTAGCATCTTCCGGAGTGGTCAACTCTTTACGAATAGCTTTCCAGATATCAATATTATCCGAAATAACTTTCGTTTTAGCCGATTGTGCCAATTCAGTATTGAATACAGCTTCATCGATATATTTCTTGATGGCTGTGAATGGATCGGAATGAAAATGACCGCCAGCATCAGTGATTGGATTAAGACCAAATTCAGAAAGCCAGTCTACAAGACAGAATGTTCTTTCAATAGTTACCGTCGAAGATTCGACGTAATTTTCTCCTGTATATGTCAAAAAACCGCCGCCAAAAGAGGCATTGAAATTTCCTTTGAATATATCTGGTGAAATAACTCTTGTGGCAAGATTTGGATCGGCTATATCCCATTTGTAAGCCAATTGTCTGAAACTTAATTCTGTTGTTTCTAATTTATCAGCACAGAAACTTTCTTCAATTGTTTGGTTGATACACGAATTATCAATATCACATTTATACATTCCCATACCTTGTTCGCCTGTTTCATATTCCAATTTATAAATTACGTCGTAAAGTTTATTAAATGGTAGACAATTACCACCTTTATTGGATCGAAACATTTTTGAGGAATTTGTATACATTGAGGAATCAGCGTTAACAATTCTACCACACGAAGTATCGAGTTCTGATGGCAATGTATGGACGAGATTGTTGATGATCGTTTGTCTTTTAACGTGATGTGCTGATGGGTTTTCGTCGTAAATTTTAACACGTCCAATTGTAGACGGTGGTAATAAAGACATCAATGTAGCTTTCCATGGACCACGTTCACCCCAAGATCCAATTTCACGACAATATGTTCTTACTGACGTTGGCATATTATCACATTCGCTTTTAACCACTTCTGAATCTAAGACGGATAGATAAATATCGTCTTTTTCGATGTTGATGAAACTATCATCAAGTTTGCCATTTCTACAAAAACACGAAGATCTAGAAATAAATTGACCGTCTTTCGATAATTTATTCAAATCGTTAATATCTAAAGATTGTTGGTAACACAATGGAGATACTTCAGAACCAGTGTCTTCTGGTGTCTTTTCCACTTCGCCCATGGGACATCCTTCGATCTCTTCTTCTTCAATAAAAGGAAAAATGTGCATAGTAATTGGTCTGAAATTTCTAAATGTATCGGCAAGTCCTTGTAAATAAGTTTTTGCAGATTTAATTTCTGCTTCCCAATAAGCTATGGATTCTCCTGTTCCCAAATCTCTAAATGCGCTGATCTGGGCATTTCCGTTAAGTGCGGCAAATAGATTTCTAAGGGAGGTACAGTTACCGGCTGTGCATCCGGTAATGTATGCGTAGTCAGTAGTCTGGACAGCTGCAATATCTTGGTTGAGACTATATCTCATAATACGTCTTATGCCATTAATGTTGGCTTCTCCAACTATATTTTCATCAGCTTTATTTTCATTTTGTTTGACAACTCGACAGTTGATTTGATCATTAGGATTAACCCAACACATTTCATCTACAAATTCGGCATCGTTCGCATTCGCAGAGCAGCCAGGACCACAATTGGATATAGATGCGCCAATACAATCTCTCAATTTGTCGAACCATGCTTCTCCATCCGTACCATTGCAAAGTATAGCTGGTTTTGTGGCATAAGATCTTAAATTTGCGGATCTAGCATCGAGTTTTACACTATTTGCATCAGCAAGACAAATATCTTTGTGTTGAATTTGGTATCCCGTAGAACGTATTTCAGCTGCCATTGCACTAATTACTGAACCTTCTTGACAGTTATTAGTTCCACACTGTTGAGAATCATAAGCAATCTGGTCATTGTTGTCCACAACCGTTCCCCAACCATCGTACTCAATCAAACGTGCAGAATTTGGACTGAAATTTTCTGGGGTCGTATCATTGACGGTGAATTCGAGCCGTGTCTCTAAATTTTTATCATAAGCTTGTTCACTTGCACCACAGTAAACAATACCTTCGCGGACAAACCCATCATCGTCGGCAAAAGCTGTTATAATAGATTGTAATTTACCAAAATGCTGACGAAGACCAGCTGCTACTGCTTTTCTAATAATCTTAGAAGCGTCTTCAATAGCATCTTCTTTATTATTTCTAACTTCAGCAGATTCGTGGTAAATAAATCCTTTATAATCAGCTTGAGAATACGGATTGGTTGGTGCAATATCTGAAGCAGATTGACTTTTTAAATTTTTCGGAGGGACTTTAAAAAAACGTCCCTCCACAATAGAAAATAACATAATCGAAAATAAAAACGTTATACGATTCATTTTATAGAACATTACTAAACCCTTTATATACAGTTTTTTTTTACAGACAATCAAATCAAAAATTTAAATTTATTTATTTATTAATATCGTTTACTCAGAATTGTCGTCTACCCAAATACGCATATAATGTTCACCAGCAGCGCCCCCCACGTGATCTACAATAGTACCTAACAAGTTTTCTGTTAATTGTGATTCTACATATGACCATAAAATTGTGTTATCTTCGCGTACTTTTGTTTTAGCAGCTTGAGCCATCTTCGTATTAAAGACAGCTTCATCCACCTCTTGTTTCAAAAGAATGTATGGGTTTTCAAATTCTTGACCATTCGAATCGGACCGCCTAACATCTCCGCCGATTTCATATATCCAATGAGGATGACAGAACGGTTCATTTCCTACTGAACCATCACCATTTACGATAAAACGTCTTGTATAACGCGGATCTTGGGCCGAATTCAAAGAATGACTATCAAACCAACGATCTACTTTTGTAGACTCTTTCGGTGTAGCTTCGCCCGTTTTGGCCGCTGAATCCCATTTATAGGCCAATTGTCTGAATGAAAATGCATTTTGTGAAAAAGTTCCATCTTTACAGAACATGCTTTTAAATGTATTCGTTTCTGTATTCGTTCCTGTTGTATAATTACCCATATCGCGCGCGCCAGTCTCGAATTCTAATCTATATAAAATTTCATGTAACTTGGGGAATGGAGGACAATTACCACCCCTGTTGGATCTTTTCATTTTAGATATATCACTATTAGTTTTACTATCAGCATTTACAATTCTCCCACATGATATTTCGAGGGTTGTTGGGAGTGTTTTTTCCACATTATTTACAAATATCTGTCTTTTTGCAGCCAAATCTAGTGCGTGTGTATATTTGTAAATTTTGATACGCGATTTAGTGGCATATGGCAATAGTGATTGTAATGTCTGTTGCCATGCTGGCATATCTCCCCATGTCTGAATTTGTTTACAATATGTGTAGGTAGAGATTGGAAGAGTTGTATTATCACAATTAAACGAATCATCAGTTGCTAAATATAAATCGTCTTGTTCCACTTGGTTATATTTATTTTCTTCGAGTACAGTTTTGTCGTCAATGGATGTGTATCTTCCCAATTGACCATTTCTACAGAAACATTTCATTCTGGAAAATGATTGACCAGTTTTGTCCATTAAATTCAATTTTGCAGAATCTAAATTGTTTTGATAACATAATGGTTCTTCATCAGTCCCTGTTAAATCATGTTCAAATTGTGTTTCACCCATAGGACATCCTACAATTTCCTCGTTTTCTATATATGGGAAAATTTCCATGGAAATATCCCTGAAATTACTCAATTGATAAGAAAAATCAATCAAATAACCTTTAATTGTAGAAATTTCATTTTGCCAATGATTTCCAGCTTCTTGTATACCCAAATCGCGGAATGCGTTTATTTGGGTATTACCATTGATAGCAGCAACTACAGAACGAAGTGAATTGCAATGACCCTTTTTACAGCCGGTAATATAAGCATAATTAGTGGCTTCTACTGCCAATTGAGTAAGGCCGTATGAAGTAGCACGACGCACTGAATTTACCAATACTCCAACAGGAGCAATACCTTTAATAGACTCATCACAATTATCATCCGAATCGATCAATTGATCGTTGGAATCGCGTGACTTGCTATTATTTGACTCGAGTGAAAAACATGTGTTCTCACGTATGAAAAAAGTACAATTTCCAGTGCAATCAGTGTTTCTTGTCCCAAAACATTTTGCATTGCGTTCAAAGTGACGACCGTTTGCATTTATATCATCATGTTTACTTTTACATGGTCGTTCATAACGTGTCGATGTATATTTAGCAAGTGTTGTAGTAAATACATCTGGTTCAACTATTTTAGAATTAGTTGAATTAATTACTGCGTTACAAATGTCTTGGTGATGGATATTAAGGCCAAGGCCACGTACTAAACGTGATAAAGATCCAACAATTGAATTTTCATCACAATTGTCTATCATAAGGCCATTTGCATTTAATGATGAACATACGTTTGTTTCATTAAACGAATCAAAATCACCAATTCCATCATTTTCTATCAAAAGACCAGTATTTTGCTTATAATCATTGGGTACATTATTACCATTCTCATTTGGAGAATCGGCACCACAATAAACTATACCTTCACGAACAAAACCTTCGTCATCTGCGAATTGAGTAAAACTTTCTTTGAATTTGTTAAATTGTTCACGAAGACCATCAACCAACATTTTACGAACAAATTTTTTAGTTGCGGCTTCAGCATTTTCGTAAGCATCAAAAGAAATATGGGGGACGTTTTTAGCTACGTCATACCCGTCATGGTGTACAGGTTTGCCAGCAATATCGGTGGCACGCTGTGAGTTTAAATTAAAAGGTTTCGAATACGCCACAAACAATAACATGGAAAGTAAAAACAATATCATTCGCATATTAATTACTATGAATCCACCGTTCTTATATAGTGTATAATTTAAAAAAGAAAACAATGTTCTTTAATATAAATTTAATTTTGGTTAAAAAAATTTTCGTAACCAGAGTCTGTAGAATTATCATAAAAATCTGTTACTTGTACAGTCATGAAATGAGCTGTTGCAGCATGTGATAAAGACGTCAGAATATTTCCATCTTCGGGGTTAGTTAATTGATCCTCAAATGTTGCCCACAATTCCAAGTTATCTATTGTAACCTGTTTTTTAGATGCTACAGCGATTGCAGTATTCCAAACTGCTTCATCAATCTCACGCGAATATAATAGATATGGATCCACATACTCGGAACCAAACGCGTCGTATCTAGTCGTCGAACCACTAAAAGTCCCTATCCAGTCTATAAAACAAAACGATCGGTTTTTCATAGAATAACGTTGATCTGTTGGCCAAGATGCACCAGTGGTTTGATATTTAAAATAATCATGTGGGACAGAATTGGCACCATCTGGTATATATTCAATTTTGTCTTGTCCCGACGAAATTAATTGATTGGTTATAGAACCACCTTGAATGTGGTCCCACATATAAGACATTTGGCGAAATGAAAATTTCGAATTCGTATATGAATATTTCGTATCGCAAAACATATCGCCGAATACCAAATCTGTTGTTTTATTTTTTTCTTGTTCCAGATAAGTCAGAGTTGCATCGTGGACAATACCACTATCTGCTTTACTCGTCTCGAATTCTAACCTATATATGATTTCATGTAGTTTTTCAAATGGTAGACAATTCCCACCCTTATTTGAAATCAATTGGGTGTTAAGACTACCATCGTCGTCAGCAGCATACGCTGTAATAGTGCGACCACAATCATTCTCAACAGGAGGTAATGTTTCCATCATTGCTTTAATAATTTTTTCTTTTAATTCGGGGGCTCCGTTTTTGCGCATTTTAATCCTGTTCTTATCGGGTTTCAATCTTTCTAAGTGACGATTCCAAACTTCAGTGTCGCCCCAAGCTTTAATATGTGTACAATATGTATACACTGATGGCAATGTGTCTCTAAAACGCAAGCAATTCTTGACAGTGCCTGTTTGCGATTTTAGTTC
>Ga0302136_1000897_pt1 | contig 13996 bp, 9 predicted proteins | sample CBN3_20m_MG_FD_203116 | JGI IMG/M metagenome (GOLD analysis project Ga0302136, IMG submission 203116) | Marine microbial communities from Western Arctic Ocean, Canada - CBN3_20m | ecosystem: Environmental > Aquatic > Marine > Oceanic | place: Canada: Western Arctic Ocean | collected 2017-09-15
TTCTAATACTTCTGGTATCCCTATTCAGTTTATGAATAAAGGAAGAAGTGAAGATTTTAAAAAGCATTTTGCCGTAACTCACTTTTTTAATCCACCAAGATATTTAAAACTTTTTGAAGTTGTTCCTGGTCCAGATTGCGCCCAAGAAGTTACCGATTTCTTAATGATGTATGGTGAGAAATTCTTAGGAAAAACTTCTGTTTTAGCCAAAGATACACCTGCTTTCATAGGAAATAGAATCGGAATTTTCGGAATTCAGTCTTTATTTCATCAAGTAAAAGAATTAGGCTTAACTGTTGAAGAAGTAGACAAATTAACCGGACCTGTTATTGGTAGACCAAAATCTGCTACTTTTAGAACAGTAGATGTTGTTGGTTTAGATACTTTAGTGCATGTTGCAAACGGTATTTATGAAAACTGTCCTAATGATGAAGCCCATGAATTGTTTAAACTTCCTGGTTTTATCAATACCATGATGGATAATAAGTGGTTAGGAAGCAAGACAGGACAAGGTTTTTATAAAAAATCTGTCGATGCAAACGGGAAAAAAGAGATTCTAACATTAGATTTAAACACTTTAGAGTACCGCCCATCTAAGAAAGCAAAATTCGCAACTTTAGAATTAACAAAAAAAATAGACAAACCAATTGATAGATTTAAGGTATTAATTGGCGGAAAAGACAAAGCAGGTGAATTCTATAGAAAGAACTTTGCAGCAATGTTTGCCTATATTCAAAATAGAATTCCTGAAATTTCTGACGAGCTATTCAAGATAGACGATGCTATGAAAGCTGGTTTTGGTTGGGAAAATGGACCTTTCGAAATTTGGGATGCAGTTGGTATCGAAAAAGGAATTGAGTTAATGAAGCTTGAAGGAACTACACCTGCAACTTGGATTACAGATATGTTAGCTTCTGGTGTAACTTCTTTCTATTCAATTAAAGAAGGCGCAACTTATTTTTACGACATTCCTTCGAAATCTGCAACTAAGAAACCAGGCCAAGAATCATTTATTATTTTAGATAATATTAGAAAATCTAATGCCATATTTAAAAATTCTGGTGTTGTAATTGAAGATATTGGAGACGGTATTTTAAATTTAGAATTCCAATCTAAAATGAACACCATTGGTGGAGATGTTCTTGCGGGTATTAACAAAGCAATTGATTTAGCAGAAAAAGACTTTCAAGGTTTGGTTGTTGGTAATCAAGCTCCAAACTTTTCTGTTGGTGCAAATATTGGTATGATTTTCATGATGGCTGTAGAGCAAGAATATGAAGAATTAAATTATGCTATCAAATATTTTCAAGACACCATGATGCGCATGCGTTATTCTTCAATTCCAACTATTTCTGCTCCGCATGGAATGGCTTTAGGTGGTGGTTGTGAAATTTCTTTACATGCAGATAAAGTCGTTGCAGCAGCAGAAACCTATATGGGATTAGTCGAATTTGGAGTTGGTGTAATTCCTGGTGGCGGTGGTTCTAAAGAAATGGCTTTAAGAGCATCCGATTCTTTTAGTAAAGGAGATGTAGAACTAAATATTCTACAAGAAAACTTCTTAACCATAGGTATGGCAAAAGTCTCTACTTCAGGTTATGAAGCATTTGATTTAGGCTTACTTCAAAAAGGAAAAGATGTTATTGTTGTAAATAAAGAGAGACAAATTGCAACTGCAAAATCACATGCTAAATTAATGGCAGAAAGTGGTTATACGCAACCTGTTACAAGAAAAGATGTAAAAGTATTAGGGAAACAAGCATTGGGGATGTTCTTAGTAGGAACAGATGCTATGAAAGATTCTAAATACATTAGTGCACACGATATGAAAATCGCTAATAAGCTAGCTTATGTAATGGCCGGTGGAGATTTATCTGAACCCACAATGGTTACAGAACAATACCTGTTAGACCTAGAAAGAGAGGCTTTTTTATCGCTGTGTACTGAGCGTAAAACGCTAGAGCGAATTCAAAATATGTTAAAAACTGGAAAACCTTTAAGAAACTAAAAAATTATGAGCAAACAAGCATATATCGTAAAAGCATATAGAACTGCAGTTGCAAAAGCTCCAAAAGGTGTTTTTCGCTTTAAACGTGCAGACGAATTAGGTGCAGAAACTATTAAGCACATGATGAAAGAATTACCAAATCTAGACGTAAAACGGATAGATGACGTAATTGTAGGAAACGCAATGCCAGAGGGTTCTCAAGGATTAAATATGGCACGTTTTATTTCTTTGATAGGATTAAACTCTGTGGATGTTCCTGGAGTTACTGTAAATAGATTCTGTTCTTCAGGATTAGAAACGATTGCCATGGCTGCAGCGAAAATTCAAGCAGGAATGGCAAGTTGTATTATCGCAGGTGGAGCAGAAAGTATGAGTTCTGTACCAATGACAGGTTTTAAACCGGAATTGAATTATGACACCATAAAAGACGGTCATGCAGATTATTACTGGGGAATGGGAAATACTGCAGAAGCAGTAGCAAATCAATTCAAAGTCTCTAGAGAAGACCAAGATGAGTTTGCTTTTAACTCTCATATGAAAGCATTAAAAGCACAGTCAGAGAACCGTTTTCAAGATCAAATAGTTCCTATTGAGGTTGAAGAAACATATTTAGGTGCTGACGGAAAGAAAGCAACACGGAAATATACAGTGAACAAAGATGAAGGACCAAGAGCAGGAACTTCTATTGCTGCTTTGAATAAATTACGTGCTGTTTTTGCAGCTGGTGGAAGTGTTACTGCTGGTAACTCGTCTCAAATGAGTGATGGAGCAGCTTTTGTAATGGTGATGAGTGAAGAAATGGTGAAAGAGTTAAATATTGAACCTATTGCTCGAGTTGTTAATTATGCTGCAGCTGGCGTAGAACCGAGAATAATGGGTATTGGACCTGTTGCTGCTATTCCAAAAGTATTAAAGCAAGCTGGTTTGCAACAAAGCGATATCGAATTGATCGAATTGAATGAAGCTTTTGCATCGCAATCATTAGCAGTAATGCGAGAGTTAAACTTAAATCAAGATCTTATAAATGTAAACGGCGGTGCCATTGCATTAGGACATCCTTTAGGTTGTACAGGAGCAAAACTATCTGTGCAATTATTTGATGAAATGCGTAAACGCAATATGAAAAATAAATACGGAATGGTAACCATGTGTGTTGGAACAGGACAGGGTGCAGCGGGTGTATTTGAATTTCTATCCTAATTTAAAAATACGTTTCAATTAAGGTATGTAATCTTAATTATTAAAATATAAATAACATTAGAAGATAAAAATAGAAGAATTCCAGAGGATAACATTGGAGTTTCAAAATAGCAAAAATGCTGATGCCCTATTTATCTCCTATAAAATCTTAAAACAAAATAAAAATGTCTGAATTATTAAGAGGTGGTCAGTTTCTTGTTAAAGAAACAAATTGCGAAGATGTATTTACTCCGGAAGACTTTACCGAAGAGCAACAAATGATGAAAGAAGCCGTGATGGAATTTAATGATCGTGAAATCATTCCTCACAGAGCTCGTTTCGAAGCTAAAGATTATGCTTTAACTGAAGTCGTAATGCGTAAAGCTGGAGAATTAGGTTTCTTAGGTGTTGCCGTGCCCGAGGAGTTTGGTGGCTTAGGAATGGGATTTGTATCTACAATGCTAACCTGTGATTATATCTCTTCAGGAACAGGTTCTTTTAGCACCGCTTTTGGTGCACATACAGGAATTGGAACATTGCCAATTACCTTATACGGAACACAAGAACAGAAAGAAAAATATGTACCTAAATTAGCTACTGGAGAGTGGTTTGGTTCATATTGCTTAACAGAACCTGGAGCTGGTTCTGATGCAAATTCTGGAAAAACAACTGCAGAAATTTCTGAAGACGGAAAATCTTATAAGATTAACGGACAAAAAATGTGGATTTCTAACGCAGGTTTTTGTAGTTTAATGATTGTTTTCGCTAGAATAGAAAATGATAAAAACATTACTGGTTTTATTGTTGAATATAACAAAGACAACCCCAATGGAATTACCATGGGTGAAGAGGAGCACAAGTTAGGTATTAGAGCCTCTTCAACAAGACAAGTATTTTTTAATGATACAGTTGTATCCACAGAAAATATGTTAGCAGGTCGTGGAGAAGGTTTTAAAATTGCAATGAATGCCTTAAACGTTGGTCGTATAAAGTTAGCTGCCGCTTGTTTAGATTCTCAAAGAAGAGTAATTACATATGCAGTGAAATATGCAACAGAGCGTAGACAATTTAAAACACCAATTGCAGATTTTGGAGCTATCAAAGAAAAGTTAGCAGAAATGACTACTGACACTTATGTTGGTGAATCTGCTTCTTACAGAGCTGCAAAAGATATTGAAGATAGAATTGCACTAAGAGTTGCTGCTGGTAATACGCACCAAGAAGCAGAACTAAAAGGAGTAGAAGAATATGCTATAGAATGTTCTATTTTAAAAGTTGCCGTATCTGAAGATGTACAAAGTTGTGCAGATGAGGGAATTCAAATTTTTGGTGGAATGGGATTCTCTGAAGAAACTCCAATGGAGTCTGCGTGGAGAGATGCAAGAATTGCACGTATCTACGAAGGTACAAATGAAATTAACAGAATGCTTGCTGTTGGTATGTTAGTAAAAAAGGCAATGAAAGGTCATATAGATTTATTAGGTCCTGCAACGAAAGTTGCTGATGACTTGATGGGAATACCTTCTTTTGAGACTCCAGATTACTCTGAATTATTTTCTGAAGAAAAGGATATGATTGCAAAAATGAAGAAAACCTTTTTAATGGTTGCTGGTTCAGCAATTCAGAAATTTGGTCCAGATTTAGACAAGCATCAACAATTGTTAATTGCAGCATCAGATATTTTAATTGAAATATACATGTCTGAATCTGCAATTTTAAGAACAGAAAAAAATGCAAAACGTTTTGGAGCAGCTTCTCAATCGGTACAAATTGCAATGTCTAGATTATATTTATATCATGCAGTAGACACCATTGCGAAAAAAGGAAAAGAAACTATTATTTCTTTTGCTAAAGATGACGAACAACGCATGTTATTAATGGGCTTAAAACGTTTTTCTAAATATACTAATTACCCGAATATTGTAGAATTACGCGATGAAATTGCAGAAAAATTAAAAGCAGAAAACAAATACTGTTTTTAAACCAATTTAAATTTAGTTGATTGTTAAGAAGACCATCTGTATTGATGGTCTTCTTTTATGATGATATATTGAATTTTATTCTCCTTCTAAAAATCTTAAAGGAATCTGTTTATCCAAGTAAAAAAAAGATAATATTTTAAAAAATAAAAGAGTTTAAAAAGAGCTAATTGCTTTTTTATCAATACTTTTGCACGAAATTTGAAAACACAAGAATGAAACGTATTAAAGAATATAAGAAACTTTTTAAAGTAGAAGGTCCTATTAATTTAAAAGAATTAAAAACGGCTTACAGAGGTTTGGTAAAAGAATGGCATCCAGATAAATTTCAAGATCAAGAAAAAAAGGATGAAGCAGACGTTATGAGTACTCAAATTATAGATGGTTACCATTTTTTAGTTAGCATTGCTCCAGAAACTAAAGAAGCTAATTTAGAGGCTTATAAAACTACGATTACAGAATTTCAGGTTTCAGATTGGCATCATAAAAGTATGCTCTTAGAAGTTACTTTTACAGATGGTAATAAATATGAATATTTTGGTGTTAGCAAAATCCTTTTTGGAAAATTTGTAAACGCAAAATCTATGAATAACTTTGGAAAAAGAAATATATTTAATTCTTTCACTTATAGAAAATCTATGAAAGCTGCCGTAACGGTGTAAGCATTTTTAGATTCCTGCTTTTGCAGAAATAATAGTAAATAAAAAAAGAGATTACATTAATGTAATCTCTTTTTTTTATTAAACACGTCACTCAAGCTTATTTTAAGGCACCTATATAACGTTCTGCATCTAATGCTGCCATACAACCGGTACCTGCAGCTGTTACTGCCTGCCTATATTCTTTATCCTGAATATCTCCAGCAGCAAAAACTCCTGGTAAATTAGTTTTAGTAGTTTTTCCTTGCGTTATTAAATACCCTGTATCATCCATATCTAAAACACCTTTAAATAAATCTGAATTCGGTGTGTGCCCGATTGCAATAAACACACCAGTTACATTGATGTTGTGCGTGTCTTTTGTCTTATTATTAATTACTCTAACCCCTTCAACCACATTAGAACCTAAAACCTCCTCGATTTCTGTATTGTATAAAACCTCAATATTTTTAGTTTTTTCAACTCTATGCTGCATCGCTTTGGAAGCCCTCATAAAATCTTTACGCACTAGAATTGTTACTTTGCTACAAATATTAGCTAAATAGGTTGCCTCTTCTGCTGCCGTATCACCTGCACCAACTACTACAACATCTTGCCCTTTATAGAAAAAACCATCACAAGTTGCACAAGCAGATACTCCTCCACCAATTAAACGCTGCTCGCTTTCTATACCAAGATATTTTGCAGTTGCTCCTGTAGAGATAATAATTGTCTCTGCTTCGATATGTCTACTTTCATCTACAACAACTTTATGAATTCCGCCAACCTTGTCACTTAATGTTACTTTGGTAACTAAACCAAAACGAACTTCCGTTCCAAAACGTTCTGCTTGCTTTTTTAGGTCCTCCATCATTGCTGGGCCATCTGTACCTTCTGCATATCCCGGAAAATTATCTACTTCTGTTGTTGTAGTTAATTGACCTCCCATTTGCATTCCTGTATACATAATAGGATTCATGTCTGCTCTAGCTGCATAAATTGCGGCAGTATAACCGGCAGGACCAGAACCTATAATTAAACATTTTATTTTTTCTATTGTATCTGACATCATATTATCTATCGAGTTTGGAATCGTAAAAATATAGTTTTTTGTTATTTCTCATAGGGAATGTTTATAAGTTTTAACAATGAAAATATAACTCAATTTAATTAAAGATTTATCTTGAATAATAAACATTAATTTAATTGCTTTTTTACAAAAAGAATGTATATTTGCAGACCTTAAATGAGCAATCATTTTCGGGGTGTAGCGTAGCCCGGTCATCGCGCCTCGTTTGGGACGAGGAGGTCGCAGGTTCGAATCCTGCCACCCCGACTAAAAGCCATGATAATCTAATTTATCATGGCTTTTATCTTTTTATAAAATATAATTTTTATTCAATATTTAGTCACAAAAAAAATAAAACAAAATTAAAAGCTATATTTTTAATTCGCTTTACTTTTTACAAAGGCAGAAATACAGTTAAATACTAATATAAAATTCACAACTGATTTACAAGTTTCTACGCACATCCTATAGTAGCAGAAATAAATACGTTTTCTAGCGATATCAGATTTTATACAAACCTAATTTAATAATACAAAAAACATAATTCAAAATCAATAATTCAGAATAATTCAAAGATCTACTCAAATTCCTTTTTCTTTCAGTAATTATGAAAATATTATTGTTTAAGTGATTCGTTAATTCCTTAAACATTCGTATATTTGTATAAAATATAATTATTATGGCTCGCAAGAAAAACATCAGTAAAGACAACTTAATTTCTTGGTACATGGAGTTTGTACTAGAACACAATCACCACCCTAAATCTGTATTTAGTTTCGCTAAAGAAAACAATTTTGAAGAAGCAGACTTTTATAAATTCTATGGTTCATTTGAAGCGATAGAGCAATCTGTTTTTAGTGAGTTCTTTAATAATACAATAAAGATGCTCGCTAAAAGTGAAGACTATCCCAATTACGATGCTCGAAACAAACTATTGAGCTTCTATTTTACATTTTTTGAGATGCTAACGGCAAACAGAAGCTACGTTGTATATGCTCTGAAGGGTAATGAAAATGTTATAAAATTAAAATCTTTAAAATTATTAAAAGATTTAAAACAAGACTTTAAAACGTTTGCAAATAATATTGGTATTGAGAAAATAGATCTTCAACAAGAAAAATTAGGTGAAATTCAAGATAAAGCGACGCAAGAATCTTCTTGGATACAATTAGTACTTACTATAAAGTTTTGGCTAGATGACACTTCTGCCTCATTCGAAAAAACAGATATTTTTATTGAAAAATCCGTAAATGCTCGATTTGACTTATTAGATATAAAACCATTAAAAAGCATTATTGATTTCGGGAAATTTATTTTAAAAGAAAAAGTTAACTTCAATTAAGAAGCAATGAAAACGATAGATTCTATACCAACATCCAAAATACAACGTGCATCAAAGCTAGTTTCCACTGGGGCTAAAATTGGTGTAAATTATTTAAAATATTATGGTGATAAATTCACAAAATCAGAAGAAGAGGCGAAAGAGAAATTAAACACGAATAATGCAGAAGACATTTACAATGGCCTGCAACAACTTAAAGGAAGTGCTTTAAAAGTAGCACAGATGTTAAGTATGGAAAAAAGTGTTTTACCTAGAGCGTATGTAGAAAAGTTTTCACTTTCTCAATTCTCTGTACCTCCCTTATCCCCTGCTTTAGTTGTAAAAACTTTTAAAAGGTACTTTGGAAAAGATCCGAATGAAATTTATGATAAGTTTGATACTGTTTCTACAAATGCAGCAAGCATAGGGCAAGTGCATAGAGCAGAAAAAAACGGTAAAAAATTAGCTGTAAAAATTCAATATCCGGGAATAGCAGATAGTATTACCTCCGATTTATCAATGGTAAAACCGATTGCTGTTAAAATGTTTAATATTAGAGGTAAAGATTCTGATAGATATTTTAAAGAAGTAGAAAGCAAGCTGGTTGAAGAGACTAATTACGTTTTAGAAGTGGAACAAAGTATTGCAATTGTTGCTGCATGCAAACACATACCGCACTTAAATTTCCCCAATTATTATGCTGATTTATCTTCGGATAGAATCATAACAATGGATTGGATGAACGGATTGCATTTGTCTGAATTTTCAACAAATAACCAAGAAGTATCTAACAAGTTGGCGCAAGCTTTATGGGATTTTTATATGTTCCAAATTCATACTTTGAAAAAAGTACATGCAGATCCACATCCTGGAAATTTTTTAGTATCTCCAGAAAACGAGCTAATTGTCATTGATTTTGGATGTATGAAAACGATTCCGATGGATTTTTACACACCTTACTTTGAATTGGCCAAGCCAGAATGCATTAATGATCCTGTACTTTTTGAACAAAAATTATATGAATTAGAGATCTTAAGGAAAGATGATTCTGAAGATGAATTGCACTTTTTTAGAGGTATGTTTCATGAAATGTTAAGTTTATTTACACAACCTTTTCATGAAGAAGAATTCGATTTTTCTGATGATATATTTTTTGGACAAATCTCTGATTTAGGGAGTAAGTACATGAAAAGTTCTGAATTAAAAAATATGAATGGCAATAGAGGTTCTAAGCACTTTATTTACATTAACAGAACCTTTTTTGGGTTGTATAATTTAATGCATGATTTAAAAGGAAAAGAAATTAGAATTAACAATTATAAAAATTTATAATGGCTTTTTTTAACTTTGATGACATACAAAACCTAGAGAAAATTTATAAAATAAATTTAATAAATAGCTGTTCTGGTTTTAAATCTGCAAATCTGTTGGGATCCATATCGGAAGAAGGAATTTCTAATGTAGCTGTTTTTAGTTCGGTTACACATTTAGGATCTAAGCCACCTACGCTAGGTTTTATTTTACGTCCTACAACTGTTCCCAGAGATACTTACAAGAATATAAAAGATTCAGGTATTTTCACAATAAACCATATTCATCAAGACATCATAGAAGATGCGCATCATACCTCGGCAAAATACCCAAAAGAAGTATCAGAATTTGATATGACTGGACTAGAAGAAGAGTTCAAAGGAAATTTTAAAGCTCCTTTTGTAAAAGGTGCTCCAGTACAAATGAGTATGAAATTTATAGAGGAAGTATATGTTCCTTCTAATGATGTAATGCTAATTGTGTCTCAAATTCAAGAGCTGTATATTGATGACGCGTTATTGCAAGAAGATGGCTTAATTAATTTATCTAAAGGAAACGTAGCCGCCATTAACGGTTTAGACACCTATGCAATTCCGCAATTTAACAAACAATTGTCTTACCAAAGACCAAAAAAAATAAGTTAACGTGTATGAAAATTCTAGTCACAGGGGCAACAGGTTATATTGGTAAAAGGTTAATACCTCTTTTACTAAATGATGGACATGTTGTTGTTTGTGCGGTTAGAGATAAAAAAAGAGCACAAAACTATTTTAAAGATAGGGAAAATATAATTCTAGTTGAGGCTGATTTCTTAAATTCCAAAAGCTTAGAAAACATACCTGTAGATATAGACATTGCGTATTATTTAATACATTCTATGTCCAAATCAGTCAAAGAGTTTCATATACTAGAAGAAAAATGCGCTTTTAATTTTAAAAGATTTGCAGAATACTCTCAAGTAAAACAAGTGATTTACTTGAGCGGCATAACAAATGACACAAAACTTTCTAGACACTTACTATCTAGAAAAAATGTAGAAAATGCTTTAGCTTCAAAAAAATATGGACTAACCACCTTTAAGGCTGGTATCATTGTCGGATCGGGAAGTTCTTCTTTTGAAATCATCAGAGATATTGTAGAAAAACTACCATTTATGATTACTCCCAAATGGCTGAATACAAAAACACAGCCCTTAGGCATAAGAGATGTTTTATCTTTTTTACATAGAGCAATAGGTAAAAAGGAATTGTACAATACATCTTACGATGTTTTTGGACCGGAAATAATGACGTACAAAGAAATGCTACTTCAATTCGCTGAAGTAAGGAAACTAAAGAGACGCATTGTAACCGTGCCAGTAATGACACCAAAGCTATCCTCTTATTGGTTGTATTTTGTTACGTCGACCTCTTATAAGCTGGCGACAACTTTGGTGAACTCTATGGGCGTGGAAGTCATTGGTATTAAAAGTAATATCAATAGTATTTTAGATGTTCAACCAATGTCATACAAACAAGCTGTTGAATATGCATTTGTAAAAATAAAACAAAATAGTATTATTTCTAGTTGGAAGGATTCCTACATAAGTAGCGGAAAATTAAAAAACTATGTCCACGAGTTTATTAACGTGCCTAAACATGGTTGTTTTAAAGACTTTAAGCAAAGGAAAGTAAAGGATAAAAAAGAAGCTCTAGATAAAATTTGGGCAATTGGTGGAGAGACAGGTTGGTATTATGGTACTTTTCTTTGGAAAATTCGTGGTATTGTAGATCAATTTTATGGAGGTGCAGGTTTAAGAAGAGGAAGAAGACATCCTACAGAATTAAATTCTGGTGATGCATTAGACTTTTGGCGGGTTATTTATGCCGATAAAGAAAAAGGGAAACTATTATTATATGCTGAAATGATTTTACCAGGGGAAGCCTGGTTAGAGTTTAAAATAGAAGATGGTAACATATATCAGACAGCTACTTTTAGGCCACATGGCCTTGCTGGTAGATTATACTGGTATTCTGTAATGCCCTTCCATTGGTTTGTTTTTAATGGAATGATTAATAACATTAATAAATAATTTTGAAGAAACAACATCTACCAGAAAAAACATGTCTCGTATGCAACCGGCCTTTTACTTGGCGAAAAAAATGGGAGAAAAATTGGGATGATGTAAAATATTGTAGCGAAAAATGCAGAAGAAACAAGAAAACACAAGCTTAATTTGGTTTCGTAATAATCTACGAGTTCATGACAATACCTCAATAAAAAAAGCTGTAGAAAATCATACAAAAGTAATTGCAGTATATTTCTTCGATCCCAAATTATTCCAAATGGATAAATTTGGGTTCCAGAAAACAGCAAAATATCGTGCAAAATTTCTTCTTGAAACAATTATAGATTTAAGAAAAAATTTAGCAGATTTAAATATAACGCTACTCACGTATTTTAAAAGCCCTGAGGATGAGATCCATAAAATTTGTGATGCTTTTGAAATCAAAAAAGTATACACACAAAAAGAATGGACTAAAGAAGAAGAAAGTACAAATAATCTAATCAAAAATACACTTTCTAATGAAATTCATTTAATTGAAGAATACGATCAGTTTTTATACAATCCCGATACAGTTTCTAAAGATTTTTCGAAAATCCCAGATGTGTTTACTGTTTTTAGAAAGAAACTAGAAAAGACGGTGCAAATTCTTAAAGAAGTTCCAATTTCAAAATGTACGTCAGAAAATTTAATTGAAAATAAAACAATAATTCCAACATTACAAGACCTAGGTTTTAAAGATTTTGAGATACATGAAAATACAGCTTTCCCTTTCTCTGGAGGAGAAACTTCCGCTTTAGAAAGATTGAATACTTATTTTTTTGAAACTAAAAAAGTTAGTTTTTATAAAAAAACCAGAAATGGTTTAGTTGGTGCAGATTATAGTACAAAGTTTTCGCCATGGTTGGCAAACGGTAGTCTATCCGCTAAAACTATCTATTGGAAAATTAAAGAATATGAGGCTGAATTTGGCGCAAACGACTCTACCTATTGGGTGATTTTTGAATTGATTTGGCGAGATTATTTTAAATATATCTCTTTAAAATACAATGCTAAAGTTTTTCAACTTGGTGGGATTTTAGAGAAAAACTACCAATGGAGCTCTGACAAACAGTTAATTAATCAATGGATTCACGGAGAAACGAAAGACGATTTTGTAAATGCCAATATGATTGAATTAAAAGAAACTGGTTTTATGAGCAACAGAGGCAGACAAAATGTAGCTTCTTATTTTGCAAAAGAGCTTTTGTTAGACTGGAGAATTGGTGCAGCATATTTTGAATCGCTGTTGATAGATTATGATGTACACAGCAACTACGGAAACTGGATGTATGTCGCTGGTGTTGGCAACGACCCAAGAGATCGGAAATTTAATACCCAGTTCCAAGCAGAACGATATGATGGGAATCATAAATTTAGAAAAATATGGTTGATAAAAACATTGTTTTAATATGAAAAAATTACGTTTAATTCTTGGCGATCAGCTGAACAGCCAACATTCTTGGTTTTTAGAAACGGATGAGAATGTTACCTATTGTATGTTTGAAATGCGCCAAGAAACAGATTATGTGACACATCATATTCAGAAAGTTGTTGGTTTTTTTGCTGCAATGCGAAATTTTGCTAGTGAGTTAGAAAAATCAAATCATGAAGTTGTTTATCTCAATATAAATGATACCAAAAACACACAAAGCTTAGTTGATAATTTGGCTTTATTGATTAAAGAGAAAAATATTGAAAAATTTGAGTATTTATCACCCGATGAATATAGATTAGATAGACAATTAAACGAATTTTCTACGAACTTAAATTTGGAAACAGAAATTTTTTCTACAGAACATTTCTATACAGAAAGAGCAGATTTAGAAACTTTCTTCAAAGGTAAAAAACAATTTTTGATGGAAAATTTTTATCGCAATATGCGTAAAAAACATCAAATTTTAGTAGTTGACAATCAACCGGAAGGTGGCAAATGGAATTTTGATGCCAGCAATCGTAAAAAATGGAAAGGAGAAGCTCTAATTCCGCAAGAAATTAGCTTCGACATAGATGTAACCAATATTATTGGTGATATTGAAAAAGCTGAAATAAAAACAATCGGAAAAATCAACTCTAAATATTTTGAGTACCCGATTTCTAGAAATCAAGCTTTAGAACAATTAACATATTTTTGCGAACACCTGTTAGTCCATTTTGGAGATTACCAAGATGCCATGCATACAGACAAAATTTATCTTTTTCATAGTAGAGTTTCGTTTGCTATGAATACCAAGATGATTTCTCCTAAAGAAATTATTGAAACTGTTTTAGAAACCTATAGAAGGCAAGAAAATGTTATAGATATTTCTCAAGTAGAAGGATTTATAAGACAAATACTAGGTTGGCGAGAATACATGCGAGGTATGTATTGGATGCTAATGCCAGATTACAAAAAAGAAAATTTCTTT
>Ga0302136_1000907_pt1 | contig 13888 bp, 13 predicted proteins | sample CBN3_20m_MG_FD_203116 | JGI IMG/M metagenome (GOLD analysis project Ga0302136, IMG submission 203116) | Marine microbial communities from Western Arctic Ocean, Canada - CBN3_20m | ecosystem: Environmental > Aquatic > Marine > Oceanic | place: Canada: Western Arctic Ocean | collected 2017-09-15
TCGACCCCGAGGCATGGCTGACCGACACCATCAGCCGCATCGCCGACCATCCAGCCCGCCAGATCAATGAACTGCTGCCGTGGAACTACCGTCCCGCCTGACGCGACGCCTTCACCGGACGCTTACGCGGGTCGGCTTGCCCGCGGCACTGTTCGTACCCTTGGCGCTCTGCCTGTCCGGCTTCCTCATAGGCAACACGCCGGTCGCTGCTCTATCTCCAGCCGGGATTGCCGGCGCCATCACTCACATCGCGAGCGGTTTCACGGTCGTCTTCCTATGGTGGTTCTGCCTGTCGTGCTTCGATAGCCGGTTCAGGTTGGGAGGGGGCGTGCTGGGCGTCTGTCTGACTTGGGCCGCCATTGCCACAGTGGATCGCGGGGTGCTCGGTGCCGCGCTCGCGGACAAGGGGTGGAAGCGCTATGGACCGTCATTACCAAATTGGTTGACGTCGAGAAAAGATGACGGGGGCGAAATGGCACCCTTACCTTCCGGTCCGAAACCCACCCCTATGGTTGGCGGCGCGGAAGTGACGTCTGAATAGCCATTCTCAAGTCGCCCAGTTATACTAACGGAATATGCGCGTTGGCGAGAACCGAGATGTCCGTGTTTGGGGCGTTAGCGGATACGTGGTGCTGGGAGAGCGGTGGAGGCTCCGCTGCCTTCTGCAAGGCCCCAGCTTTTCCCCTCGCCGGGTCTAATCCACCGGCCCAGCTGAGAGAACGCCCAGCTTAGATTCCTGACGGCATGTCTGCAATTGGGCGAGAGCTGCCGCCCTCCCCCCCGCCACGATGACCCAATGTCGGCCATTCAACGGCGCGCGGCCCCCTCCTGAAAGCGGACGCTCGTTAATTGCAGCCGGGCCGCTGTTTGCTCAGCTAGCGTCGCATCACCGATCTGCATTCGTCCGCCCTTCGATGACGATCGCCGGCCCGTCCGGAGACCAGGGGGAAACCTTCTGCATGATCCTTTCGAAGAGATTGGAAGCGAGATGATCGGCGAGCCATGGCTTCAGCCGTGGCAGGGACAAGTCGTCGAACCACGCTCCATCGACCCCGGCGAACTGCCTTACGAAAGGCATGACGGCGGCATCCGTCAGACCCGCCTTTGTGCCGCCGAGTTGACCGCCAACCCCGATCCGCATCTCCAGATCTTGTAGAAACTCGAAGCCGAGATCACGATGCCGGGTTGGGTCCGAGCCATAGCGATCAGGATATTTGTACCGGTCGAGGTGGTGCTTGAACACTTCGTCATTGGCTGCGATCAGCGCAGGATCGTCACGAGCGAGCCAATCTTCCGGGTCCCGGATACGCAGCGCCCAACGCATGATCGCGAGGCTTTCGTCGAGCACGACACCTTCCGCCGTCACAAGCACCGGCACTGTGCCCTTGGGCGACGCGGCGAGCAGTTCCGCAGGCTTGTCGGAAAGCCTGACCTCCCGAAGCTCATGGCGCACGCCACCGATGCCCAGTGCCAATCGCGCCCTCATCGCGAACGGACAACGACGAAAGCTGTACAGGATATGGGCGGCCATCATCCTGGCATACTGCCCATTCCTTGCCACAGAAATCCCCTCGACAGGGGAACGCTGAACGGCGCGCTCCGGATAAGTGGATTGCCGTAGCCGGGGGGTAATGGAATGATGCGACGATGCGGATATCAAAGTCAGTCGTCCTCGCCCTGCTCCTGGCGGGTCCGGCGAACGCCCAGATCGTCGCCCAGCCTTCGGCCGGCACCTACCCACGCGCGGTGGCGGCCGGCTATAAGGCCGCACTCTATTGCTCGGGCCTCTTCAACGCCGGTCGGACCCCGGCGCAGATCGATGCCGACGAACTGACCGGCATCTATCCCGAATATGACAAGATCGTGCCGACGCTCACCGCGCAGATCGACCGTGCCCGTGGGTCCGTCGCCGTCGCCTTCGACCCCGCGCTGCCACCGCGATACGCGGTCTGGCGCGATGGCCGTGGCTGCGTGACGCTGCCGATCGGCAGCAAGGCGCCCGCGGGCAAGGCATCGGCCCCACCACCACCGATCGCGGTGGCAGATCCCCGCCCATGGCCGCAGGGCGATGCCGGCATCGCGGCGCGCCCTTCCGCGCCGCTGACCGGAGCCGTCGGCAAAGCGTTCGCCGGTGCCTATGGCGCCGGTGCGAAGACGGTGGGCGTGATCGTCGTGAAAGACGGCAAAATCATTGCCGAACGCTATGGCAGCGGCTTTGGGCCGTACGTGTCGAACCGGACCTGGTCGGTGGGCAAGTCGATCGCCGGAACGTTGATCGGCCTTGTCGATGCCGGCGCGCTACAGGGGCCAGCCGTCGTGCCGCAGTGGAGCGCCGGTGACCCGCGACAATCGATCACGCTCGACAACCTTCTGCGTATGGCGTCAGGCCTTCATAGCGACACCGCCGGCAACCGCACCGACGCGATCTATTTCGGCGGCACCGCAGTCGACGAGCAGGCGGTGTCCTGGCCTTTGGAGGCCCAGCCCGGCACGCGCTTTCGCTATGCGAACAATGACATCCTTCTCGCCGTCTATGCCACACGGCAGCGGATTGGCGAGGACAGGTATCGCATGTGGCCGAACAAGTTGTTCGGCACGCTTGGCATGACGCACACGGTCGCGGAGACGGATTGGCACGGCAACTACGTCCTCTCCAGCCAGGTGTGGTCGACCGCCCGCGACCTCGCGCGGCTTGGGCTGTTCTGGTCCCAGGACGGCGTCTGGGCGGGCAAGCGCCTGCTGCCTGCGGGCTGGCTACGCACCATGACGACGCCGAGCGGACCCCAGCCGCCGAGCGGCCCCGGTTATGGCGCGACGATGTGGCTGTTCGGCCCCCGACAGGGGCTGCCGGTGGGCAGTTTTGCTGCACAGGGTAACCGTGGACAGTATGTGATGGTTATTCCTGCGCAACGTCTGGTGATCGTGAGACGCGGCGAGGATCCTGGCGCAGCCCGTTTCGACATCGCGCGCTTTGCCGCCGATGTCGCCGCAGCGCTGCCCTAGCGCCACGCTCCCCTCGCCTAGCGTGCTACCGCTTCGTGAACACCGCTTGGGCAGCGTCTCCTCAATAGGCCAGCGCACAGCCGTCGGCGCGCATCTCGCTCGCCGCGGCATAGACGCGGGTCGCGCCGTCCATGCGATGCTCGACACATTCGTAGCGGCCGAAGCCGCCATCGGGCTCGCCGATCGTCCAGCCGATCTCCGCAAGCCGCTGCCGCGTCGCCGCGGGCACGCCCGTCTCCAGGCGCAGCAAGCCACGTGGGCCAAGCCCAGCGGCATCCTCCCCCATCGACTGCGACGATCCCTCATGGTGCCAGCGCGGCGCATCGCCCGCCGACTGGATCTCAAGGCCATAGTCGACACGGTTGACGATGATCTGCGTCTGCCCCTGCGGCTGCATATCGCCGCCCATCACGCCGAAGCTCATCCACGGATCGCCGCCGCGCGTGGCGAAGCCGGGAATGATCGTCTGGAACGGTCGCTTGCCGGGCGCATAGATATTGGGATGGCCGTCCTTCAGGCTGAACAGCTGCCCGCGATCCTGGAACGTGAAGCCCAGCCCGTCGGCAACCAGGCCCGACCCCATGCCGCGGAAGTTCGACTGGATCATCGATACCATCATGCCGTCCTTGTCGGCACAGCTGAAATAGGTCGTGTCGCCATGGCTGGGCGCCTGCCCCGGATACACGGGATCGAGGATGCGGTCGGGTCGGATCAGCCTCGCCCGCGCCTGCGCATATTCCTTCGAGATCAGCCATTCGACCGGCACCTGGCTAAAATGCGGGTCCGCGTAGAACCGCGCCCGGTCCTCATAGGCGAGCCGCTTCGCCTCCGCCTGGAGATGGATCGACAATGGCGACTGGAAGCCCGCATCGCCCAGGTCGAAATTCTCTAGGATGTTGAGCATCTGGAGCGTGGCGATGCCCTGGGTGTTCGCGCCGAGCGCATAGACGTCCACGCCGCGATACCCCGTGCGGTGCGGCTCCACCCATTCCGACCGGTGTGCGGCCATGTCCTCGAAGCGCAGCCAGCCGCCGATCCGCTTGAAGTAACGGTCGACGACGCGCGCGATGTCGCCAGCATAGAAGGCGTCCCGCCCGCCCTTCGCGATAGGTGCGCGCGAGGTCGGGATTGCGGAACACCTGGCCCGCCGCCGGTCCCCTGCCGTCGGCCAGGCCATAGGTGCGCAACGCGTTCGCCGTCTCTTCGATGCCGTTGCCCGGCCGGCGGAACGCGGCCATGCTGCGTCGGGTGTAATAAGCGATGATGTCGGGCACGGGCACTCCCGCCTCGGCATGGGCGATCGCCGGTTCGAACAGTTGCGCCCAGGGCAGCCGGCCATAGCGTTGGTGCATCGTCCACCACGCATCGACCGCCCCCGGTACCGACACGGTCACCGCGCCCAGCGGCGGCAGCGCACCGCCCCGCGCCCGCGACCGCACCGTCTCCAGGCTGAGCCCCCGCGGCGACGCGCCCGATCCCGCCAGCCCGACGACCTTGCGCTGCTTCGGATCCCAGATCATCGCATAGCCATTGCCGCCAATGCCGCTGGAGGTCGGCTCCAGAAACCCGAGACAGGCATTGATCGCGATGGCGACATCCACCGCCGACCCGCCTTGCCGCAGGATGTCGATGCCGGCCTGGGTCGCCAGTGGATGGGCCGTACCCGCAGCGCCGTTGAGCCCATATGCCGCCGTGCGGGACGAGAAGCTCGCCCCGACCGGCCGATCGCCCGCGGTGACGTCGGGGCGCAAAAAGCGATCGGCACCCGCCTCCCAACGTTTCGGGAGCGATGGCATCACCGGCTGAGGCGCGCCGCCCTGCCCCGGACCTGGCACGCCCTGCCCACCGGATACACGCGTATTCGCCTGCTGTGGTTCTGCGATAACCGAACCGGGCAAAAGCGCCGCCCCCGGCACGGCGGCAAGAAAAGTTCGACGACGCATGATGGCTACTCCGCGGTGCTGGTGCGCATCCTCACCAACGTGCCGGACAAGTACAAGGTGTATCGACGCGTTTCGGGTCTGCCGTTCGTTTAGCGTGCCGGCTCTGCCCCGTTCGCGCTTGATCGTCGCCTGCCAGCTGACAATCACACTCGAATAGCAACGAAACTGGTAGGCCTCTATCTTGCGGAAAGCTCATTCAGCATGCCGGTGACCCGGTCACGCAAAGCTGGCTCACGCGTGATTTCGAGCATTGCGGTAAGGCTGGCGCGGGCGGCGGTTACGTCATTGTCGATGAGTTCCAGTCGGGCGCGTTCCCACCAGGGATGGGGATAGTTTGGCGCGATCGACGTCATCCGGCTATAAAGCACCAACGCCCGCCGACCTTTGCCAGCTCTCTCTGCCCGGGTTGCCTGATTGAGCAGCAGGCGAACAAGGATCGCCCGGTTCTCCATGGCCACTACGTGCCGCACTGCAGCCGAGGCGCCGCCTTTTGCCGAGGCCAGCAACCCGGTGATCTGTTCGACACCAACGAGCGCGCCTCCGCGGAATGGATCGATGATGACAGGTTTGGCCTCATGCCCGACCATGACGAGCACATGCCCAGGAACGTTCAGTATCTCGGCGGCCCAGCCGATGCGTCGAGCCGCGGCAACGTACAGGATCGACAAGCTGATCGGCAGACCGCGCAGACGGTCAATAACGCGGATCAGGTCGGCATTGTCAGGATCGTCGTACGTCTCCGCGTCACCTGAAAAGCCGAATTCCTCCGCGAGCACCTGTGTGAGGCGGGCAGCGCGCTCCGATGCATCGACAACGCCGGCACCTACCCCGTCGAGCCGCGATGCAATGTCAGAAAGCACGTCCTCATATGGGCCAATGTCGATCTTGTCGTGATCGAGTAGCGCCAGCGCGAGCGCGGCTTCGTCCAGGACGATGTCGTCATCGTCTACCAGACCCAGGTCTTCGAGATTATCCATGCATTCCAAGATGGTGTTCGCTTTAGTTTGCGCAAAGGGGGTAGGCTTCCAGCTGTTATCGGTCAGCCACACGGACACCGACCCAGATGCGGTCATTCCTGACGCCCTACTCGCTTCCCAGTTTCTGCCATTCGCTCATCTTCCAATTACAGGGAGCATGCACAGTCGAGTAGTTTCCCTCACTCTCCTTCAATGGACTTGGCCCGCTTGCGCGACGCCTGGAGGCCCATTTTCTGACTGGGTTCCAATGTTACCATAGCGGGCAACACTATGGTCCGCATTGCCCCAGTCCCGAACACTCATGCGCCCTCCTGCGAATTCCCGCATCAGACGACCTTCCAAAGCGTAGCCGAGCAGGGACGAACGTCACTCGCAGACGCTCATTCGTGTTGCCAGCTAGCGAATGCTGACGGCGTCGTAATAGCAAGGAAACGTTACAACTGAATTTGGAACAGGGGCAATCGTTTGGCGCTTGTGGGCGTGATCGTTCCGGGAGCTATGACAATGACCGATACCACACGACGGACATTCGTGACGGGAGCAGCCGTCACCGCTGGTACCATTGCTACGGTAGCGGCAAATGCCGCAACACAGGACGGTGGCAGTAGCACCGCAACGACGCCGGCAGCAGCTGCTTATCCAAAGCCCCCCTATCCCGTACAGCGCCAGCCTTGGCCCGGTTTGGCATCAAAGATGACGCCGAGACCGGATCACGGTGAGAAAAGCTACAAGGGCTCCGGCAAGCTGGCAGGCAAAAGAGCCCTTATCACTGGTGGAGATAGCGGCATTGGCCGGGCTGCGGCGATCGCATATGCGCGAGAGGGTGCCGATGTCGCGATCAACTATTTGCCAGTTGAAGAACCAGATGCTCGAGAAGTCATTGCCCTGATCCGCGCTGAAGGCCGCAAGGCAGTCGCAATTCCAGGGGATCTGCGCGACGAACGTTTTTGCCGCCGGCTGGTCCAGCAGGCGAGCGAACAGCTTGGCGGGCTTGATATCCTCGTTAACAACGCCGCACGTCAGCAGACGCGTCCTGGGATTGCAGATATTTCGAGCCAGGATTTCGACGACACGATGAAGACCAATGTCTATGCGCCATTCTGGCTGACGAAGGCGGCGGTCGAACGGATGAGCGCCGGCGCAGTCATCGTGAACACGTCTTCTGAACAGGCTGGCAATCCATCGCCTGACATTGTCGACTATGCGCTGACCCGTGCCGCAGTGCTGAACTTCACCAAAAGTATGGCTAAGCAGCTTGCCAGCCGCGGCATTCGCGTCAATGCCGTTGCGCCTGGCCCGTTCTGGACTCCCCTACAAGTCAGCGGCGGAGCGACGCCCGAGAAGTTGCGAAGCTTCGGCGGGGATTCGCCGATGGCACGAGCAGGTCAGCCTGCAGAAATTGCGGCGCTTTACGTTGCAGCAGCCGATCCATCACTGAGCTATTCAACCGGCCAAATCTTCGGCTCGACCGGCGGAAACGGTCAGCCAGCATGATCAAGTGTGCCGCAACCTTTACAAGGTTGCGGCACAGATCGAGCAATCTTATTACCAATCCAATGCTTTACCTTAGCCGATCAACAGATTGGCCAATGATCTAGAAGCAGTAATTCGGCGCTGATTTGCGCAGTCTGAAAGCGGCCCCTCTTTCAGGTCAATTGGGTCGAGCTTGGTTCAGTTCGATCCGGGGCGGAACGGACGCTAAACAGCGGATTGGGCGTGTCACATGGCCGCCTCCAGTCGGGCCGGGTCATGTTCGGATCGTTTCCTACGGCGTGCTTACTGAATGCTTGATCCGACCCAGCCCAATATGGCGATTGCGGCAGTCACGAGCGCCAACGCCACTACACTCGACAGCGCGACCAGTGTCGCGGCTTCCTTCTCGCGCGTGCCAAGGAGCGAGGCGAACAGCGACACGTTCGCGGCGATCGGGAACAGCGCGATCAAACCGATCAATATACGCTCCCGTTCCCCCAGGATGCCGACGAACGCCGCTTCGATCGCCAGGGCCAGAGCGACGAAGGTGATCGCCCTGATCTGTCGTAGCGCGAGAATGCGGGTAAGTACCGCGCCATCGGCATCGCCGCCTTTCACCTTCGCCAGATTGAAGCCGATCACTGCCATGCCGAGGACCGAAACTAGGGTCGACACCATGTCCGCAGGCGCACGAACGCTCTCCGGCGCCTGAACACCCGAAACCTTCAGCACGACGGCAAGGACGAACGCGTAAAACAACGGGATGCGCAACGCCTTGGACGCGGCTTTCGCCTTGCCCTCCTTGGTACGCGCGACGAGGTAGTAGCCGACCGTATCGCCATACAGTGCCGTACCGACGAACGCACAGATGATCGTCGATACCGCCGCTTGGCCGAACAACGCGCGGGCCACCGGCATGCCGAAGAACGCCACGTTGAAGAACGAGAAGCTGGCCGACAGTAGCTGCGGGTCGAACGCATCGCCAATCCGCTGCGACAACCATCGCGCCGGCAGCGCCATGAGCGCGGCGACCGCGAACATCATCGGCGGTATCACCATCAGTTCGGTCGGCTCGGCTCGCAACACCTTGTCGATGACCAACAGCGGGATGAGTGCGTAGACCAGCACACCGGATATGAGTTTCGGCGCGCCCGGCATCCACCGACCGCCGCCCCACGCCAACAGGATCACGCCGTAGAGCGGCAGAACCTGAGTCAGGACGTCGCCCACCCCGCCGTTCATGCGCGCTCACTCGTAATCTTGATAAGCATGTCTTGCACGATCCGTTCGGCGCATTGCACGTTGAACCACACGGCGTTGGTATCGCGCTGTACGCCGTTGACGAGTTGTCCCACCGCATACAGGCGTGGCGCATTGCGATCGTGGGTGATGACGGCACCGCTATGGCGATGTGCCTCGATCCCGCCCGAGGGATGCGGGTGTAGCCAGCCCCGTTCCATCAGTCGCACGATGAGAGCGTCGGAAATCTCGTTTAGCTTCATCGCCGTGCCTGTCGCGTTGATGACGACCGGTGCGGATATTGCGCGGCCATCCGCAAGGCGGGACACGAACCCTTGTCCATCCGGGTGCCGTATCGTCTCGGTCACGCCGCCATGCACCTGAAGCTGGCCGCGCGCGGCCGCGTCGGCAAGGCGGCGGGCGTTTATCATCGGCATGGTGAACCGTGCCGTCGCGAAGTGCGGCGCCAACCAGCGTGTGAAGCGTTCGCGATCACGAGCCCCAAGCAAATCCCACATCTCGGACGCTTCGAACCTGGCGGAGGTAAGAATGCGCTGGAAGATTTCCTTGCCAGCTTCCGCTCGCGCAATGTCGTACGGAAGCAATTCGACGGCGGATCGGTGGATACGATCTTCCGCCTGCCAGTCGATCACCTCGCCTTGCGCGGCAGCCGCTTCCTCACCCTCTTGCCGGAAAAGGCGGAAGAGATCGACGATCGAAAAGCGGGGCCCGCGCTCGCGGATACGGCGGTGCATCTCGGACAGGGTAAAGTATCGGCGGGGATAGGTTTCCTCCGGCATCGGCATCTCGACGCGCGGCAGCATGCCGTCCTTCGACACGAAATGGATCGTGCCGTGATGATCCTGATCCATCAACGTCGCAAAGCTGTCGATCGCACTGAGGCTGCTTCCAAGAACGATCACGTCCTGCCCGGCATCGATGCCATCCCGCAACTGCTGCGCGGGCCAGGGGAAATCGAAATATCCCGGCGCTCCGTCCAGTTCTTCAAACCGGACCGGCTTCGGCGTACCGATCGCTAAAAGTGTATAATGGCTCTCGATGGTCGTGCCGTCGCTCAGACGCACCAGTGCGGCGTCGCGATTACCGCCGATCGCGACCGCTTCGGCAAGGTGGACGTGAACGGGAATATCGGCATCGCGCGCCCGATCATGGGCATCCCGCAGGATCTGGCGGATATACTCTCCATATTCCGCGCGGGGCGCATATTCGACCTCGTCGGGCATCAGCGGGCGACGGTCGGCCAACCATTTGCGGAAATGCTCTGGCTCGTTTGCATACAGTCCCATCAGACGGGATTCGGTGTTGAGCAGATGGCCGGGCTGATCCGTACCAAACGCCAGTCCCGGTCCCGGATCGTCATCGCGCGAAACGAGGTGCAACTCGACACCAGGGAGCGGTGCGGCAGCGAGCCGGATGGTAGCTTCGGCGAAAGCGGCAACGCCGCACGCACCCATGCCGATGATGGTAATCGAGAACGCCATAGTGCGATATCCGTCCGCGTGAGCGCCGGAGGATCAGGCGCAGTCCGCTTCAAACATCCGTCGCGATCAGCGTTCCGTGATTTACGGTGACGTTTTGTTGCTGGGTACACACTGAGCCGAACTTGCTCCGAAGTTGCCCTGTATGACCCAAAATCGGCCACTCAGGTCCATTTGGTAGCTTCCCGTAACCGGACATACGTTCATCGCGGTCCGACGAGCTGATCGTATCGGCGAACCCGTCGTTTGGGCGTGCCCGCTACGGCACCGGCACGCCCAAGCACTCACATGTCCGCTGCGGTCGGGCGTACGATCACCTCATTGATGTCGACACCCTCCGGCTGCTCGATGGCATAGCGAACGGCTCGCGCGATCGCATCCGGCGTCAGCGACTTCTTGCGCCATCCGGTGAGTGCCGCCGCAACCTCAGGATCGGTGATGTCATGACCTAGCTCGGTGGCGACCACGCCCGGCGAGATCAATGTCGAACGGACCTCGTCATGCTCCTGCCGCAGCCCCTCGGTAATCGCGCGCACGGCATGTTTGGTGGCGCAATAAACCGCGGCGGTCGGCATCACCATGTGTGCAGCGACCGAGGCGACGTTCACGACATGACCGCTGCGCTGAGCCACGAACCGCGGCAGGACCGCGGCGATGCCGTTGAGGACGCCGTGGATGTTGACGTCGACCATCCGCCTCCACTCGTCGCGCTTGAGCGCAGCGAGCGGCGAGAGCGGCATCACACCCGCATTGTTGACCAGCACGTCGACACGTCCGAAGCGCACTTCAGCGGCCTCCACGAACGCGTCGAAATCGGCGCCGTCGGTGACGTCGAGTTCGCCCCAGGCGACGGTCTCGCCCAGTTCTTCCGCCAGTGCCTTCAGGCGCTCTGCGCGACGCGCGCCGATGAACAGCCGGGCGCCCGTCGCAGCCAGTTCGCGCGCAGTTGCCTCACCGATCCCGCTGGACGCGCCGGTGATGAGGACGACCTTGTCGATATTTCCTGCCATGATGCAGTCCTTCCGTTGTGGTGACGGGACGCAAATGGGCCATTGCCCGTGTCAGGCGGTAGAGCGATCACCCTAATAGGTTGCACGATCCTCCAGTATCAATGCCGGGTGCTTGCCCACGACACGCGATTGGGGAAAGGATCGTCGGCATGGACCGGATCGCCGAACTCTCCGCCCTCATCGATCGACACGTCGTGGGTACAGGCATTTGCAGCACGGCGATGCCGCATGTGTCGCTGATCCGAGCCGACGCACCGAGCACCCCCACGCCTGCCGTCTACGAGGCCTCCCTTTGCATAATAGCCCAAGGGTCGAAACGGGTGTCGATCGGCGAGCACAGCGTGGTCTATGATGCGGCTCATTACCTCTTGGTCTCGGTCGACTTGCCGCTGGTCGGTCATGTGCTCGATGCGAGCCCCGAGCACCCCTATCTCTGCTGCAAGATCGATCTCGATGTCGCGATGCTGGCCGACCTCATAGCGAGCGAGGACGGCGGGGTGGCCCGGACGGACCTGCCGGTGCTCGGCGTCTACCCCGGCGATCCCGACCTGATCGATGCGGCATGCCGGCTGGTCGGGCTGCTCGACCGACCCGACACGATCCGCGCGCTGGCGCCGCTGATCGAGCGTGAGATCCTTTATCGTCTACTCACCGGACCGCACGGTCCGATGCTTCGTCACGTTGCAACCGTTGGCAGCCACCTCAATCAGGTCAGCCGCGCGATCGCGGCCATCCGCCGGCGTTTCGATGCGTCGATCCGCATTGACGACGTCGCAGCCGAGGCCGGGATGAGTTCCTCCTCGCTACACGTACACTTCAAGGCGATCACCCGTATGACGCCGCTAGAGTATCAGAAGCAGCTGCGGTTGCAGGAGGCCAGACGCCTGATGCTGGCAGAGGGTGCCACAGCGAGCACGGCGGGCTTTGCCGTCGGCTATGAGAGCCCATCGCAATTCAGCCGCGAATACAGGCGACTATTCGGTGCGCCTCCACGTGCCGATATCGAACGGCTCCACGCTGCGCCAGCAGCGGCTATGGCGCTGTGACAATGGCTTGGGTCGCGACCGGCTCTGCAAAATGCTGTGATCAGCTGATGTTGGGACGAAGACCCATGTATGACGGCTCAACGGCTACCAGGCGCTGCCCACAACCGGCCGCTCGTTCACCATCATCAACGACCGATCAACCACATTTCCGAACCATCGATTCACCGCGCCTGCGTACGGTCGACTGGCCGGTCCGACTCAATGGAGATGAGCGATGGGCCACTCGTCAATGGACCCCGCCTTTCACGATCTTCGACCCTGGAACGAGGGCCGGCTTATCGGTCCAAAGCGGGCTCTGAAACAGCAGCAAGTCTGGGCTATTCGCTTCTCGCTCGACCAGCATCGACGACTGCGCGACCGAGCGCTATTTGATTTCGCTATCGACAGCAAGCTGCGCGGCTGTGATGTGGTCCGGGTGCGGATCGGCGATGTGGTTTCCGGCGGCCGCGTCCGTGACCGAGCCATTGTGGTTCAGCAGAAGACGAAACGACCGGTCCAGTTCGAGCTGATGGACACGGCACGAAAGACGATGCGGGCCTGGTTGGAGCGACGCGGCGGGACACTGAATGATTTCGTCTTTCCTAGCCGCAACGACTACATGGCCCACATGAGCACACGGCAATATGCCCGCCTAGTGCATGAGTGGGTAGTCGGCATCGGCCTTCCCCCTCAGGATTACGGAACTCATTCACTGCGTCGGACGAAGGCGTCGATCATCTACAAGGCGACCGGCAATCTTCGTGCCGTTCAGATCCTCCTTGGCCATGCAAAGATCGACAGCACCGTGCGCTATCTCGGCGTTGATGTGGAGGACGCTTTGGAACTGGCTGAACGCACTGAGGTCTGAGCTGACCCACAATCGGTCATTCGGTGCGCCTCACCGGCTTCCCGTATTCTGCCATTCATTCATATCGGAATCCGCGCATCATCCGCCATCGCGCTGGTCGGATGAACGTCCGGCGTGGTGGTTAGCTGCCGTCGCGGTGCAGTGTCTTGGCTATCAGCCAGAAGTGTAGAAGCTGGATCCCCGTAGCGACGATGCCGGTGCCGATAAAGGCCGGAATGACCATGCTCTCTTGCCCAAGTCTCGGCTGAAAGTTCATCGCCAGTACGGCATTGATCGTCAGGATGCCGATAGCCAATGCAGGAACGAAAGCGAGTGCCAAGGCCCGAGGAGCGGACCACGTCACGTCGCCAGTTAGTGACCACTGCATCGGCAATCGATCTTGATTCCGAAAACGCGAGTTGGCCCGAATGGCTAACCCGCAAAGGAGCAAGGCGAAGAAAATCGCGATGCCGACCATGGCCATAAAGCAGCCCTCCTCGAAAGAGGGTAACATGTGACGCTATGTCTGCAACTGAGCCAAGCCGGAATGGCCGTCTTTGGTGGTTAGCTGCCGCTAGCAAGTTGATCAGTTCAAAGGTGGGCGCGTCGCCGTAATCCAAGCAACGAAGTATGGGCTCTCAACGAATTCGCCATCTTCAGTGAATCGGTAGGAGCCGATCTCGCCTGCGTCTATCGCGTCGAGCACGGGTGCGATTATGTAGGGTTCGCCGTCCCTTAGGAGGAGTGAGTAGCCCCTAGATTTCTGGACGCCTTCGATCCTAATTTTGAGGACAGGAGGCGATGATGGGTAAGCTGAATTTCAGCGAGGCCTTCAAGCGTGACGCGGTGGCCCAGATCACCGAGCGCGGGTA
>Ga0302136_1000920_pt1 | contig 13785 bp, 10 predicted proteins | sample CBN3_20m_MG_FD_203116 | JGI IMG/M metagenome (GOLD analysis project Ga0302136, IMG submission 203116) | Marine microbial communities from Western Arctic Ocean, Canada - CBN3_20m | ecosystem: Environmental > Aquatic > Marine > Oceanic | place: Canada: Western Arctic Ocean | collected 2017-09-15
AAAGGCCATCAGACCCCAAGTTGCTTTGAATGCTGTGATCGATCGCAGCCTGCGCATCGTCGAGCAGGGCCATTATTTGCACAAGGCCATGGGGCCGAGTGCCACTAAAGGACTCCTGTTGATAGATGGCTTGGCGATAACGGCTGGACGCCTGGCCAAGCTCGGCCAATGTGGCGTAGCGCAGTGTCTCAGAAATTGGGCCATGACCCAGATGCTCGCGCACTGAACTGAGTGCCGAGCCGGTATCGAACAACCATTGGCTGACCTCCGTGGACAAACTGACCACTTCGGGCTGTCCATTGGTTAATTGCGCCGTTAGCAATTGTTGCAAAAGCTTTACATAGCGGTGCATATAATAAAGCGTCACCATTGACAGACCTTGGCCAACCAATGCGTTATTAGCGTCGTTCCACTCCGGTCGTTGAGTGTTGAGCCAGATACCACCGTCTATGACCAGGTTGCCCAGCTTGCTTAGCAGTGGCACCAGTAATTTCTCTAGCAGGTTAACCAGGTATACCTGACCATTGGCGTCCGCCAACAACTTACCATCGGCGCCGAGCCTAGTTACCCTCTGTTCAATTCGCAGCGCCTGTTGATTATCATAAACCACCGTGTTCTTGGCGTTTTCTAACAGGTCCTCAAAGGGTTTGATCTTGTAAGGAACATTGGCGTAACTAAATATGCGCCGGTGCAGAAGCAGATCAAGTCGGGTTGGGTGAAACTGTTGCGAAAGCTCCAATAATTTTTGCAGGTAGATGATCTGGTGATCACCCCAATAGCCAATGTAGCTCCAGGGATCATCGGGTTCTTCTACTTCCCAGTCGATACCTTCTTTGGTGATGCGATAGGGATTGTAGCCATCGGCGGTAGAAGCATTGACGAACTTGGCTATTACATTTTCTATAAATTCTGGGTAGCTGAACGTTAATGCTTCCCAGTTTTGGAAGATGTCACGCCAGTTACCTTGGTAGGACAGCAATGGCTCGCCCTGGTCGTTTTTCAGCTTGATTTCGAAATCGTTCCAGGGCCTGCTGGGATCGCCATGACGTCGGCCAAAGGTGATGGGCAAGTACTCATAGGTGAGGCGTTCAAGCTGGGGGTCACCTTGATTAATAATAGTCGACAGTAATTGATTGAAGTCCACATGCTTCGGCAGGGCGTCAAGCATTGCCTGATGCTGTTGATAGACATCGTCATTAAATAACCTAATCGTGGCGCTGAAATCACCAGAGGAAACCTGATACTGATTATCGAATATACCACCTCGTAAAACATTGTACTGAACATTGGCATAGTGATGGACTGCCACCTTCTCTTCGGCCGTTACCTGAAATCCATCGCAGCCGGCCATGATGCGAGCGAGCGCGTCGCTGCCGTGTTGAATGGACTGTTCAATGGCAGCCGCAAGTGCTTGTGGGTTAGCGAGTTGACGCTGTAAATCGACCGACTCAGTTTGGCTTTGCTCGATGTTGGCAACTAGCTGCCAGTGTTTCGATGTTTTTGGTGCCAGCTCCAGCGAGGTGTTGACCAGATAGGCGCCGCGAATACCCCGCGTGTGGCTCTCTTGAACTACCTTGGCGGAGTGACGGAAACGATCGATTTGCTCGCTGCTGAGCAGGACGGTGGGCTTATCAAGTCCGAGACAAAATATCGTGGTGGCCTTGAGTGATTCGCTAGGCTCGGCGCGATCGGTTATACCGGAAAACAGCGTGAACAGGCCCAATCCTGTTTGTTCGTCAAGTTCATTCCATTTATAGGCATCCACCAGATAGCTGGTGTTGGTCTGGGCGAAGCGGGGAGTGCCGGCGGGTAGCAGGTTCTGCAATCCGTCAAGGAGTTCAACCGAACAGCTTCCCGAGCCAAGGTTCTCAAGTTCACACTGCCTGACAAAGCCGTAGCTATCGCTGCATACCCATGTATAGCGAAACGCTAGCTGCAGATCATGGTTGATTTCTTCAAACATGAGTTTGTTACCCAAACCGTTCTTATACAGATTACGACTGATCTCAAATCGGTTGTCATGTTCTGTGTTGAACGGTTCCCAGTCGTCATGCTGCCCCTCAAGCTCTACGCGCAACAGTGTTTTACTGCCGGTGTGCAGCGTGCTCTCGTAGATCTTGTCCACTGTAATATAAGGGAATAGAGCGGTGTCGGGAGACACCCTGCCGGCGGTTAGGCCACCATTAGAGGCGACAAATAACCAGTGGTCGCTATCGGAAACCACGCTGATAAAAAACGTTGGAATTTTGTCGACGTTACGAATCGCGTAATAACGTTCTTCGGCCAATGTGACAAACCCGCCGGTAACCTCAGCACTGGGCTTTGATGAGTTGGGTTCATTCGAGATAGAGCCGTTTGAGATAGAGCCGTTTGAGATAGGTGCATTCATGGATCGTCTTCTTCTTCTTAAAGCAATAATTTGGGGTAAAAATTGAACCTAACTAATTACAGCTTACGATCAACGGAAAACGGTCGCCGTGTTTTTCCAGTTCCACCGGGTCGGCGAACCTTCTCATGGTTCATCAAACACCTCGACAACCAGGGCAAAAACTTTTTTTCTGTGGTCCGTTCGAGTCTTAGCTGATCATAAATTATCTGACACGCTAATGTCCCGCGATCAGTTTTTTGCCGGTTTAACACGCGGTAAAATGACGTCGCATGACGGGTGGCAGGCTAACACAATAAGGCTGTGGCGGAAGGGGATTCTTGTTAGATGAACGTATTATTTTGTGGCGATTATGCAGGCTTATAGCGTAAGAAAAGCCAATATTAGAGCGGTGTGATTGGCGGTAAAACGTGTCGATGTCCGCCTTGCCGCAGTGTGAGTCCTCTTAGCCGCATACAGCATAGAAGTGCCGAGCCAGGTCTGCGATTATAAAAGCATTGGTAATGCCATGGCCCCGTTTTTTCCGCTGCAATACCGATGCTTTTTTCGTCAAAAAAGGTACTTTTTTACCGGAGCCAGTGTTCAACAAATGATAGCTATCAAGAGTATTTATTTTGCCGATGATGTTTGAACAGTCGGGCATTGGTGCCGATGATGCTTATAGACAGGCCCTTTCGGGCGGCTCAATGGGTGCAGTGTTTACGCTAATCGCTCTAGAGCTGATTGACAAGGTTGCAGAAAGCTACGGTTGATATTGGCCGCGCCAGGCATCGCGGCCCGGCTACTCCTTGACCAATCAGGCGATTGACGGCCTAGCAAATTCGATGAATGGAGCAGCGCAGTTGGCGCGAAAAGGTATAACTTTTGATAGCGATACGGTTTTCAAACAGGCTACTGTAAATGTGCTGGGTAATGATGCTTTGAGTGTATGTGAATCAGAATTGGGCATCGATAATATCAGCCTGCATCTCACTCTCATCCTGGTCTGACTTTTCGGTTTTGTGGCTAGCATTACAGTGTCGATGCTGCCGGTGGTTTGAGCGTTTTATAAGAATTTTTTGTAAATAGAATTCGGGAGTTTGGTCTTTATTTTGCGGGTCTGATTAATGCTGCGGTGATTTTTCTGGCGCAATTATTGTTACCAACGAAGTTGGCGATGTCGGGCAATGTTGGCACCCTTATTATTGATGGCGCTTCGGCAATGATCGGCTTGATCAACATTGCCAAATTGCTAGCGAAAACCAAGGGAAGTCGTTGGAAGGTAGCTAACCATTAGTTAAGTACGCATTGAAATCATCATCATATAGCGCTTGAAAAGCAGATATAAAGTCGGTGCAATGCTGTGGAAAACGGTACTAGACTTAACGGCGAAAGGGTTGACTTGGTCAACGCTATTGTTCGTCAAAGAGGATGTAGACGTCATCAGAAATTACGTTAGGCACTAGAGCTTAAACATTAAAAAATTTAACAGTGCATTGATTGACTGTGGATTGATACAGAGACCAATAAGTGAGCGCTATGAAGTATAAGGTTGCAGGGAAGCAGTTACTTGTCGCCGCTATCGCTGTCGGGCTGATTTGTCCAGCGACACTCGCCCAGAAGAGCGAAGACGGTCATCAACTGCCTGCCGGCCAAGCTATCAAAGTAGAAATAGTCGAGCATGAGAATGGCTACCAGCTGCAGCGTGGTGGCAAAGCCTATGTTGTTAAAGGGGCCGGAATTGACAATCGGAATCTGCAAAGCCTCGTCGCCCACGGTGCCAATTCATTGCGCACTTGGTCAGTCGACGATGGTGCCCAACCTGCGGAACAGCTACTTGATAAAGCGCACACGTTAGGGCTAACAGTTTCACTTGGTCTGGAGTTTTCCAGCGAACGCCATGGGTTTGATTACAATGATGCCGGCGCTGTCGCGAAACAACTTGAGCAGGCCAAAGTCCGCGTTCAGAAGTATAAAGACCATCCTGCGTTGTTAACTTGGATTATTGGTAATGAACTCAACTTCAATGCGGAAAACCCCAAGGTTTATGACGCGCTAAACGATGTAGCCAAGATGATTCATACACTGGATCCCAACCATCCCACTACCACTGCGCTTTCATTTTTTGACACAAAGGCGCTGGATTTGATTCAGGCGCGCGCCCCAGATCTTGATTTCGTTAGCTTCCAACTCTATGCCGGACTGATGAACTTGCCGGGGGATATCAAAAAAGCAGCTTACCAAAAACCTTATTTTGTGACGGAGTGGGGTTCAGTCGGCCACTGGGAAGTAGCAAAAACGGCGTGGGGCGCACCGATCGAGAATACCAGTAGCGAGAAAGCCAGTAGTTATCTAAAAAGTTATCTCAATGTGTTAAAGCCCTATGCCGACCAAGCTATTGGTAACTACGTTTTTCTATGGGGTCAAAAACAAGAGAAAACGCCAACCTGGTATGGAATGTATCTCAATAGCGGCGAAGAAACTGAAGCCATTGATGTTATGCATTATATCTGGTCTGGCCAATGGCCAGACAACCGGTCGCCGAGGGTCAGTCCTATCCGCATCGATGGGGAAATGGCCCATGACAACGTTTCTCTTAGTCAAGGGAAGCGCTATGGCGCTACGCTCGATGTGACAGATTTTGACAATGACCTTATTAGCTATAAGTGGGAAATAAGACCAGAGAGCTCAGCGGAACAAGTCGGTGGCGACTATGAGGAGGTGCTTGAGGTTATTACGGGTTTGATCGCGGATCCTACAGCGGCTGAAATCGTTCTAACCACCCCTGAAGCCATCGGTGCCTATCGGCTATTTGTTTATGTTTACGACGGACAGAATCATGCAGCCCATGCAAACATTCCGTTTTTTGTTCAGTGAATCAGGGAAACGGTCATCGCAAGCGTTGGTGGCGATACTGTGTCCTTTAAACATGTGCTGAGTCACGTCGGATGTTGACGTTAGGCTCAGCAACAAAGTTTAGCTAGGGGGTACCGCGTTTCTCCTCCAGTGCCAGTCGCACTTGGTGGGCTTTTTCCTCGGTAATGGGATACGAGGCAATAGCGCCAATAGCAATGAGTGATGCAATCACAGGAATGACGATATCAAAAATCCGCATCGATAATAAAGTGCTGGCGGCCTGTTCCCCGCCCAGAGCTACATCGAACCCGGTCGCATTGAGAATGAATCCGCCGGTCGCTATCGCTGCCGCCATCCCCAGTTTCACGACCCACCAGTAGATGGAACCAAACATACCTTCTCGGCGCTCACCGGTTTGCAGTTCATCCAAGTCGCAGACATCGGCGATCATCGATCCCATTAACGTAAAGAGGCCCCCTAGGCCAAAGGCAATAAAGGGTGCGGGGAGCAGTAAAAGCAGAGGATATTCGGGGGAGTAGCAAAACCATTTTAGGCAGTAGCCGAAAACCGATATACCTGTTGAGATGAAAAATGCCCGACGTTTACCAATTTGAGTAGACAATCGGGTAATAATAAAAATCACACAAAACGTTGATATGGCAGATAGGGTTCCAACCCAGCCTGCGTACTCCGCCCCGAGTGATTGATTGCCAGAAAAAACATAGTAAATGATTACATAGAATTGAAAGGACGAGACCAACATAAAACCGTTAAAGACTAAGAAGGTTGCCGCGCATAACTTGAGGAAAGGTGAAAATTGCAAGGTGGCAACAAAGCCTTGAAAAAAATCACGCAAGCCGGCCTGGGGCTCTGCGGGACTGGGGACATTTTCTTCGGTGTTATTTCGTAACGTGGCTATCGGATCTGCAGGCGCTTTTTTAAAACGCTCTTTCAGGAATATAGCCGGCAAAATACCGATACAGATGGTGAAAATACCAACCGCGACTGCCAGCCATTTAGCCCCGATCATAATGTCGTCGAACAACAGGTCATACTGCATGATCCACAAAAACCAGGGTGAAACCAGGTAGGCCATTTGGCCCATAAAATTCTGGACCCCCATCAAACGAGTTCGCTCGTGATAGTCAGGAGTGAGTTCATAACCCAGGGCCACCCAGGGAGTCGCGAACACCGTATAGGCCAAATAGAAAATAATCGAGCCAATGAGGAAAAACCAGAAATAGTAGTTTTCACTTTTTCCTTCAGGCAACTGCCAAAGGAGCATAAAAACAATACCCGCGGCTATCGCGCCGAAGAATATGTAGGGTCTACGCCGTCCCCACCGCGACTTTGTATGGTCAGATATATAACCCATTAAGGGGTCAGTGAGAGCGTCTGTTAATCGAGGTATAGCCCCCAATAAACCGACTAGCGCAGGATTCATACCCAGGCCAAGATTGAGAACAATGCTCATGCCCCCTATAGCAGCTCCAAGTAAGTTATTAACAAAGCCACCCAGGCCATAAATTAACTTCTGAGCCAATGATATTTTGTCTTGTTCAGCTGTTTCATAGTGCGCTGGGTGTTTGATGCTCGATTCTGCGCTGGCGTTGTCGTCTGCAAGCAACTTACGATTCTCAGTAAGACTCATCATTATTCTCTTTATTGTTAGTTTTCAGATCGAGAGCCGTGTGATATTCAATAATGTACGATCGAATAACATGGACCTGTTTTCGACATGATTAATAATTGGTTTGCCCGGGGCAAGCGTAATACGTTGAGGGGGACTGGGTTTGCGATTAAGCGCGCTGTGTCCAATGAAGCGTCTGCAGCAGGACAGGTTAAGTGGCTTAAAATTAGACGGGAGTTTTCCTGTTGCTTCTGCTTGAGGCTAGAACGTGAAAACAATATCGCACCCGCCCCACAGCCTTCTCGCGATGGGGTCAACAACAGCCCAGAATAGGCCAGCCAGCAAAAAAGTAGTAACTGCCTTATTCTCAAGAATACCCCTATGGGTAAAATGCGCAGTAATGTTGCGTCGATTGCGAGCCGATCCGGTAAAGGTTACCTGCTGTTTATGCTGGCAGACTGGAGGTTTGATTAGCGTGTGAGATAAAACCGTTGAGCCAATTTATCTGGCACTTCGAGATGCGCGTCGTTCGAACTCAGCGAGCGCGAGACTCGCCGCTCATCTAAAACGTCACTTCAACAGATGACGCACCTTTACTCTATAAGGAACTTGAGACATGCACGTCGCGCCCTTGGTCAAACTTAAAGCCACTGGCAAGACTGTTTCGCCGCCAACCTATCGACGTTCAGCCACCCCTTTACAGCCACCCCTTTACACCCCTTTACGCCGGAGTCCAAAGCAGAACGTTCCAATACATGGGTCTTTACAGACAATTTCCTGAAGGCAATCAATTGATTGTGACCAAACCAGTCTTCGACTAAGCAAAAATTTCAGCACCGCTATGTGCTCAAGGAGCTTACTGACCAGTTGTTCACGGTGACTTTGAACGCAGAAACGCAAGGCTCGGTGGAATTCGGCCGTATCCACGTCGACACGAATTGCCCCAAGCGCGGGGGAAACCTCATTGGCGATCGTCCTCGAAGAATTCATTCGAAGCTGTGACGCCCGAGGGCTTGTCCCCCGTCTTGGCCTTGTGCGTCGCTCATCTTGGGGCTCAGGGCATTGCTGACAAAAGACTTTTCGCGCAGCATCTAATGCTAGGCGCAGGTGGTGGGTTTGATATCGCTAGCCGGTGGGAATCCTGAGTGATCTTTGCTGGTTTGTGCAGTATGGTTTGATTTTTCCGCGGATAGGTCTTGGCGGGCTTAAAATCTGGACCCTCGCGGGACTAAGGGCAGGCTTAAAGTGTAGTAAAAATACGTAATATCGACATAATTCGTTTAAATGTGGCGAAAATATGTAATTTAGTTACAATTAGCCCAAATATGGGAGAACAATCATGGTTCAGTTGAACACAACCGTGGCGGAGGTAACTCAGCGCATCGTTGAGCGCAGTCGTGGCCTGCGGACAGACTATCTGGATCAGGTCCGACAGGATCGTCATGACAGACCCAGTCGCGGCAAGCTGAGTTGCGGCAACCTTGCCCACGGCTTTGCAGCCTGCGGTACCGGTGACAAGGACAGCCTGAAACTGATGCAGGCGGCAAACATTGCCATTGTCACTGCCTATAACGACATGCTGTCGGCTCATCAGCCCTATGGCGACTACCCGGAAAAAATTAAGCAGGCGCTACGTGAGATGGGCTGTACCGCGCAGGTTGCCGGAGGAGTGCCGGCCATGTGTGATGGTGTGACTCAGGGTCAGGCTGGTATGGAACTCAGTCTGTTGAGTCGTGACTTGATTGCCCAGTGTACGGCTGTCGCACTGTCCCATCAGATGTTTGATGGCGTGCTGGCGCTGGGGATCTGCGACAAGATTGTCCCTGGCCTATTGATGGGGGTGCTCAGCTTTGGCTATCTGCCAGCGCTGTTTGTACCAGCAGGACCCATGCCGTCTGGATTGCCGAATAAAGAGAAGCAGCGCATCCGTCAGCGCTATGCCGAAGGTAAGGTGGGGCGTGACGAACTGCTGCAGGCTGAATCTGATTCTTATCACAGCCCTGGTACTTGCACATTTTATGGTACGGCGAACAGCAATCAGGTGATGCTTGAGGCTATGGGCCTGCAATTGCCAGGCAGTGCCTTCGTTAATCCCGACAGTCCTCTGCGCGAACGGCTGACCCGTGAGACGAGTCAACAGGTTGCGCGTATTACCGCGCTGGGCACAGACTATCGCCCTGTGGGTGAAATTGTTGATGAGCGGGCAATGGTCAACGCCACTGTGGCTCTACTCGCCACCGGTGGCTCCACCAACCATACCATGCACCTGGTGGCTATCGCCCGTGCAGCGGGCATTATCATGAACTGGACCGATCTTGCTGATCTGTCGGCCGTGGTGCCTCTGTTGGCCAAGGTGTATCCCAACGGCGAGGCTGATGTGAATCATTTCCACGCGGCCGGCGGTACAGCGGTGCTGTTTCGCCAACTGCTTGACGGTGGTCTAATGCACGCCGAGGCGCGCACAGCCTGGGGGGTTAATTTTGCAGACTTCACCCAGGAAGCTGTGCTGGATATGGCGGGCGACGGCGTATTGTGGCGTGAGTCACCCCCGGAGTCTCTGGATAAGGCTGTGCTGGCCAGCATGGACGCACCGTTTGCCGACGAGGGTGGGGTGCGCCTTTTGCAGGGTAATCTTGGCCGCAGCGTCATGAAGGTGTCGGCGGTGGCCAAAGAACATTGGCTGGTTGAGGCGCCGGCAGTGGTGATCGACGATCAGGATCAGTTAGCCGGGTTGTTCCAGTCTGGTAAATTGGACCGTGATTGTGTGGTGGTCGTTCGTTTTCAGGGACCACAGGCGTTAGGTATGCCTGAGTTGCACAAGCTCACTCCCTTTTTGAGCAGCCTCCAGGACAAGGGTTTTCACGTGGCGCTGGTCACCGATGGCCGAATGTCAGGAGCGTCGGGGAAGGTGCCGGCGGCAATCCATCTAGTGCCAGAAGCCATAGCCGGTGGTTTACTGGCTAAGATCCACGACGGTGACCTGTTGCGGATTGATGCGGCCTCAGGCGAGTTACAGTTTTTGGGTGACCTGCATGAACTGAATGGTCGCGCGCCGGCGCCGATACCCACCGCTGGCCAGCGGGGTTGCGGTCGAGAATTGTTCAGGGTTAATCGCCTTGCGATGGGGACCGCTGAACAGGGTGCCTCATTTCTGTATGGAGACGCTTGAATTGAATTGGCATCTAGTGGCAGATATAAGTGTCACCAAGGCACGTTTTGCGGCGCGGTTGAGCCGTGAGTTGGAAGCCGACCCGAGACACTTGCGGTACTCAATCTGTTCTGTGAGGCCTTTGGCGCAATAGGGGGCACTCTTGCCCTGACGCTCGGTGCAATGGGTGGTCTCTATGTTTCTGGCGGCGTGATCTCGCGTTTTGCGACATCCTTTGCCACCCGCGGTTGTCGAGAAAAGTTTGAGAGGAAGGGGCGGTTTCGCAGTTACCTGAAGCCTATCTCGGTCTATCTGGGCACCCGGGGCAATCTGGGGCTGCTGGGCACCGGGGAAAAACGACACCTGCGCCGTGGTCTTAGCTAATAGTGGTGTTAGCTAATAGGGATCCGCCTTAAGTCAGTTAGATCTGGCCAAGCTGTTTGGTCACAAAATGCAGCACTGATGCAGCACTGATGCAGCACTGATGCAGCAATGAATGAAAAGCTGAACAAATTAATGAATGGAGAAGCCTGTGCGCGAATTGTTGGCTGGTACTGCGGTCATTCCCGTGATTACCCTGGATAGAACTGAAGATGCGGTACCCCTTGCCCGGGCGTTGGTGGCCGGTGGCCTGAGCGTATTGGAGGTAACCCTGCGCACTGCAGCAGCGCGTGCCGGGATACGTCGAATAGTAGAAGAGGTAGAGGGTGCCATTGTTGGCACGGGTACTGTCTGCACGCCAGAGCAGGTGCAGTTATCCTGTGATCTGGGCTGCCAGTTTATGATTTCACCGGGCACCACTGATCGACTACTGACGGCCGCGGAACAAGCACCGATTCCGCTGATGCCAGGTATTGCCAGTGTTAGTGAAATGATGCGGTGCATGGAATTCGGTTATCGGGATTTCAAATTTTTTCCCGCTGAGGCTTCCGGAGGGGCTGCAAAGATTAAAGCCATCGGCGGGCCTTTTGCAGATGCGCGGTTTTGTCCAACGGGCGGTATTGGCTTGGCCAATGTCATGGAATACATGAGGTTGCCTAACGTGTTGTGTGTGGGTGGTTCCTGGATCCTGCCGGCGGACCTGATTGCTGAACAACGCTGGGCAGACATTGAATTTCTGGCCCGTGAGACTGTCGAATTTTGTGCCGGCCGCTAACAACCGCAGCGCCGGTTTTTTGGGCCAAAGTTGCCCTGACCTTCAACTTGATTGAACCTGGTAGGATTGAACATGAGCAGTACAACTGATCTGGTAATATTCGGCGCATTGGGCGATCTGGCCAATCGTAAGTTGTTTCCGGCGTTATACCAACTGGACCGGGCGGGTCTACTGAGTGACAGCGTTCGGATTGCAGCCCTCGGCAGAGATGATATCAGCACGCCTGCTTTTATTGAGCAGATGCACCTGGTCCTGCAGCAAGCGTCTTCCGCGACCGTCGACGATGCTTCGTGGCAGCGCTTTAGCCGCCGATTGCATTATATTAAAATTGACTTCGCCCAGAAGAAACAATTCCTGGTGCTCAAGGAATGGCTGCTCGCCGGGCGTACCGCGATCTACTACCTGGCGACGCCTCCTAGTCTGTTTAGCTCAATCTGTAAGCACTTGAACGCTGCCGGATGTGTGGCTGTTGATTCCCGCATCGTGCTCGAAAAGCCTATTGGCCATGACCTGCAAAGTTCGCAGGAGGTAAACAGTGCCGTGGCGGATTGTTTTGACGAGCGTAACATTTACCGTATCGACCATTACTTGGGCAAAGAGACGGTCCAGAACCTGCTGGCTCTGCGCTTTGCCAATCGCATGATCAACTCCCAGTGGGACAACACTTGTATCGATCATGTGCAGATCACGGCAGCAGAAACCGTGGGTATCGAGGGTCGTTGGGGCTATTACGATAATGTCGGTCAGCTGCGGGACATGATCCAGAACCATCTTCTGCAATTGTTGTGCATGGTGGCGATGGAGCCGCCTAACACCTTACAGGCGGATGAAATCAGGGCTGAGAAAGTCAAGATTCTGCGGGCGCTTAGTCCCATTTCTGTTGATACGGTGTCTGAGCAGGCTGTTCGTGGCCAGTACACGGCGGGTTGGGTGGGCGGCAAGCCAGTGGTGGGTTATATGGAGGAAGAGGGCAGTGAACGTGACAGTAGTAATACTGAAACCTTTGTTGCCTTGAAAACCTATATCGATAACTGGCGCTGGGCGGGTGTGCCTTTTTACCTGCGTACCGGCAAACGTATGAAAAGCAAAGTCACGGAGGTGGTTATCACCTACAAAGATAACCCCCATGCGATATTTCCCGACCTAGATCAGGGTGCTCACAATCGGCTGATCATTCGGCTTCAACCTAACGAGGGAATTGAGCTGGCGATGGTGTCGAAGAAGCAAAGCCTGAAAGACCGTATGAGCCTGGAAAAACGTCGTTTGAACCTCGACTTCTTTGACTCGTCGGGGGAGTCAAGAATTGCTGATGCCTATGAGCGCCTGTTTCTTGAAGTGATAAAAGGCGATCAGTGGCTGTTTGTCAGTCGTGATGAAATAGAGGCCTCCTGGCGTTGGTGCGATACGCTGCTGGATTCGTGGAATAAAAAGGGTCTTGGTGTTAAAGGCTACAGCGCCGGTTCCTGGGGACCCTCAAAGGCGGAGATGTTAATTGAAAAGGACCAGCGCAGCTGGCACGAGTCCTGATGCTGACGCAGCTTGATTTTGTCAGCGCCGAGTCGTTGGATGTGGCACTGGTGGCGGATGTCGTCACGGCACTTGGCGCGGACATAGAGCGGCAGGGCAGTGCCATATTGGTGGTGTCTGGTGGCAGAACGCCGGTAGGCTTCATGCAACGATTATCACGGCAGTCGTTAGCCTGGCAACAAGTGACGGTGACCCTGGCAGACGAACGCTGGGTTGGCGCTGATGATGCTGACAGTAATGAAAAGTTAGTGCGGGATCATCTGCTGGTGAATGCCGCCAGCGCCGCCGGTTTTGTCGGGCTCAAGAATGCAGCGGCTACGGCGGCAGAGGGCGAGGTGGTAGCAAACGACTCTCTGGGTAAACTTGGCAAATTTTCTGTGGTGATTCTAGGTATGGGGGAGGATGGCCATACTGCTTCACTGTTCCCAGGAGCGGCTAATCTGGCTCGTGGCCTTGATATGACATCCGGGCGAGCCTGTGTCGCGATGACGCCGCTGCACGCCCCCCGTGAGCGCATGAGTCTGACGTTGCCGCGCTTGCTGGCAAGCAGCAAGATTTTCCTGCACCTGTGTGGTGAGGGTAAACGTCAGGTTATGGTCGAGGCGCTTGCCGGTAATGATGTGCTTGCGTTGCCAGTGCGGGCAATGCTTATGCAGCAACAGACCCCGGTGACTGTCTACATCTCATCTTGAATGATTGAATGATTGCTTGGTTATTGATGGCCTGAGTATTGATGGCCTGATTATTGATGGCCTGGTTATTGATGGCCTGATTATTGGTGGTCAATAAAACAGGAATCTGGGTTTAATGACATCTTCGCAGATCCAGCTATTAGCGGTTGTAGTGTTCTGGCGTTACTGGACAGCCTCGCCGACACGGACAATTTTAAGCGTGTTAGTGCCGCCTTGGACATTGATAAAGTCCCCTTTCGTGATTAGCACTAGATCGCCGTCTGTGACGACATTGCTGGCGCGCAGAGTCTCCACCGTGAGATGGTTGATTTCTGCCGGGGCTAGTTCAGTGGCATCAAAGGGCACTGGTACGACACCCTTGTACAACGCGGTAATTTCACAGGTGCCAGGCTTGCTGGCCATGGCATAAAT
>Ga0302136_1000933_pt1 | contig 13663 bp, 22 predicted proteins | sample CBN3_20m_MG_FD_203116 | JGI IMG/M metagenome (GOLD analysis project Ga0302136, IMG submission 203116) | Marine microbial communities from Western Arctic Ocean, Canada - CBN3_20m | ecosystem: Environmental > Aquatic > Marine > Oceanic | place: Canada: Western Arctic Ocean | collected 2017-09-15
CGATGTTCCCCGCATCTCTCGGTACGACGTGGATACGGAAACCCCTAGGCCGGAGAAGTTGGTGCTGGATTTCGATACCACCGTCAATTCCTCACCCACAGATATCTCGGGGCAGGGGAATCATGGGGTGTTTTACAACGGTGCCTCATACTCCGCAGCGGATAAGGCGTTTAAATTTGATGGGTCTTCTAATCAATATATTCAGGGAAATTTGAATAATACAGGAGATATAGACTTCTCCATATCTACGTGGTTAAGACGCGACACCTTTTCAGAAGGTGGTTTTCCATTTAGTATAGGGACTATCTCTGGAGCGGGGACGGGAATGGCATTTGATATATATGCAAGTGGGGGTAGTTTATATTTTTGGGTAAATGGTGGTACCATGCTTCATGACACTGATGGCGCTACACAGTTTCCTGCTAAAACATGGGTTCATGTTGTAGCCACCCGAACGGGTACCACCTTAAAAGTGTATTTAAATGGTGTAGATTGGACATCAAATATGGCGGTCTCGTCCAACGGTTCGGCAGCTTTGTCATTACCCGCTAATGCAATCATTTCGCTAGGAAGACGAGAGGGAAGTGCAAACACTGATTTCACTGGTCAAATCTCCAATTTCAAGGTTTATAATGTTGTCCTCGAACCCTCGGAGGTCCAAAAGTTGTACCGGTTGGGCCGAACCGGGCGGTCCATGGTCATCAGCGACACGGCCGTCGGCATCGGGAAAGTCCCTGAAGCCCAATTGGATGTGAGGGGGACTTTTAGAGCACCAGGGACGATCGTGCAGGTTATGAGTGTTACGAAAACTGATACATTTGTTACAACTGGTGCTAATAACCACCCCGTTTCACCTGGTAATGATGTACCCGGGCTGTCTGTGACAATACACCCAAAATTTGCGAATAGTAAGATACTAATTTCGTACGACGTGAATATGGGTGCTTACGGTCGTTCTTACCTTAGGATACAAAGAAAACAAGGAGGGAGCACCACTAACATAGAAGCACCAGTGGGTCCCGAGGCGAACACACAAAACCAAGGTAAGTCTACAAGTTCTTACGCGGGTGGTGCTGACAGTCAACTCTTCAGTGCCTCATTCGCACATTATGATACTGCAGGTAGTACAACACCAATAACCTACACGATCCAGGCATGGACGTATCACAGTACTTATTATGTGTATATAAACAGGGCTCGTTTGGATGGAAACGGATCCAATAATGGTACATATTGGGGTCGTACACTAAGTTCGATAACCGCACAAGAGGTATGCCAATAAAATTCTGATATAAAAGTAAATGGATATAGCTTTCGTCTTATCCGAATATTATAAAGGTCAAGTGTGGACCCTCAATGGTGATGGCTATGAAGGTTTAATTTGGCACGATGAAAATCAGACAAAACCAGCTCTCGAAGAATTAACGGAAAAATGGGATGAACACTTGGCAGCCCAACCCCTAAAAAACCTCCGCGAAGAACGCAACACGCGGCTCGCCGAGGTGGATTGGGTGTTTTCGGGGGACTATAGGGTCGATATAGAGATGTATCAAGAGTGGCTCCTTTATCGTAAGGCCTTAAGGGACCTTCCGTCGACAACAGAAGATCCTGCGAACCCTATATGGCCCAAAAAACCTGCTACGGTCAATGGTAAAACGGTCGATTATTATGAACGTGACACTCAATCGACTAAAATAATTCTTCTTCAAAATGTTGTCAACGGTTTAATGAAGAGAATACACAATCTGGAGAATCCGTAAAAATAAACTCTCCATATAATATAAAATGTCTGGTGGTATTGCCCAACTCGTTGCTGTCGGTGCCCAGGATGTGCACCTCGTCGGTCAGCCGGAAGTCAGTTTTTTCAGGTCGACCTACAAGCGTCACACAAACTTTTCTCAAACCGTCGAACGTCAGGTCATTCAGGGCAACGTCTCGAACAACGGTATGTCCACCATCCGCTTCGAACGAAAGGGGGATATGCTCGGGTATGTCTACCTCGTCGCCAATGATGGGACCAAGACCCTCCCTATAGGTGATTGGACTACCGTCATCTCCAAGGTTGAGCTTCTCATCGGTGGTCAGGTGATTGACGAGCAGGATTCTATTTTCTCTACTCTCATCGCCCCGGCCCTATCGGCTAGCTCCTATTCGAAGTCTATCGCTGGTGGTCTCGGTAACACCCGATTTTACCCACTTCGTTTCTCTTTCTGTGAGAACTGGCAGTCCGCCCTCCCTCTCATCTCGCTCCAGTACCATGACGTCGAGCTCCGTATCACATGGGGTGGTGTCGCCGCGGACAGTAGCCGTAAGTGGGATGTCTACACGAACTACGCGTACCTGGACACCCAAGAGCGTGAGATGTTCGCGGGGTCCCCCCAAAACATGATCATGACCCAGGTCCAGAAGGCGATCGCATCCAAGTCCAAGATACAAGAAATGAACTTCAACCACCCTGTGAAGTACTTGGCATCTGCGGACTCGGATACCGATCTCGCCATCCTCAGTGAAAGAAATAAGCTCAAGCTCCAGATCAACGGTACTGACGTCGCCGACTATAAGTTTGCCGACCCCCACTTCACCACAGTACCCCTGTATTACCATTCCTCCAATGGTGACTCCACCACCGCTAAGCGACTTTTCTTCTACCCCTTCTGTCTGGATGTCTCCAAGCTCCAACCCACTGGTTCCCTGAACTTTTCCCGTCTGGATTCGGCTCGTATTATTAACGACAAAGACATCTGTGATAAGGATGTCTACGCTGTGAACTACAATGTCCTCCGTATCGAAAATGGTATGGGTGGCCTTTTATATTCTAACTAATTAGTAACTATGTTTTGGAAGATTGTTTTCCTACTCGCCATCGTTTTTGTATTGACGTACGATCCTAAGTCTAGGACACTCGAAAAAATTGTTGGTCAGCCCACAGCCTCAACAGACAAATCGTGTGAACACGCGCATTACGAAGCCGTTCAATTTGCTCAGACACCATATGATTGTCCTTCTCAGGGGAAGACTAAAATGGGTGTAATTACTTAAAAAAGAAAACATATACAATTGTATAATGATCCCAATCAACCGCGAAACCCTATTGACCATCGCGACCATCATTTGCGCAATCGGTGTCATCTACTTGTTTAAGGAGATGAACAAAACGAGGGAAGAAATGAATTCTTTCAAGACCTTTTCCAGTCAGGTTGTAAAGAAACTCGCTGCCCCAGAGCCCAAATCTGAGCCGGAGCCGGAGCCGGAGCCGGAGCCCGAACCGGAACCCGTGAAGGTTAAATCAGCGGAATAAACTTATCATCTTATTATAACTTGCGAATGCGCAATGAAAAAGTACAAAGCGATAGCAGTACCAATAACTTTTGCAGATGGAAAACCAAAATTTCTCACAGTGAGGGATTGGAGATTTAAGGATTGGATTTTCGTCACAGGTGGGTGTAGACGTCGAGAAATCCCAAACCCCCTTCGTTGTGCCCTACGAGAACTTGAAGAAGAGACGAGGGGTGTCGTCGCACTTAAGAGTGGTGAATATACCGAATTTAAATTTACAGTCAAGGAAAGTCCAACTGTGGATCTTGAATATAATGTCTTTATATTTTTCGTAAATTATACAAAATCTGAACAACAGATACAAATAAAGAAATTTTATGAAGAAAAGCACAGAACAAGTGTTAAAAAAAGTCTGAATCAACCCATACGAAAAACATATGATGAAAATGATTATATGAGCTACGATACACTCGAAGAGTTTAATGTTCGTAAGCGGTGGAAACTCATCATAGATAATGTAATCAAAAATCCTCAATTTTATGCGTGTATAAGTTCTCTCAATAGAAAAACCTTCTCTATTAAATAATGAAGTCAAAAGCTTTCATCTTAAGACAGATTGGCGAACTCCTTGATAAGAACCGAGGTCTCTGTGGGGAAGAGATTCAGGTATGGTTCAAAGAAAATGAAGAAAAAACAGTCTATGAGCTTCTTACTATAAAGAAGCATCTCTCACAAACTCAAGAATTTCAAGATGTTTCATGTATGCGATGGTTTAGAGAAGAAACACCTTAATATAGTATGTTTAAGAGTTGGTGCGCTTCACAAAAATTTAACAATGCATCCAATTTATCACATGTACTTCTGGACGGGGGTAAACTCTCCGTGCCGTTTGATAAATTGGATAACTTTTACGAGAAGTACGTAGAAGCTGTCAAGCGTGGGGATAGACTCTACGTCGTGGAACAGAAGACAGAAAACTATAACTTTTTCGTGGATATCGATTACAAGAACAGCGAAGCGTTGAACTTGGATGAAATCAAAGATATTTGTAAAATTATTTGTGATAAGGTGAAGCGTCATGGTGGTCGCGACTGTATCATCTCAGTGGCCCCACCAAAACCACATGGGGACCTAATCAAAACTGGTATTCATTTAAATTGGTACGGCCTCGTTGTGGATCAGGCTTCGGCAGTTGCGCTTCGGGAACATATTATCATAACCCTTACTCGAGCAAAGGGTGGTGTAAATTGGAATGAAGTTGTAGATGCCTCTGTGTACGGTTCCGTAACTAGAAAAACGATGGGAAGTGGTTTTCGAATGCCGTGGTCATATAAAAAGGCGAAGCATACTGCTTGTAATGGACAGGGGTGTAGTGAATGTATTGGTGGTAAGATAGACCAACTCGCATATCTTCCGGTATTTAAGTATGTGCATGGTCCACTCAGTTCTATCATACGTATAGTACAGGAAGCTTCTGTAGAAAATTTACGTATGATTGTCGTACGAACGGATGCACCCCAAAATACTATTATAGAATCACCATCTTCAAAACTCAGGGAAGGTACTTTCACGGTGACTCAAACGAAAGATGAACTTATGGATGAACAGGTTAAATGTGAAATTGAGAGATTCATTCAGAAGAATTTAGAAGGACAACAAAATGCTTCAGTGACCAAGGTTTTCAAACATGGAAATTGTTTCCTTGTCTCTACAAACTCAAAATATTGTGAAAACCTCAAGCGAGAACATGGATCCAATCATGTATGGTTCATCATAAGTGGGAAAGAAATTGTACAGAAATGTTTTTGTACATGTGAGACCCTTGTTGGGCGTCGTGATGGTTTTTGTAAAGATTTCTGTGGGAGGCGACACATTCTTCCAAAGCCTCTCATTGATAAGTTGTACACCGATATCAAGAATTGTCTAGAGATTAAGAAACGCATCGAGAAACCCCAGGTGAATCAGAGTGACGCCAAACCCCTTATTGAAACGTTTATCAGGAAAAATATGAATGCCCCAGGGGATCTTCAGGTTATTTCTATCGTAAAAGTTAAAAATAAACACATAGCGCTTACAACATCAACGTATTGTGAAACGATCTGTGGACTACATGAATCATGTGTGATGTCCTATATCATAGATGGTACTAAAATTGTACAGAAGTGTCCTAAATGTAAAAAGAACACTGCTAGAACACATTGTTTGGATATAAAGATTATAAAGGTACTTAAACAGTAACATTCTTTAAACCGTAGATGATTACTCGTTCCGGGCGAAAGATAAAGAAACCTGCGGCGTTTGTACCCACAGAGGATAAGGTTGTTGATGATTATCAGGATGAAGAACATGATACAGACTTTGGCTCTGATTTAGATACAGAGGATGAGTGTTACTCAGATGAAAGTGAGGAAGATGATGATGACGACGCGGACGATAATGGAAATCTGAAGGATTTTATCGTCGATGACGAGAGTGAAAGTGAGGAAGAAGATGCTTAAAAAAAACAAAATATATATTAGAAATGGAAACTGATATCGGTAATCCTATTGAGTATAACCCAACTATGGAACCCATGATTCAAGAAGATAATTCGGTACCCATTCAACAGGAACCGGAGCCTCAGATGCCATATTATATGGACTACCCACCCCCACCACCTCAGTCACAAGAAAATGATATCTTTTCCAATATTGATAAATCTACCTGGATTATCGCATTCGCTGTATTCCTATTGGGCTTTTTTATGGGAAAAACCATGCAACCGGTGATCCTCAGGTATTCTTAATCTCCTCTAAACGTCTCTTTAATTTTTCTTCATCCGTTTCAATAGGAATTTTTATTTTACCACTCTCATGTGGAAAACCATGCAACCAGTGATCATCAGGTATACTCGAGTATGCTGTGAAGGTCCCTATATCCCCGTATTTTGGGGGTATGAAATGGTTTATAAATGGACCTCTATATGTATCTTCGATGAAGCCAGCAGTTGTACTGACTTCGGGTTCCGTTTTGTTTTTTAAGTCAAATGTTGGATTAAAAAACAAAATAAAGAAAGCACTGACCAAAATAATTGTAACAAGTACCTTGATCATTTTTGTTTATTGTATATGGATATTTTTTATGAAATTAAGCCTCCTCCTTCACATCTGCAAGTTTATCGTCAACCTCACGTTGCTTCCGACGCTCTTCCAATTCAAGAGCAACAATGGCGTCTGCTTCCTTCACGAGTTCTTCCATGGGGGTATCAGGCTTTTCCTTTTTCAGACGCTCGAGAACCTCTGCAGGATGTGATACTGGGGCTTCGTCCGATTTTGTATAGAACATGGAGTTCTCATCACCAGGTACGTACTGGGATTTGGTTTCCGCCATCCCCTGCTTACGTTCCTGGAACATACGCGCAGCTTGGGCTTGATTTTCCTTGTAACCAGACATGATTTCCTCGAGTTTCTCGTTGGTGTAGTGTACATCTTCGATTTTTGAGGAATCGGGGGGAATGAGTAGCCATTTGTACATATCTACGACGTAAATATCGAACGTAGGATCCTCTTTTTGGAGACGTTTGGCGTGATTAGCCGCCTCATCCCGGGTTGAGAATGCGCCACGAATCTTGATACCAAACTTATCATTCTTTTGGGGTGCTTCAGGACCGATGACGGAGAGGCATGCAAAGATTTGTCCAGGTACGGTGGTATAATCAGTTTCCAAAGACATTATATTTATGTAATGCCGCTAAACTTTAAGCCCTAAGTGTACGACTGAAATGTGAAAAGTAAGCAATAAACATGTACCCCAACGATGGTAGAAATCATCATGACGGCATCGCCAATGAGCTTAGTACGATCTACATGATCAATAACAACCCAAAGCTCGCACCAATCCGTGAAAAGTTGGGCCACTTGGTTCACAAGGGGGGTACATCCATGAACCCCGACGCAATATGCGAAGAAACTGGTGTAAAGGTTTCCATGAAGAACAAAGAATCTGAAAGTGGTTCATTTGACTGGAAAAACATGTCGTTTACCGACAAAGATTTCAACGAGATTCACCAATCGATTATTAAGTTTTACAAGAAATTTCCAGAGGATGAACAGTGGGTACGGAATACATACAAAGAGCTGTTCCACATCATTTGTAAGACCATTGACCCCAATGTGATGCTCAATCGTGTTCTTGATGGGCACGATTCAGAATGGATACTGGTTAATTTCCGAAAAAAACGTGAGATGACCTTATTTCATAGGGATGAGCTACTCGAACTGTGGAAAAACCCAGGTAAATGTATCGTCAATAACAAGTACGCAAGTGGAAAGATTGAGGGAACACCCAATCTTCGCATACGTATTTGCTTAAATAATGGAATTAAAGCACTCCTTGGACGAGGGTCTACAATATGTGTAAAGATTCAACAAGATCAACCCCGTAAGCTTCTCAAGCAACTGACGAAATCTATTGTGTGCGTGTACTAATTATATCAGTATTATCATTTTTATCAATAAGAATACAAGACCGTTTTAAATTTTTCGCAGCTTTCCCAGTTGTCCCCGATCCACACATAGGATCAAGTACTATATCCCCTTCATCTGTAGAAATTGAAATGATTCGTTCGAGGAGTTTAATTGGCTTGGCTGTTGGATACGTTCGTAATTCAGAACCTTGACTGATTGAATGAATATCATCCCATAAATCCGTACATGGTTTTCCTTCAGTCTCATGAAGAAATATTTTCTTATACAATTTAGAATTTTTCGTTTTGGGTATGTGTATTCGATTTTCATCCCTAAGACGTTCGAGTTCCTCTTGTTTGATTCTCCACCCAGATGATGGTGTGTACACTTGATCATTGAATTGAAATGTATACATATACCCTTTCTTTGTATTTTCTGTGACGATATGTCCTAGAGCGTAATTACCCCTCTCATCCTTATTAGTAAATGATTTTTTCAGATACATCTCATCCCTAGATTGATACGTAAGATTGAACTTCGGATTTTTCAATCTATTACATCTGAATATGATATCAATTGTAGCTCCGAGTTTATGTTTCACATTATTTTTAGATCGACACTTTTTCCAAAAAATTGGTTGCACATACTTAAACTTTTCTCTAAGAATTTGTTCCGGTGTGAACATTTTTTCAGCTGATATATGAAAAAAAAGGGATCCATCCTTCTTCAGTTTTGGAATACATCGATCGATAACCTTTTCAATAAAATCTTTATAGTCATCACCTTTCCATGTATCTGAGAATCCTGTGGAGTTTTCATGAGACATCGTATAGTCACGACCACTATCAAATGGTGGATCGAGATAAATCATTGCGACTGATTCATCTTTCACGAGAGAGAGTTTTTCCAGACAATCTCCTATGATATACTCCATTACAATTTTTACGTGAGGAATCTTTAAACCTAAGTAAGTAGATTAAAAAGACGAAATCATGCTTCAATATGGAAGAGATTCGAAAAAATCACAATGAAACCAAGAGGCTATTGATACAATCTGTTGCACGAGAAGGACAACACATTCTCGATGTTGGTTGTGGTTTCGGTGGTGATCTTCAAAAATGGAACAAATGTGGCGTCAACATAAACATGTGTGACCCCGACCCATCTGCATTAGAAGAGGCTCGTTCACGTGCGAAAAGTATGAACATGCGAGTGAATTTTTATGAGGGAGACATTCATAAATGTCCACTTAGAACATACGATATCATTTGTTTCAACTTTTCTTTGCATTATATTTTTGCATCAAAGGGTCTTTTTATGAGTTCTCTCAGGGAAATTAAGAAACGTATGAAATCGGGTGGACGACTCATCGGTATCATCCCAGATTCAGAGAAGATTATTTTCAAGACACCTTTAGTTGATGATATGGGAAATTTCTTTAAAATGAAGGACCACGGAAATGGGGGGTTTGGTGAAAAATTGTGGGTACATTTATCAGACACACCGTATTACGCACAGGGACCTAAACCAGAACCCGTAGCATATAAAGATCACCTAGTAACACAACTAGAAGACTTTGGTTTTAGAATGGAGAAATGGGAAAATCTCACAGGAAACCCAATCTCAGAGTTGTATAGCAAATTTATCTTTGTCTATAACAGATGATACTATTCCTCGTTCTCATAAATATATGGATTCTCTATCAGACTCGAGAACCTCAACGATTACTCGAAGTCAAAGAGAAATATAATATCCTCAGAGAACATTTACGTGAGACAAATCATGAAAAGTTTCACAAATTAAAGCGATGTATTCCAATTACCGGTTTCACGTACATGCACAATACAGTTGGATTTAATACGAATAAAGGTGGTGAAATTGGTGTATGTCTCGATGGTACAGTTAACCAGATTTTTCATGTCCTGATACACGAACTGGCGCATTGTACAGTACGCGAGTATAATCACTCGAAAGAATTTTGGGATAATTATATAGAACTTCGAGACATTTGTGTACAATTAGGTATATATGAAAAAATACCAATTAGGACTACTTTTTGTGGTGAGCATGTCCAGGATAAATAATCTGTATTTATATAAATGAAAACACCTTTGAGTGTACTATTCTTAACCGTGTTTTATTGGATTGTGTTATACGGTGCAACCATGGTAACTCAATTTTCAACAAATTACAACTTCAATCTCATATGGATGACCCTTGTATTACCAAACCTTTTACGATTAGTGGTTGGTAATATCCCACGACTTGCTGTAGATCGTGTATTTTTCCTTTCTACTACAGTTATCGCGTTACTCATTACTTACATATTCAACAGGTTCGTTAAATCTACAAAGGATGGTATCGAGGAACCTAGTTCGGACAAAAGCAAGAAACTTAAGTCGAGTTTCTTGCTCATGGGGGCATTCGCCGCTGGAGCGTTCATAACTTATGGTATTGGTATTGATACTTCTATTTACAGTAACATGGGGTGGGAAACTCAAGGCTTAACGATGTAATCCTTGACGAAATAAAAGATAATAGCCGCGACAACACCGGTTGAAGCAAGGCCAACCATACTTCTGCTCCCCTGTTCGTTAAGGAACCTGGGAACAGAGGTCGCGAGGCGATCTTGAATAGGTTTGCTAATAGCAGCGGCGGTACAGGCTGCGACGACGAGAGCGGTGAGCTGTTCATCGGTTAGGTTGAGAGGGTTCTTCTTCTCTGGTTGGGAGCCACCCTGCTGAGGGTTGGGGTACGCCGCTTGAGGCTGAGGAGCCGTCATTTGTGGCATCACACCTTGCATCCTGGGTTCGTCGGTCATCATGGGGGGCTCCATCATGATGTCATTGATGGGGGTAGAATCCATCGTCGTCTCTTTACTTTGATGTATATTTTTTTCATGTGCAAAAGACGTGGATGGATTGTCTTGAATGGGAACCATTCCATCACCATCATCCGCCAAATTCATGGTATTCACGTGTTCTGAAGCCATTTAATATAGCTACATGTTTTTCAATTCAACACTCAACGCGTCTTTGTGATTTTCAGATTTGTCTTTTTTGTTGCCTTCTTGGCGTCTTCCTCTTTCTGTTGAGAATGTTTAGGGTTATACATCTTCTTGTGAAGTTTCCATAGATCCGGGCCACCAACTCTAAAGTTCTTTCGCACTGTCGCCTTGTACCAAAACACACAATCCTGTATCTTGTTAGACTTGACTGTATTGTCTAACACGAGACACTCGTAATTTTCTGTACATGCGTCCATGACCTTACAAAACATATCAAAGGATGGGAAGATACCAAAAAAAGACTTATACAATTTTTCCCTATTCTGAATAATGTTTTCCCTGAGGATGAAGACATAATCAACATTCGCACGCAAGGCTGGTGGGAGGTCCATCACGTACTGCATCGTGAGCATGAAGAAGATTTTCCAGTGACGACCATTCATAAAACATTGTCGAATACATGTATCTTTTAGAAACTTCGAATCGTACATACAATCATCCAGAAGCATGAACGCTCCACAATTTTGTTTACCGGCACCCACCAACTTCCGCTGTCTCGCCATCACTCGTTCTATAGCATCTCGGTCGTAGTCACCATAAATGAACAAGTCGGGAATAAACTCAGAATAAAAATGGTTACCCTCTTCAGTTCCTGAAAGAACAATTCCTGCTGGAAGATGTTTCTTATGATACATGATGTCCTTTACGAGGGTTGATTTACCTGTATTACGCTTACCAATAAATACAATTACCTTATCATCCGCAATTGATTCAGGTTTGAATTTCTTCAACTGAAGGTTCATTCTATTGTACTATCTCGTTTTATTTAGCATAATTTTACTCATACCAATTATTAAAGATGAACATGCAGACTGGTTTCGGTGATGATGGTGATGCAATGATGGAACGGTATATTTCTGACATGTTTAATATCATCCAACCCGTTATAGAAAAGAGTGCTTTACTCGCCGCTGAGTATTGCAAGGCTTGTGGAAGAGATATACTTCTTTCAGAAGACATGGAATATGCGATGAAGTACTGTGCGATGAACACAGTTGGTCAAACAATTGGGTCTATCGTACCAGAAATATACGATGACGAAGATTGTGAAATAGAAGAGGTGGACCCAGGGGACTGTCCACCATTCGAGAGATATTCAGGTCCTGATCCAGATTTTATCCAGGTGAATGAGGCGTACGATAGATGGGATAACTGGATCCCTCAAAACCCGACAGAAAAGTTGTTAAAAAATGCTGTTAATAGTAATGAGTACATGGGAGCCTGATAGTTGGTCATTCTCGTATAAAGGATTCAAGTCTTATGATTCGGATACAGGCTCTAGTGAAGATTCATCAGACGATGAACAAATCTTTTCGAAAACAAAAACAATTAAAACAAAAAGATTTAAAAAGATCGTAGAACAACAGGACCTATTACCTGAATAATTTTCCTAGTGTAATATATAAAATGTCCACGATTAGCGCCGCCCGTAAGACTGTCGATCTCGTTACCCAGGAACTTCAATCCCAAACTCTCAACTCCATCGTTGGTGGTTTCTCCTTCGCCGCTGCGATGTCCTGGATGGATCTCATCCGATGGTTCATCACCCAGCTCGTGAAAGTTCCCAAGAACAGTGGGTCCCAATACGCGCTCACCGCTTTGTTGACTACCCTCATCTCGGTAATCGTCTTTCAGATCATCTCCCGTATTAACGGTAAGGTGAAGAAACCCGCGCAACCCGTATTTGCTATCACTCGCTAATCGGTGGTTGGTATCTTTTAGGTTGTCGTTTCATAAGTAAAAGTAATATAAGACCGATGAATACAATCACAGTAATGTAGGTATATTCTTTCTTCCATCTATAAACATTCTCCACTACTTCGGGAATGCTTATAGGTTTTTCTACCACTTCTTCAATTGGAACTTTTGTTAAACCTTCAAGTTTGTCTGTTGAACATTTTATCTCAAACTTTAGAACGTGATCAGTGTTTCCAACTTCATATGTCGTGAGAACACCATTATTCATGTATAAAAATTCAATTCCAAGATTTTTGATCATCTTTTGTGGTCCTGAGTGAAATCGGTGTACGAGGGGATCATCAAAACCGTTGAATGTTATATTTGTTGTACCATTAAGAAGGATATGACCCGTATAATGTGGTGTTCCCTTCTGTAAGCCATCGTGTGGTCTTCCCACATACACAGATTGATTAAGTTCATCGGATCCAGAAGATAACCTAAGAATTAAAGAATTTGGTGAAGGTACTTGAGGTGTAGGAATACGTGCAGATATAAGTCGTATCTCCTCGACGTCATATATGGGATTTTCTAACGTAATGACATAGTTATTAGATTTGGGATATACACTCAAATCACGCTGATTACTATCGATGGATAGGTTATGAACCTTCATTAAAATAGATGTATACTATTTTAATGAATGTTTTTATCTATGACCTACATGTTTAATGGGAAAGGGAATGGGCAAGTGGGTTGTTCTGGAGCTGACGCTTCGCGATATCGAGGGATTGGGTGTTAGGGTTCTCATGACCCTTGTACGCATTGAATTGGTGGAATGGCTTCTGGTTGTACTGCTGCGTCCAACCACCATTCGCAGCATTCACGCGACCATCGACACGTGTAGTATCAGATCGGACGGTGGTAAGACGACCACCTTGCTTCAGAGCACTTTCACGAACGTTCATGCGACCCGCGTTACCCATGCGGTTAGGCTTACCACGACGATCTTCTGGGCGGAAACCATACTTCATGAGTTCCTCATTGGTCTTCGCGGTGACCTGAGCAGCAGCGCTATTCGTGTACGCACCATGGTGACTGTGGATACCTGGAGCGGGTTGGTTGTAGTACGCGTACTGTTCATCGTTACGGTCGCTCTTGAAACGTGTAGGATCTTGCGACATTGTCTGTGCAGAAA
>Ga0302136_1000938_pt1 | contig 13630 bp, 12 predicted proteins | sample CBN3_20m_MG_FD_203116 | JGI IMG/M metagenome (GOLD analysis project Ga0302136, IMG submission 203116) | Marine microbial communities from Western Arctic Ocean, Canada - CBN3_20m | ecosystem: Environmental > Aquatic > Marine > Oceanic | place: Canada: Western Arctic Ocean | collected 2017-09-15
AACCGATGTCGGCGTCTCGCCAAAGATTGGGAGGCGTCCGTCGCCTCCGCCGAAGCCTGGCTCATCATCGCTTCCATCAGGCGCATGACACGCCGTATCGCAAAACTCGAATTATGAGTCGGGCTCTGAACACGGTGGGGACGGAAACGGACGCCCCCACCTATGTCAACGCCTGGGGCCAGTTGGACGCGCAGGCGGCGTACAATGTCACCGACAGACTGGCCGTGACCATCGCGGCGCAGAATATTCTCGATGCGACGGAACGGCCCACGACCAACGGCGATCTGCCGCTGGCATGGAACCGCTATGGTACGCGGATTACGGCGGGCGTGACCTTCCGTATGTTCTGATGGTCTGGGGTCGCGGCGGTGTCGCGACCCCATTTGCCGGCGCCTTCGGCCGTCTCGGCCGCCGCTCGAAACCGTGCGGGAAGTTGTCGTCCTGCCTGGGCCATCTGCAACGTCAGGCGCCCAGGTTGCCCGAGCGGACCAGCAGGTGGATAGCCTGAGCCGTACTGGCGGCTCCCAGGCGGTTGCGGATGCGGCGCAGATGGTTTTCGATCGTGCGTTCCGAAAGGCCGAGCAACGCGGCGACATCGGCCTGACGGCGACCGGAGGCGATCCAGCGGATCACCTCGCGCTCGCGGGCGGAAAGTTGCGGCATAGCGTGCGCTACAACCGATCCGGCGAGACGCTCCGCGACATGAAACGCCGCCGTCCCGACCAAAGTCAGTGCCAGGCGCGTATCGATCGCACTATCAATGGTGCGACCGCCAAAACTCACCGCGCCCGCAAGCCCGACATGGCTGAAGATCGGCACCTGTAGCCCGTGGATGCCCGGCCCTTTGGGATGCGGAACGACGCGATAGGTTTCGGCGTCGGCCGTGCCGTTCTTGGTCCAGAAGAAGGGGCGATCGGTTTCCAGCACATGCCGGTTGACCGGACAACGCGCGAGATAGGTGGCGGCATTGACCCTGTGACCGTTGCCGAACCAGTCGCCCTCCAGCCACAGGATGCGATCGACCGCCCCGTCGCCGGGCGGCGGGGCGGTGTAGATGACGAAACGACCATAACCGAACGGGGCGGCATAGGCGCGGACCGTGGCATGCAGCGTCTCGGCGTCCATGCTGTGCTCGATCGCGGCCACCGCCGCGGCGGCTCCGGCCAAGGCCGCCCCGCTCATGGTCAGGCGCCGCCGACCTCGGCCAACAGCGTCTCCGCCGCCAGCTTGCCGAGATTGTTGGCCGCGAACGGGCTGGAGCCGGTCAGCAGCTTGCGGTCCTTGTGCGTCGACGTGTCCACCTCGGTGTTGAGGATGGTCACGCCCAGCGCCTTCAGCTTCTCGCCAAAATGCCAGGTCAGATGGCCGGGCATATAGCCGACCTCTGGCGTCATGCGATCGGCCGCGTCGGGGAAGGCGGTGATGCTGTAGCCGGCCAGCGGGAACGGCTCGCCATCGACCTTGGGCGTGCAGGCCAGCAGCGCGGCCGGGCCATGGCAGATCGAAATGATGTGACGGTCATTCTCCAATGCCCAGCGCAGCACCGCGCCGACCTCGTCACTGAACGGCAATCCGGCGAGCGGCCCATGGCCGCCGGGAATGAACACCGCCGCATAGTCGCTGTCGGGTCCCAGCGCGGCAACGATATCGGCCAGCTTCAGCGGTTTCTGAAACGCGTCCAGATACGCCTTGTGCAAACCGGTGATCGCTTCGTCCTCCTTGGGCATCGCCCAGAATTCGAACTTCACCGGGTTGCCGGACACGGTCGCGATGTCGAATTCGAACCCCGCCTTGTGCAGATGGTACATCGGCACCAGCGTCTCGACCGGATGGTTGCCGGTGGAGAACAGCGTGCCGTTCTCCATCTTCAGATAGCGTTCGTCGGTGCCGATCAGCAGGATGCGGCGCGTGCCGGTATAGGGCTGCGGATAGTCCGCCCCCTCCAGGTCGCTCTTCGGACTGGTGTATTCATTCAACGAAAACTTCGACGGGAAGAAGGCGTTGAACTCTGCCTCATCGGGCTGCGGATCTTTGCTCAGCGGCAGGATGCTCATATTCAGTCTCCTCCGGGCCCAACATAAGGGCTGCAACGCGCCACTGAATGCGGGATTTCCCTCAATCTATGTGGGCGATCCCGAACGTCGTTTCATAGGGGTAGCGGCCAAGCCGGCCTTGCACTGTCAGCGTCTCGCTATACCATTTCGGCCATGGCCCTGACGAACCTGCTCCTTCCGACCTACCAGCACATGCTGCAAACCATGTCCGGCATATTGGACAAGGCCGAGCAGCAGATGCCGGATCAAGCCGAAGCCTTATTGGCGGCGCGACTGGCGACCGACATGTTCCCGCTCGCGGCACAGGTCCGCTTTGCGGCCTTCCAGGCGCAAGAGGCTGTCTTCCGGCTCCGCGGCGAGCCCGTTCCCGAATGGCTGGATGCCGTTGCGGCCGAAGGGCGCAACGCCGGCGACACGCCCGGCACGATCGCCGACGCCCGGACGCGGATCGACGAAGCCCTTTCCTTCCTCGCGACCGTGTCGAGCGGCGTCCTTGATGCCGGCGCGGATCTGCCGATGGCTATCGAACTGCCAGACGGCATGACGTTCGACATGACGGGCGAACAATATGCTCGCGACTGGGCTTTGCCGCAGTTCTATTTTCACGTCATCACGGCCTATGCGATCCTTCGCCATCAGGGCGTCGACATCGGAAAGGCGGATTACGTCCCTCACATGTTCGCCTATCTGCGACCGGGGACGATGGCGGCGGCATAGACGAGGATCCCCGCCTTTCCCGTGACTCGATCAAGAAGCGGGACGATCGGCACGGGCATCTTCTATGCCGAGGCGACCAGTCCATGCCGCCCCCGGTGCAGAGACTGGGGGCGGCTCGAACGCCATTGGCATCGCCGTAAATAGTGGCTTAGCCGGTCCGGCGCTGCGACAAGTCCCGCGAGGCGTTGCCGCGCTTCGGGTCACCGGGCTGGGCGGTCAGTTGGAACGTGGCGAGCATCATGCCCAGATCCTGTGCCTGCGTCGCAAGGCTGCGTGCGGCGGCGGTGCTTTGTTCGACCATGGCCGCATTCTGATCCCCGTCCCTGGCCGCTTCTTCGACGAAGTGTGCGACGATTTTGGGCGAAATCGTCGCGGGACCGACGGCCATCCGCCGCATCCGGGAGATCGACCTCCGGTCCATACAGCCACCAGACATCATGACGATCGGCAGTCGCGGACCGGCCTTGCCCGTCATGATGACGCCAACTGCGTCGGCGTGCATCGGACCGGGAGCGATGGCGCATCGTCGACATAGTCAGGTCATCCGTTCGGTTCACCGAGGTTGCGAAGGGCCTTTTTGTCGATCTTGCCGACGCTCGTCCGTGGCAAGGCATCGAGCACGACAAGTCGGTCGGGCAGCGCGTAGCGGCTGATCACGCCCTGCGTAACGAATTGCGAAAGGTGCTCGAGGATCGCCGGCACGTCCGGCACCTCTGCGCGGGGCACGATGAATGCGACCGGGCGCTCGCCCCAGCGATCGTCGGTCACGCCGACGACCGCCGCCGACCCGACCTGTGGATGGCGCATCATCAGTTCCTCTAGCTGGATCGACGATATCCATTCGCCGCCGGACTTGATGACGTCCTTCAGTCGATCGCGAACGACGATGTTGCCGCACGGATCGACCTGTACGACGTCCTGGGTGTGCATCCAGCCGCCACGCCAGAGCGCGTCGGATGCGTGCAGGTCATTGCCATAGCTCATCGTCAGCCACGGGGCGCGTACCGTCAATTCGCCCTCCGCAGCCTCCGCCCCGCGTTCGTCGACGACTCGGATCTGGACGAGCGGGATGGGGCGTCCGGCAAGGCATGAACGCTCCGTGCTGTCCGGAGCATCTCCCGGATCATGCCGCGCGATCGATAGGACGGGTGCGGTCTCCGACATGCCATAGCCGGCGAATGCCATGATGCCGCGCTCCCTGGCGGCGTGACACAGGCTGCTCGGCAGCGCGGAGCCGCCGACGACCATTTTCCAGGGGCGTTTCAACTTCCGATCGCCCAGCGCTTCGACGAGCATCTGTACGATGGTGGGGACGCCGTGCGAGAAGGTGACGCCCTCGCGTTCGCCCGACGCGACGATCCGATCCGCAAGATATCGGCCCGGATAGACCTGCTTCAGCGCCAGGAGCGTCGCGACATAGGGCATACCCCAGGCATGGACATGGAACATCGGCGTCAACGGCATGTAGACGTCGTCACGGCGCAGCGACTGATGGTCGGGCTGTCCCGCCATCGCGGCGAGCTCCGCCAGCGTGTGGAGAACGATCTGCCGGTGGCTGAAGGCCACCGCCTTGGGCAACCCGGTGGTCCCCGTGGTGTGGAAGGTCGTCGCGAGCGCATTTTCGTCGAAATCGACAAAGCGGAAGAGGTCGGTTCCCGCCGCCAGCAATGTCTCGTAGTCGCCGGCGACCGTCATATCCTGCACCGGCGCGCCGTCGTGCATCGCGATCTTGCAGGTAAGCGCCGGCAGCCCCCCTTCGATCGCGCGAACCAGCGTCGCGAAGTCGGCATGGAACAGCAGCAACCGTGCGCCGGTATCGGCGATCGTGTAGGCGATCTGGTCGGGCGACAGCCGTACATTCACCGTCTGGAGCACAGCGCCCATCATCGGCACGGCAAAATAGGCTTCGAGATAGCGGTGACTGTCCCAGTCCATCACCGCGACCACGTCGCCCGGCCCAATGCCATGATCGGCAAGGACCGCGGAGAGGCGGCCAATCCGCCGCCCCAGTTCGCCATAATCGTGGCGCCGGCCATCGGTCCCGACGATCTCGCACGGACTGCGCACGTCGAGCGCGCTTTGCAACAGGTGGCGGATCAGCAGAGGATAGGCATAGGCCTCCGGCGCCGGGGTCGCGAAACGATAGTCCATGGTCAGCGGAGCTCCGCATCCGGCTTGCGACCCTGTTCCACCCATTGGCGCAGCGCGTTCCATGCCGCCACCGTCTGACCCTTGTCGAACCCGCAATGACTGTAGCCCTCGATCCCGCCGATGGGCAGCGGGGCGCGGGTCGGCGGCACTGTGAACTGCGCCAGATTCGCGGACCGACCCGCCTTGGCCACCACAGCGGCGAGCTGGGCCTCTTGCGCATAGGGCACCAGTGAATCGATCCTGTTGTGCAGCGTGACCAACGGCACCGCGATCCGACCGGAGGCGGTGTGCCATTTCCGGAGATAGGCGATGGCCTGGGGTGCCGCCTCGACCCGCTGGATATCGTGGTTCAGCGCACCATTCTCCTCCGCCGACAGCGACGAGGCCGCATAAACCTTGCCGACATTGCCATGGATCCAGCCACCCGCGGTCATCGCCATGTCGTCCGCCCCCAGCGCGGCGATGACGAGCGGATAGGCGAGCGAGGCCGCGTCATATTCGAACCCACCGATCTCGGTGACGGCTCGGGCGATCCTCGCCTCACGTCCCTTCGGGTCTTTCTGCGCGGCGGTCCACAGCGCGAGCGGCGGCATCCCGACCTTGGCGATCTCGCCAAGGACATGGACCTGCGCGATGGCGTCTGGCGTCCCGGCGGGCGGGCGCGACGATAATGCGTCGTGGCGGACGTCCTGATTGCCGGGAAGCGCATAGGGCGTGTCCTTGGTCAGCGCATTATATGCCAGGCGCATGTCGACTATGCGGCCGAGCATATCCTCCCAGCTGGCGACGACGCCGCACCGGGCAAAGCCGCCCGCAAACGCCTTCGGGTACATTTCAAGGAGCGTGACGACGATGCCGCCGCCCATCGAATCCCCCATCACATAGATGCGCTTGCCGCCCATCTCCGCCAGCATGTCGCGCAACCGGGCGATCGCCTTGGTCCCTGCCTCGGCACCCAGTCCGTCCTTGGCATAGGCGCTGTGCCCGACCGCGAAACCTTGACCATAGGCCTCGCCGAGCGCGCCGGTGCCCAGCGCTTTGTCGACAGGATCGGCCGATACCGCAACCGGCGTGCCGGGGGGCGAGTAGCCATGGGCATATAGCAGCCCATCGCCCGTCCACTCCTTGGGGAATGCCAATGCGAACTGATTGCCATCGAGGCGACCGTTGATCGTGACGCCACCATCGGCGCGGGCAGTCACGGTGACGTCGGTGGCGCCCAGTCGGGTCGCTTGCGCCGTAAGGATCTGCTGGCTGGATCCGGGACCGTCGCGTCCGCTGGCGGGCGCGAGCGGCGCGGCCAACGCCACGGCACTGGCGAGGAGGAGGGACATCAGGGGAAAGGCGCGCATCGGGCGTACTCCTTGTCTATCGGGATTTGCGGCCGAGATGGCGGTCGAAGAAGCTCGCGATCAGGTGAAAGGCTTCGGTCGATTCGGGCATGTCGGGCCACATGAAGAAGGCGTGTGGCAGGCCGTCGAAGAGTTGCAGCTCGCTCGGCACGCCAGCCGCCGTCAGGCGACGATGGGCGCGCGTCAGGGCGCTGACCGCGAAATCGCGACCGCCCGCCAGGAGCAAGGTCGGCGGCATCGCGCGGACTTCGGCATCCGATTGCAGCGGATAGGCAATCGGGTCGCTGCCGGGCACATCCGCCATGTATGGTGTGGGCAACGTCGCGGGCAGCATGGGCGTTGGCAGCGTTTCGCCGCCGGTGATGGGGCCGGCCAGATAGGGGCTGTCACCCGAATAGGGTGCCCCGGTGCCGCAAAAGGTTCCGATCGCGCCGGGGCGCGGCAGTCCGATCTTCCTGATCCAGGCCGTCGCCTGTGCGGTGATAATGCCGCCCGCCGAGCAACCGTAGATGCCGATATTCTCCGGACGATGCGTCTTGAGCAACGCCCGATAGACCGCCGCCACATCCTCGGATGCGGCCGGATAGCGATGCTCGGGCGCAAGCCGATAGTCCAGCGTGACGACCCGGACCTTCATCATCGCCGCGATCGGGATCGCCTCGATCAGTGCCCCGCTGCCCGATCCCCACAGGAACGCACCGCCATGGACGTTGATCAGGACGCGCTGCGCATTGTCGGCGGCGATGCCGCTTGCCGGCTCGACGATGGCGACGGGTACGCCCGCAATCTCCTGTCGGTGTTCGTTCGTCGCGAAATGGCGCCGCATCTCGGCCAGGCGACGGTCATTCCATTGCTGATAGAAGGAGCGTTGCTGCACCAGATCGCCGGCGATCGCCTTTGGCGCGGTCTCCGCCTTCATCCGCATTAGCACACCAAGAGCCTGGGGGCTGAGTTGACTGGACGGCGGCAGGGTGAAGGCGGGCACGGCGACGGATTGCGCCGTCGCCGGTTGACCAATCGCGGCAGAGACAGCGAGCGTGGCGATCATCAGTCGCGGAATCAGTGCCGTTCGGCCACGAGAGCGGCCCCTGCGTCGCGGCCCGTCGACAGCTACCTCGCGCCGGAGCAGATCGCGTCGGTCGATCGTCATCGCACCGCCTCCGCCGCCGGCTTGCGCCCCGTCCGAACCCATGTCCGCATCGCATCGAACGCGGCGATATTCTGCACCGGCGTGAAGCCACAATGGGTGTAGCCGGTCAGTCCGCCAGGTAGGGGGATCGTCGTCGGTGGCACCGCATATTGCGCCAGCCGCGCGCCGTTGCCGGCGGCAGCGGTGATCCGCCCCAGCCCCTCGGATTGAGCGAACGGGACCAGTGAATCGATCGTCTGGTGTACGGTCACTAGCGGTATGCGGAACCGACCGGTCGCCTCGTGCCAGCGCCGTGCATAGGCGACTGCGCGGGGATCGGCATCGTAGCGCTGCATCTTGCGGTTGAATGCCGCCGTTTGCGTCGCATCCATTTCCGGCGGTGCGTAGACGATGTCGCGGTTACCAATCGGCAGACCACCCATCGTAGCCTTGATATCATCCATGCCGAGTGCGGCAGATGAGATCGGCGCCCCCAGCGCCGCCGGATCGGGCGCGAAGCCGCCGACCGCCGCGACCTGCCGGATGATGCGCGCTTCCGATCCCTGCGGGTTCGCCTTGGCAGCTAGGAACAGCGTGAGAATCGGCGAAAGAAGCTTCATCTTCTGCGCTTCGCGGAACGCATCACCCGGTGTCGGATCGTTGGCCGGCGGCACGATCGGCAGCGCCGAGCGGGTCAGGTCCTTGCCGCCCGGCAGCGCATAGGGCGTGCCTTCGGTCAGCACGTCATAGGCGCCGCGCATGTCGGTCAGTTGCCGGACCATCGCCAGCCACCCCTGCGTCACGCCGCACATCGCGACCGCGCCAGAAAAGGCGTTGGGATGGTTCTCGATCAGCGACAGCACGATATTGCCGCCCATCGAGCCGCCAACCGCGTAGAAGCGTGTCGCCCCAAGTTTCGCCGCTAGCGCGCGCAGCCGCATGGTGTTGCGCGTCGCGGTCTCGGTTGCGATGCCGTTCTTGTCCACCGCCGCGATGCCGCTGGCGATCCCCTGCGCGTAAAGATGGTTGAATAACCCGCCCCCCGGGTCCTTGGCCAGCGGATCGGCGGGCACGGTGGGCGGAGTGCCCGGCAGCGCATAGCCCTGCCCGAACAGCACCGTCTCGCCGGTCCAGTTCGGCGGGATCGTCAGGACAAAGCGGCGCCCCTCGACGCTACCGTTCAGGATCATGCCGCCGTTAGGTGCGGCTGCCGCTGCCAGCTCGGTGGCGCCGGCCGCGCGTGCCTTCGACTGTAAGGCGGTCTGGACAGCGCTCGGCTGAAACACGTTCGGCGCCTGCTGGGCAATGCTGGCGCTGGCCAACAGGACGATAGGGAAGATCGCGGAGTGGCGCACCATGTCCAATGCTCCTTTAAAAGCGATAGCGGAGCTGGACGCCATATTGCGCCGGCTCGCCATAGATCGAGCCGATAAAGCCCGAATTATTGTAGCTGGGATTGGCGGTCACCCGATATTCCCGGTCGAGGATGTTGGTGCCGTAGAAGGCCAAGTCGAGCGGAAAGCCGCGCACATCACGCCAATCGATGCGGAGGTTGAGGAGACCATAGCCGGCGATGGTGTCGAACGGCTGCGCCTCCGGCGTGACACGCTGGCTGGTCTGGTACGACCAGTTGCCGCTCAGTTGCAGCGTTCCCTCACGCTCCGGGATCGGCAGATCGACGCTCGCCGTCAGATTATATTTGTGCTTCGGTACGAAGGAGAATGGCGTGCCGGCCAGATCGCGGCTCGGCTGCGCGGCGGTCAGCGCCTGCGGAATCGCCAGGATCGCGATCGTGTCATATTGCAGGTATTTGGCGGAGTTGTACGAATAGGTGGCGCCAAGGGTCAGCCCCTTGACCGGAACCAGCATGCCTTCGAATTCCAGCCCCATCACCCGCGCGCGCTGGGCATTGGTCAGAATGTCCGATCCGGCGATGGCGGCGCGCTGAATGACCTGGATGTCGTTGTACCAGGTATAGAAGGCAGCGACGTTCGTGCGCGCCCGGACGTCGCCGAAGCTCCAGTCGCGCTTCAGGCCGATTTCAGCATCGGTCACATGTTCGGGCTTTACCGCGAACAGCGGATGCTCTTCGCCGAGGAACAGTGATACGATGGGGTTGCTCGCCCCCGATTTATAGCCCCGTCGCGACACCACATAGAGCAGGGTCTGCGGATCGGCCTGCCAGTCGAGCCCCAGCTGCCATGTCGGACCGTTGCTCTCTCCGCGGAAGGTCGCCGCGGTGCAGTTGGGATATTTGAGCGTAGGGACGCGCCCGGCCGCGACCGCCCGGTACGCATCATAGACGCACAGCCCGGCGTTCAGCCCGACCACCTGCGCCGCCTGCGTCGGGCTGATGATCCCGAGCGCAGCGAGCCGGTTGAAGATTTGATAACTGGCAGGGTCCTGATAGCTCTGGATGTCGCCGCCGAATTCATCCCACGTCCAGCGGAAGCCGGCGGTGGCGGTCAGCGTCGGAACGATCTTGTACTGAACCTGCGCATAGGCGGCCTTGCTGCGTCCATCGACATGAGCGCTGGGTTGCAGGGTCAGTGCGGGGACGAGTGGGCTGGTCAGGCCGAGCGCCGCCTGCAATGGCTGTGGGATCAGCAACGGTCCCCCGCCCAGAATGCCACCGGCCTGCATCGGGTTGACCGTCGCGAAGGTCAGCGGTGCCGGCGTCTTCTGGTCGAGGAAGAAGCCGCCCACCTGCACCCGAAGCGGGCCGTTATCATAGCGCGCCTGTACTTCCTCGGTGATGGTGCGCAGGTTGTTGTTCCAGCTACCGGGATAGGCGCCGAGCAGGTCGGCGATCGGCAGCGTCGTCGAATCGCGGTCGTTGGCGCTGGTTGAACGGGTGCGGGCGTAGCTGAAGATATTCTTGAGCGTGAACGTGTCGCTGACGCGCCATTCGGTATTGTTGAGGACGAGGAAGTTCTTCGCCTTCTCAAAGGTCGGCACGCTGAGCGCGGTCCGGCGTACGCCACGCGCCTGCTGTGCGGCGAGATAGGGTTGCAAAAGTGCCGCATAAGGCCGCGCGGGATTGACGGCGAGCAGGATGCTGCCCCCGCCATGCTCGTCCACTTCCTGATAGCTGACGGCGGCATAGTTGCTGATCGTCGCGGTCGGGTCGAACTGGATGCCCAGCCGCAGGCTGAAATTGTTGCGGTTCAGATAGTCACGCCCGGTAAGGACGTCGCGGACATAGCCCTCGCGCTTGTCTAGCTGACCGGCGAAGCGGACCGCCAGCACATCGTCGACGATCGGCACGTTCAGCGCACCCTGCACACTCTTGCGCTGGAAATTGCCGATCGTCCCGTCGACATAGCCCTCGACGCGGTTCATCCGCGGCCGTTGCGGCTCCAGCAAGACGGCACCGCCGGTCGTATTTCGCCCGAACAGCGTTCCCTGCGGCCCTTTGAGGACCTGCAACGACGCGAGGTCGTAGAAATTGCCCGGACCGCTGACGCTGGTGGGAACTTCGGCGAAATAGCCGACCACGCCCGGACCGCTGCCCGTACCCGGACCGCCGGTCCCGCCCATGCCGCGGATGGTATAGGTTTCCTGATTGCGCGCGACGTCGCCGACCACGGACAAAGACGGCGTGAAATTCTGAAGATCGGTTCCGTTGTTGATGCCTTTCTCGCGGATGGCATCTTGCGAGAAGGCGGTGATGGCCACCGGGACCCGCTGGCCGCGTTCGGCCGTACGGCGCGCGGTCACGACGATATCACCGATGCTGTCGTCCTCCTGCGCAGGCGCTGCTGCCGGTTCCGCGACAGGAGCGATCGCCGCCGTGCGATCCGCGGCCGGCATCCGCGTCACGGCGACTGCGCCGCTGCGATCGTGATGCAGGACGAGGCCCGAGTCGCCCACGACCGCCCGCAATGCCGCCATCGCGTCCAGCTTGCCCCGCACGCCGCGCGAGTGCAGCGCATCGACTTCGTCGCTGCGATAGAGAACCGGCGTGCCAGTCTGGCGCGACCAGGCATCGAGCGCCGCCCGCATCGATCCGGGCGCGATGCTGTAGGTGCGGACGCGGTTCACGGTTTCTGTCCCGGACTGCGACCACGAAGGCGTTGCCGCGCAGGTACTTACCAGCGCCGCTGCAATCAGGAACCGATGCTTTCCGGCCATATTCCCCCTCCGATACTGCACGGCCTCTTTGGGCCTTCTGCAATGCTAGACGGACGGTACGCGGAAAGTCGTAACGCAACCGATCAGGAATTTATCGTGATCGCATCCGCGTTTTCGCGCACCGTCAGTCCGAAGCCCGCGCGCAGCAGCCGTGCGAACGCATCGATGTCCGTGGCCTCGAATGTGCCGCCGATCCGGATCTGCGCGGTGCGAGCATCGGCGATCTGGATTTGCCGGCGATTATAGCGGTTGAACTCGGCCGCGGCCTCGCCCAGCGTCGTCCGGTCGAAGGTCAGCATCCCCCGCCGCCACGACAGCGCCGCCTCCACCCGCGCGGGCGACCGGTCGGTCAGCAGCATCGACGTGCCCCGCGAAATGGCGACATTGCCGGCGGTGATGACGGCCGCCCGCCCCCGCTCGCCACCGGCGGCATCCTCCACCCGCACGCGGCCTTCGACGACGGCGACGGTGACCATCCGGCCATCACGTCGTACCGAAAAGCGGGTGCCGAGCACCGTCACCACCCGGTCCCCTGCATGAATGACGAAGGGATGGTTCGTGTCGTGGGCCACGTCGAAATAGGCTTCGCCGCGATCCAGCCAGACGGCACGTTGGCCACGGTCGACCGCCGTCCGCATCATACTCGCCGTGTTGAGCGTCACCGCGCTGCCATCGGGCAGGCGCACCGCGCGATGTTCGCCGACGGTGGTCGCGAACCGGCGGAGCGGCGCTGGCGGCTCGCTTCGCACCCATCCGGGAAGGGTCGATGCGGCGAACAGACATAGCAGGATCAGGCTGGCCGCCAGGGCCTGCAGCGGGCGGCTTCCCGAAAAGCGGTACAGCGGCGGTCGTTCGGCGACTGCACTCCGCGTCGCGGCGAGCCGCGCGGTAGCATCCCAGCCCGCTTCGAGCCGCCACAGGGCGACCTTGTGCGCATCGCTCTCCGCCAGCCAGTACTCAAGCGCCTGCGCGTCCGCCGCGCTCCATTCGGGCTGATCGCGGCGTACCAGCCAGGCGGCGGCGCGCTCCTCGATCCCGTTCCGGCCGGTCATGGCGTCCGCTTCCGTCGCGGGGCCAGCCCGGGCTTGCGTTCGATGCGCGCATTGCCGCCGAGCATGAAGTTGGCCAACGCCCGAAGGCCGAGCGTCAGTTGGCGCTCGACGGTGTGATGGCCGACACCGAGCCGGGCGGCGGTTTCCCGGATATTCAGCCCCTCGACTCGTCGCAGCCGTACGACCTCCCGACAACGCGGGGGCAGCTGGTCCAGCCCGGCCATAGCCCGGCGGAGTTCGTCGCGCGCGGTCAGCGCGCGATCCGCCTCGGCCAGATCGGGCAGGTTCAATTCGTCGAGGTCCGCCATCTGTTCGAACGAGACGACCTTCGCGCGCCGCGCCCGATCGATGAGCAGATTGCGCGCGACCGTCAGCACGAAGGGGCGCGTATTGAGCGGAAGCCCCTTTCGCGCGGCCGCAACGGCATGTTCGTACACCTCCTGCCGAAGGTCGATCACATCGTCCCGCGCTCGACAATGCCGCGCGAGATAGCGCTCAAGGTCGCGCTCCAGCGGAAGCACGTCTGCCACGAACCAGCGCTTCAGGGCATCATCGTCGATCATCAAAGAGTTGGGACGAATGACATACGATAACCCGTAACGCCCGATCGACATCGGCCTACCTATTCGGGGGCGGCGGTTCCGACAGCCGGCATTGTTCTACAAGGACGCTGCCATGGGAAGGGCCATTCGGAACGATGGAGCGCACAATCATCCGCACCATGCATGTACATGGGCTTAAAGGCGCGTAGCGGATTTGGAGCTCTTTGAGGGCCATGGGGGTATCTCATGCCGAGGCCGGAATGATACTCACGAAGATACCCCCATGGGCAAATCGACGTCCTGGCATTCAGAGAAGTCGACTGGGAGGCGAGAGGCCCCCTGAACGAGGGTTAACTTGCTGGAAAAAGGCATAAAAAAGCCGTCTCGGGAGATCCTGAGACGGTTTGGTTGTTGTTGAGTTGGTTGCGGGGGCAGGATTTGAACCTGCGGCCTTCAGGTTATGAGCCTGACGAGCTACCGGGCTGCTCCACCCCGCGAC